>VAPF01044187.1_pt1 | contig 26956 bp, 13 predicted proteins | sample 3393931 | NCBI WGS metagenome assembly VAPF01 (sample SAMN08290437, study PRJNA428436) | hydrothermal vent metagenome | isolation source: Deep-sea hydrothermal vent chimney | place: Atlantic Ocean: South-mid Altantic Ridge | depth 2773 m m | reverse complement strand
GAGGTGGAAAAACTGTATGTGGGTGGACGACTAGCGGAAGCCGATGTCAATGAATATGTTGGTTTGTGGTTGCCGCAATAGTTTGTTATGTGCGCCACTTTTTGAATGCAAGCATTAACCCTAACACATCAATTGAGCCTACTGCGAACGTCTAATGCACTCAATTTCAATGACTTTTTCGAACATGTTGAACTCACCGTATGGGTGATACGCTTTCATTCAAAATAACCGAAAAAGTCATTGATCTTGAGCACCTTAGCCGCTCTCGCTACGGCTCAACTGATTAATTTAGATTAAACAAAAACTCCAAACAGAGAAAATTATGAAATTGAATGTTGTCAGCAAGGCTGCCGTGAGTGTCGGTGGCCTTTTTCTTTTTTTAGGCAGTATATCGATGAATGTGGTTGCGGAACCTTTCGCCCCACGACCCCAGATTCCTGCTGATATAGCGGACAATTATCAGGCACAAAGTGCCCGTGATTCGGTAATCCCTGAAGCGGCACAGGTAGATATTCCTGCTTATCCCGGTGCCGTTATTATTCGTACTTTTGCGGTGAAAAAGTGGCCACCAAAATATGAAGGCCTGCCGATTATTGAATTGATAACTACGGATGATTACGAAACGGTTATCGCATTTTATAAAAAGCAGCTGTCCACCTGGAGTGATGCTGAACTGATGTCGGCTTATTATTTTGCGCAACACGGTAACCTCAATTTTTTTAAACCCGAAGAGCCGCATGTGGGCATTCATAAAATGGAAAATTATTATCAGGATGGAGATAAAAAAATATTGCGCCAGTTGTTGCCAGGGGCGCAGACGCTGATTAAGGTTTTTTACGCCCGATAACAGGAAAACACCCCATCATTTTTTGAAATGAGCCTGGGTCAATCGGAATACCACAGGACTCAACGCCACAAGGGCGATCAGGTTGGGGATGGCCATGAGACCGTTAAACACATCGGCCAGTAACCAAATGATCTCCAGTTTACCCAGCGCACCAATCATAATGGCTACCAGCCACAGCAGTCGATAGGGCAGGATGACGCGGATGCCGAAGAGGAATTCGGCGCAACGCTCACCGTAATAACTCCAGCCCAGTACCGTGGTGAAGGCAAAAATGGCCAGTCCGATGCTGACAATGATGCTGCCAAAACCGGGCAGACCTGTGGCAAAGGCTTGCATGGAAAGCGCAGCGCCGGTTTCGCCACTGGTCCAGGCACCCGTGAGGATAATCACCAATGCCGTCATGGTGCAGATGATAATGGTATCGATGAAGGTTCCCAGCATGCCAATCATGCCTTGCTGTACCGGGTTGTTGGTGCGTGCAGCAGCATGGGCAATCGGCGCGCTGCCAAGACCGGCTTCGTTGGAAAAAATACCCCGCGCCACGCCGAAGCGAATGGCTGCCCATACCGCAGCGCCCGCAAAGCCACCGGTGGCTGCGGTGCCGGTGAAGGCATCACTCACAATACCGGCTAGTGCTGCCGGTACATCGGCGAGATGTGCAAGGATGATCCACAACGCACCCGCGATGTAAGCCAACGCCATAAATGGCACCAGTTTGCCGGCTACCACGGCGATGCGTTTGATGCCGCCGAGGAGCACGATAGCGGTTAAAACCATCATTACGCCACCCGAAACCCAGTCCGGGATGGCGAAAGCCGTATGCATGGCATCGGCGACGGAGTTGGCCTGCACCATGTTGCCAATGCCAAAGGCGGCAATCATGCCAAACAGAGCAAAAGCAATACCCAGCCATTTCCAGTTATTGCCCAGCCCGTTTTTGATGTAATACATGGGGCCACCCACGTAGCGACCGCGCTCGTCCACCTCACGGTACTTTACTGCCAGTACTGCTTCACTGTATTTGGTGGCCATGCCGACGAGTGCGGTAATCCACATCCAGAACACTGCGCCGGGGCCGCCGAGAAAAATGGCGGTGGCGACACCCGCGATATTACCGGTGCCGATGGTGGCGGCCAGTGCCGTCATTAATGCCTGAAAAGGGGTAATGTCGCCTTTATCTTTTGAGTGACGGCTACGCCACAATAATTGAAAACTTGTTATTAATTGCCGCCAGGGCATGGCTCTGAGACCAAGGGTGAGATACACGCCTGTGCCCAACAATAACACCAGCATAAGGGGGCCCCAGATGATGCCGCTGCTGATGTTTAAAAAATCTGTGATTATTTGCATATGTTTTTCGCTTATTAGCAGATGTTATTTATTGGCTAGCGTAGGTTTCTGGACCGGATAAATACCCTCCGATATACTGCGCAGCGTCTATAAATTTACACGGTAATGCAAGTACATGCGTATTTTTTCTATGTCATCATTGAAAATGTCATTGATGACGCTTTCCCTTTTTTCTTTTTGTTCAACACAGGCGCATGCCGGTCAACCGCTGGAGTCTCTTGTGTGGAAAATATCGGTGGCGACAACCGCTGCGCTGATTGTTGCCACTAATCCACTTAAAGCCAGGGGCATGACGATGGAAATGGGTGGTGGTGAGCATGTTTCTGTGGTGCGCGCGGGCGCACAGTGGGGTTGGAATGATGATCTTTTGGACGTATTCGCCTGGAAAGTGAGTTCGTATTGGCAGTTGGATTTTTCCAGATGGCAGAGCACCAGAGACTCCAGTCAGACAGGTGTGAATATGACGGTTGGTTTTACACCCATGTTTCGTTTTACGGGAAAAGAGGGCTATGTTCAGCCATATGTTGATGTGGGCGTCGGTATTTCTTTGTTTACCGTTAGCCGTTTTCAAGAACATGAATTTGGTTCAAACTTTCAGTTTGCAGATATGTTGGGTATTGGTGCAAATGTAGGCAAACGAAATCAATGGGGGTTTGCTTATAAATTCCAGCATTATTCCAATGGTTCTGTTCGTGTGCCAAACAAAGGCATCAATTTTCATTTTTTGACACTGACGTATCAATATTGACCAGCGCCGGGGAAGCCCGTTAAAAACGAATTATTGGCCTTTGGTTTTTTTATCCATCATTTCAAATATTCCTTCGAACAGTTGTCCACGATCAACGGGTTTTGTCAGGAAGGCGTTGGCACCAACACGCTTCCCCCAAAATTGCTCAGTAGCCTGTTGTTCTCCACTGACGATAATAATGGGAATGTGCGCGGTGGTGTCATTTTTGCGTATTTGGCGCGTGGCCTGAAAACCATTCAGGCCGGGCATCACAACATCCATTAAAATAAGGTCAGGCAAATGTTCCTTGGCGGCGGCGACACCTTCCTGTCCGTCAGAGGCCGAAATGGTTTTAAAACCGGCTTGTGTGAGCATTTTGGTGAATGTGGCAACCGCTGTGCGAGAGTCGTCCACAATGAGTATTGTAAAATCATAGTCGCCAGCAGGCCGTGGATTATGCCGACGTTCTTTAACTGTCTTGGTCTTGCTGGTGAATAAGTTTTTTAAACTAAATGGTTTCATACAGGTGTGTCCCAGAGAGTTGGTGGCCATCATAAGGTTAGCGACAATTAACATCAAATATTATGTGTAGCTTCGATTTTCAGCCCATTGGCATTATTCATTCCTGTTATCGCGAAAAATTCGGGATTCCGCGGCAGTCAGGGCTGGTAACAGCTGCATCGGCGACGCTGGAGTTATATGTCCCCTATGATTGCCCGGAAGCACTGGCGGAGTTGCAGGGTTTTTCACATGTCTGGGTGATTTTTGTTTTTCATCAAGCGTTGCGTGATGAATGGAAGCCCACTGTGCGCCCGCCACGTCTGGGAGGAAATCAACGTGTTGGTGTATTTGCCTCGCGCTCACCATTCCGTCCCAATCCGATTGGTATGTCGGCAGTTGTACTGGAAGACATTCAGTGCCGCAATGGCCATTGTCAATTGAAATTACAAGGAGGGGATTTCTTGGATGGTACCCCAGTGTTGGATATTAAACCTTATTTACCGTATGCCGATATTGTGCTTGATGCGCAGGGCGGTTTTGCGGCTCAACCGCCGGAAAGCGGGATGACGGTAGTATTTAGCGAGTTGGCCACAACGCAGTGTGCAACGTGGGAGCGAGCGCAATATCCAAACTTGCGCCAGTTGATTGAGCAGGTTCTGCAAGCAGACCCACGTCCTGCATACCGCATTGGTCGAGAAGATAAACAGTTATTTGGTATGCGTCTTTATGATATTGATGTGAAATGGATTGTTTGCGGAAATCAGATTGAAGTGACAGCATTGTTGCCACAGAAAATGGAGGATAAAGCCCGATAAAGACAATGTTCAAGCTTCAATTTTACTGGCCGATAGTGCCTGATGTCTGATAAATGAAAAAGCCTTTCCCATATTAAGGAACGGGATTATCAAGATCAGGAAGGTGTTGGCATGGAGTAGAATGTTGCCGATTGTTTTTTGTATTTTCAGTGAACAGAGGTCGAAATATTTACGGCAGCATGCAGTAAATATCCACTTGTACTATGTCCAGTGTTAGACGATCAGACGTAACGCAGATTTTTCCCAATACACCCCAATCGGTGGAATCAATCGAATGGTGTGTGCGTGCTAATTTTCCCGGTTTAAAACGACGATTACCATCAGGTGTTCAACTGGTGTTGATTTGTGATACACAAACCAGCCGCCTGTCTGTGGTGGCGCACTCAGCAACCACTGCAATAAAAAACAGCCGACAGCTTGTTAGCCTTTCTAATGCTTCCATTGTTTCCCGGGTGCTTGAATCTGGTGATGTTTCAACATTTACGTTGTTGGCGAATACCCGTGAAGATGAGGCTGTTTTTACAGAGTTATTTGGCATACACCATATGTTGGTGGTGCCTGTTTACCGGCAGGGAGAGATACTTGGTGCAGTAGTGGTTGGCCGTGCCAGATCAGAAAAGATGTTTTCTGAGGATGAAATTTCAGCGGCAGATCAGGTAACAAAAGTGCTGGGTCAGCTTCTGACTGAAGTGCAAGTCGATGGTGTGGCTGATAGCATAAATACATTGTCAAAAAATAAGTCCAGAGCAGTTGTTGATATGGATAGCGAATTGCAGAGACAGGAACGCTTTCGCATATTAAATGAAATGACCGACAGCCCTATTGTGGTGCTGGATGAAAATCTGTTGGTGTGTGAGGCTAATATATCCGCAGAAAAACTATTTGGTGTAGATGCAGGAAAATTATTGAATAATAATCTGGCGCAGTATTTTTCTGGAGATGTTCATCATTTACAGGCCTTGCGGGATATAAAAAACTCCGGCGCAACATTTTTTGAAGCAACTGTTCAAAAAAATGGTGGTGAAACTTTGTTTATTGATGTGCATGCCAACCTGATTATGCCCGATGGTGTGCCGATGATAAAAGTATTTTTGCGTGATGTGACTGAGCGAAAGATGGCCGTAGTTGCTTTGCAAAAATCCAATCAAAGAGTTATTCATTTGCTGGAGTCTACCAATGATGCTTATTTGGCATTGGATGAAAATTATGTCATCACTTATTGCAACCGGCAGGCAGAACAGTTGTTTCAGGTATTACGAAGGGATGTGTTAGGACAGGTTTTGTGGGATGAGTTGCCAGCATTTTCTACAGTGTTTTATGAGCCTTTTCAATTGGCTGTTGATAAGGGTTCAAGTGCCGCATTTGAGGTTCATTATTCACCATTGAATGTGTGGGTGGAAACACAAGTCTATCCACACCCTGATGGTTTATCTATTTTCTTTCGTGACATCACTGAAAAGAAAGCAGCTGAAGCAGAGTTGCATGCACACCGTCATCATCTGGAAGAGTTGGTCCGTGTGCGTACGGTTGATTTGCAGATCATGCGTGAACAGGCTGAGCAGGCAAACCGTGCCAAGAGTACGTTTCTTGCCAATATGAGTCATGAGTTACGCACACCCCTGAATGCGATTATTGGTTACAGTGAATTGTTGCGTGATGATGCCAAGGTGTTGGGTGCAGGTGAGTTGGCTGTTGATCTTAATAAAATATATTTGTCCGGACATCATCTTTTGAGGTTAATTAACAACGTACTGGATTTATCGAAAATTGAAGCCGGAAAGATGGAAATGAAGCTGGAATCATTTAATGTGGCTTTGTTAGTGGGTGATGTGTCATCCACTGTTGGTATGTTGATGAAAAAAAATAATAATACGCTACGGGTAAATTGTGAGGATGATCTTGGGGAAATGGTCGCGGACAGTGTGTGGGTGCGGCAGTTAATTCTCAATTTGTTAAGTAATGCGGCCAAGTTTACCCACAATGGGGATATTGAACTCAATGTAAGGCGTACGAATGCCTCAGATGAGGCCGCTTTGTTTTTTAGTGTTAGTGATTCTGGTGTTGGTATGAATGAGACACAAGCATCTGTTTTGTTTCAAGCCTTTCAACAGGTGCATAACAACACACTGGTAGAAAATGAAGGTACCGGCCTGGGATTGACGATCAGTCGAACTTTATGCCGTGCTATGGGCGGCGATATTGATGTCAAAAGTGAAGAAGGCAAGGGTTCGACCTTTGTGATCAGTTTACCTGCGGTGGTTGTACCGAATAGTCCGAATATATTCGTTAAACCATAACTTAAAAACAGGCTCGGCTTCTTGGATGGGGATAAAGAGGCCGAACCCAGTGATAATAGCCCGTTATTGTGTCCGCGTAACCACCACCTTTGCTGCCTGGCCTAGCCAGCGATGTGATTCATTGAGCGCTGATGTCAGCAAGCCATCGTCGGCTGTTACTACACCGCTATGAACAGTCAGACGATCCAGGTCATCCCGGACGATATTAAAACCTTCACCCATGGCTGCCGGTCCCGGCATACTGTTTGCGGTTTCGTTATTGGCTTCAGTTCCGGCATCATATACACGCGCCATGGTTGAAGCGCTGTCACCTACCGTCAGTCCGCCAATATTCCAATTGTGTATGCCGGTAAAGGCATCATTGGTATTGGCTAACATACTGGCCACAGTGAGTTGCAAACTTGCAGCGTGACCCACCGTGATAGATACCGTTTCCGAGCTGCCTGGGCCGAATGGCCCGTTGCTGGAGCGGGTGCTCATGACAACTTCATTATTGGCATTTGCTTCGGTAAGAAAGGCTGACGGATCGCCCGATTCGGCAAGTGTTTCCAGACCCATGCTCACCGTTTCACCCAGCTGCCATGGTATGTAAGCGGAGTTGTGTACCACAATGCCCAAAGGCGTAAAAGGTTGGCCATTGGTAAGGTTGTATACCGTAATGTCGTAAGTGGCATCGTTATTACTGACATTATCATCATTGTCACTATCGCCACAGGCACTGAGCGTTAACAGCGTTGCGGAAATAACCGTGATGGCCAGACTTGATGACAAGTGTGGATGCCGTTTTTGTTGAAAGAATCGCATAACATCTCCCCTTTACGGTGTGACAGTGACAGTGATTTTAGCCACCGGGTTTTGCCAACGATGGATGGTACTGTCCAGGTCGCTATTACCACCCGTGGCATCCTGGTCACCTAACACGCCGCGATGTACGTGGATCATGGTATTGCTATCGGTGGTTGCAACACCGGTTCCATTCATGCCCGCGTCCATTCCGGGCGCACCTGGCATCATGCCACTATCTGTATATGAGCAAGCGCCTGCGGTCATTAACACTTCATCGTTGGCCTCAGTTCCGGCATCGTAGGCATTGACATAATAAGTGTAGGTACCGGCTTCGCTGGGGATGTGCTGGGATTCCAGTCCCAGGAAAGCGTCGTTGGTGGGCAATACCATGGCGACAACACTGAGATGGGTTTCTGTGGTGACCAGCATTGCTGTGGTGCTGGCACCGGGAGCCAGCAGGCCTGTGGCTGGATTGGCGATGGTATCTGCATCAATAGCGCCGACCTCAGGTGTTGCCAGCAACGGGTCGAGGTGACCACATTCCGCCATGTGTTCGATGGGTAATGCAGCGGGCATACCCACCTGAAACAAGTGTGTGTCATGGTCGTGAGCTGTGACCAGCAGTGGTGTGAAATGATTGCCATTGGTGAGATTGGTGATAGTGACATCCCAGGTTGCAGCCTGGGTGACATTGGCAGCAAAAGCGGTGGTGAGGCTGGTTGTCAGTGCGAGCGCCAGTGTATGTTTGCGAAAGCCATTGCGGGCTGTAGAGCGTGTGTTTCCGGTCATCTTAAACCTCCGAGCTGATTAATTTTTGTGGTTACGCACTTGCTTGTGTGAGCGGGTGCGGGCTCGGTTAGTGTCCGTCGCACAACTGATTCAAACATCACGAATCAGTCACGAATTGTTCACTTTTTTAGATTCAGGTATTCAGTGGGTGGGTCGGCGCATGTTTTATCCTAAATTAATCCGTTGAGCCGTAGCGAGAGCGGCTAAGGTGCTCAAGATCAATGACTTTTTGGGTTGTTTTGAATGAAAGCGTATCACTCATACGGTGAGTTCAACATGTTCGAAAAAGTCATTGAGACTGAGTGCATTAGACGTTCGCAGTAGGCTCAACTGATGTGTTAGGTTTATGACAGGGGCATTGAAATGTATGGGTAATTTGAGCGGTTGAAAACGGACGGGGTCTCGCCGCTATCCGTGACGAGACCCCGTTTATTGTCTGGCGTTAAATGTGAATTAAACGCTAAAAATATTTGTTTTAAGAATCACCGGGTATTTGACGCAGAGGTCGAAGAGACGCAAAAAAACAATAAAAATTTTGTGTTCTTTACATTTTTGCGCCCTTTGGGTTTATAACACTCCACTGATCTGTACCACGATGAGATACCTCTCAATAGGCCTGGAGCGATTGTCCGAGCGCTTCTGGCTTCAGTCAGAATGCGCGTTGTAGTGTCATGTAAAAACCGTCAGTCATTGATTCATTAATTCGCATTCAAATTAATGATAGTGTCAGCAGCAACCTCCGCCTGGTTTAACCGCCTCAATGGTGGCAGACAGTACATAGTCCTCGACGCCGCGTCCCGGTGCCCAGTCTTTGATAAAATCTTTGGACTCATCTTTTGGTGCGATACGGATATTCTCAAAACCAGCCTCATCCATCATTGTTTTTAAATTATCGACCAGTTCGGCACCCGCCATGCACCCGGCATGCAGCATGGGATCATTTTTCATATCGTCCGGCATCTCTGCGCTGGCGACGATATCGGAAATCGCCAGACGACCACCGGGTTTGAGGATGCGCAGGGCATCACGAAAGACCTGTCGTTTGTTGGGAGAAAGGTTGATGACACAGTTGGAAATAATCACGTCAACGCTGTTGTCAGCGATGGGCAGGTGCTCGATTTCACCGAGGCGAAATTCTACTTGTGTATATTTGCCTTTTTCAGCATTGGTGCGCGCTTTGCTGAGCATGCTAGGTGTCATATCAATACCAATGACGTGGCCGTTTTCTCCCACTTCCTGAGCAGCGAGGAAGGCGTCAAAACCGCCACCGCTGCCGAGGTCCACCACTACTTCACCGGGTTTGAGGCTGGCAATGGCACGTGGGTTGCCGCAGCCCAGACCCATATCGGCACCTTCGGGCACACTGTCGCATTCATCTGTCGAATAGCCCAGGCGAGAGGAAATGATGGTATTGATGGCGTCGTCATCTGACACGCCACAACAGCTACTTTCTACGCCGCAGCTATTGCTGTTGTTGCTAGCTTCGGCCACCTCTGCATAGCTGTCACGCACATGCTGACGAATATCGTCGTGAGTTTTTTGAGTCATGGTTTGCTCCTGAAGGTCACTGCGCGGAACGCGGCAGTCCGATAATATTCCGCGTATTTTATATCAGGAGGCACCCGGCAGGATAGATCATATGAAGCGGAGTTGATGATTATTGCTGACCCCGAAAAGCGAGTGTTCTTTGCACCAAAAACAGGCATTTGCAGATGAAATTAAATGACGCACAATAATCAGGTGTATGTAAGATATTTAGCGAAAAAATGGCGACAGTTTTTATTGTATTGAATTTGTTGCCCTGACAGAATGACAAGCATGGAAACAATAATTGATTTTATCCGCCACGGGGAGCCAGAAGGTGGCCAGCGTTTTCGGGGGCATTCCATTGATGACCCGTTGAGTGAAAAGGGCTGGGGGCAAATGCGTTCGGCTGTGGAGAATAGCTGTCCATGGACACAAATTGTGTCGTCACCACTGATTCGTTGTCATGCTTTTGCATGTGAGCTGAATCAACAACATCACATTCCATTGCAGGTTGATGACCGTTTAAAAGAGGTGGGTTTTGGAGACTGGGAAGGCTTTACCCATGCTGAAATACAAGCCCGTGATTTATCTCGCCACCAAGCTTTTTATGCGGACCCGGTGAGCAATCGCCCACCGGGGGCAGAGCCGTTAGATCTTTTTTTTACACGTATATCCGGTGCGCTGGAAACCATTGTGACTGATTTTGTCGGCCAGCATGTGTTGGTGGTGGCACATGCTGGCGTAATCAGGGCCATTATGGCGCATGTACTGGATATTCCAGCGGTGGCGGTCTACCGTATTCAGGTGATTAATGCAGGTCTGAGCAGAGTTCGTTACGAATCAGGTCGTTTTCATCTCGTTTTTCTCAATCGAAAAAATGTTTAGATGTTTGTCAGCAGATAGCGGTAATTCGTCAATAACAAAATCTCTAACGTGTTGATTACCTTGTCTTTGGAAAAATCTCGGGAAACAAATTTCTGAAGAATTATGGGATAAAAGATATATACCCGTAGTGATTGAGATTTAGGTCGTGTGCATACCCTATTTACCCCATGGCTGCGTTGTTGTCTTTGCACTAGAACGACGATTCCGCGTCATTTCGCCTTGCCATGGAGAAAATATGACGCACACTTACAACCTAAATCCCAAACGCTACGAGTGTATCTTGGCATTTTCTGCGCTTTAATTGTTTTTCAATAGTCCATTTCAGGTCCAGTATGGGGCACAGTTTTGGTTCGCGCAGGCAAACCTAACAACCTTTCTTTTTTGGTATAGGTAGATTTCCCGATTTTTCGGGTCAATCAATACCACCGTACCGTACTTCAAAAAAACCAGGAAGAAAATCCGCGGTAAAAATTATTGTGGGAAGAGATGGCGCGAAGGTTGCCTATTCATAAGTTGTTATGTGAATAACGGTGTTCGAAATTAAAGTTGTCCAAAGAGATTGCTAGACCGAGGGATTTTATAATTATTTAAGAAATAGAGCGGTATACAATGTCATTGTAAAATAATTTCGGGTATTGACGTTTGTAGATAATGTGATGACTTTTGGAAAAAAAGCAAGAATGGACAAATGACATGGATTGCGTATTTTTGAATTATAGATAATATGCGATAAAGGAGGGACAAAAGGGACACCGCCAGTAACGCGTGATATTAACAATAGGCCATCGCGATATTTCATAATGGGATTTTAAATCACTTTGGTATAATTACACTTAATAGTATTAGAGGATGGATGTTGTACATTATCATATTAATGCTTATTAATATGATTAAGCAAGGAAAGGCGTTAAAGAAAAGATGACGGCCTCCCACAAAATATACTAAATTATATGATAGTTATACCCAATAAAGCGTTGTAAATTCAGGTCTAAATTTTCTGCCAGAAAAATAAATTACGCAGTAAAACTCTCAAATACTCAGACGATATTTCTGGAGCCTTTCAGAAAACTCTATTGGTTCAAGATGGTTTTATGACAAACTCTTTTTAGGATACGTATAGAAAAATAAAATTGATCGAAAGATGTTTTAAGCAGCACGGGTCATCCTGGTGTTTTTATCTTCGATATTTTTTTGTTGGAATGGAACGTCTTTTTGTTTTACGACGTTAACAGGAATCATGCCGATGTGACTTCTTTTATATTTGGGTATTTTTATAGATAGCATTGAATTAAGTATGGAACATATTATGTAGTTTCAGTGATAGTCAGAGGATATTTTTATGGAGAAAAATATGATGATAAAATATTGTTTTCTACAAATAAAGCTGAGCAGGAAAACATAATGCAACAACCGACTAACCTGATTGAAACGCTGGTTATGAGGGCTGAGCACAACCCGGAAGATATTGCATTTTCCTATTTAGACGATCAGTGTAATGTTGTATGCCAGTTATCCAATCAACAATTACATATCCGGGCGGCAGCAATTGCAGGAAAACTTCAGAAAATAATATCTCCATTGGACAGAGTTTTGTTGCTTTTTCCACAGGGGCTAGAGTTTATTTATGCCTTTTTGGGAGTAATGTACAGCGGTGCTATTCCGGTCGTGACAGCGCCTCCATCGATAAATTCTTATCGTGATGATGAACGAGTATTTAATATAAAAAATATCATTGAAGAAACAAATGTCGATGTTGTGCTTACAAGCACGTCAATTTTAGATGAAGTCGTTCAGTACTTTTTCAAGTCCAAAGCATTATCCAAAAAAGTTTTTTTATCGGTAGAAGAAATAACGGCAGATTCCGCAGATTATTGGTCCATGCCTTTAATCGAAAACACCAGTATTGCTTATTTGCAGCGTACATCAGATAAAAACAGAATCCCTAAATTTGTGATGATCAGTCATGACAATATGAAAAATACGCATGAATCCATTAAAAGTAAATATAGCCTGACAACATCAAGTCGATCCGTTAGCTGGTTGCCTCATTATCATTATATGGGTCTTGTTTTAGGTATTCTTCAGCCACTTTATTGTGGCTATAGAGGGTATATATATTCCCCATTTTATTTCTATAGAAATCCTCATGGTTGGTTACATGCAATTACCAAACACGAAGCCACATTTAGCGGTGCCCCTGATTTTGCATATAGTATGTGTGTCGAGCAAGAGCTTTCTTCTCAACAAAACTTAAATTTATCCAAATGGAATACGGCGTATAACAGTGGAGAACCTGTAAAAATAGAAACGATGGATAGTTTCTTTAAAAAATTCAGAGACTGTGGTTTACAGAAAAAGGCTTTGACTTTAATTTATGGGTTAGCGGAATCGAGCTGTGTAACATCAAGTAAAAATAAAGAAAATAATTTCACAATTATTCCTCGTCAGTCCCTGCAATATTTATCAGAAAGTATGATAGATAAAAGTCAGAGTGGTCACGAAAATATTAAAATTATTAGTTGTGGTTCAGCAGTTCCCGGTGTGCAGGTAGTGATTGTTGTTCCGGGAACGCGAATAAGAAGTGATGACCTGGAACTGGGGGAGATTTTGGTTAGCAGCGCCTGCAATGCGATTGCTTATTGGGGTAAACCTGTGGAAAAAGAAGAAATGTTTAACATTTATCTTGAAGGCTCTGGTGATGGACCGTATTTGCGAACCGGTGACCTGGGGTTCATGAAAAAAGGCGAATTGCATATTTTCGGCAGACTCAAAAATGACGGACAAGTGGGTCATTCACCTGTGAATATTCTTCAAAATCAACCTGTCAATGAACAAAGCACCCAATGAAAAATCAATTATGAAAACAAAAAACAGCAGAAAAACCGACGATATTGCGATTATTGGAATGGCTTGCCGATTTCCGGGTGCAAAAAATTATGAGGAATATTGGGATAACCTGATTTCCAGAAAAAATTGTGTAGGTGAAATACCCAAGGACCGATGGAATTGGCAGGACTATTATGGCGATCCTGCCAGTGATGAAAGTAAAACAAATATAAAATACGGAGGATTCATTGAAGATGTAGCCGGGTTTGATTCGCTTTTTTTCAAAATATCCCCCCGCGAAGCAGGCTACATGGACCCGCAGCACAGAATATTTCTGGAGTCCACATGGCATGCCATTGAAGATGCAGGGTATAACCCGAAAAGCTTGGGAGGAAGAGATATCGGGGTATATGCCGGTGTGTCTAAAAATGATTATGCGGAACTGATGAGAGAGCAGAAGGTACCGATTATTTCTTTTTTATCAACCGGCACCGTGCATTCTATTCTGGCCAATCGCGTATCCTGGTTACTGGATTTCCAGGGAAAAAGTGAAGTGGTTGACACGGCATGTTCCAGTTTTCTGGTGGCTTTGGATAATGCTGTTAATGATATTAACAACGGGTTTTGTGAAGCCGCTGTTGTTGGCGGAGTCAATACGATTCTTAGTCCAACGATGTATATTTCTCACAGCAAGTCGGGAATGTTGTCAGAGGATGGTCAGTGTCGATCATTTGACGCCAAAGCCAATGGATATGTGAGAGGCGAGGGTGTTGGTGTTGTCTTCATAAAGTCTCTGGAACAGGCAGTATCCGATAAAGATAATATCCTGGGAGTCATCAAAGGGTCCGCAGTAAAACATGGTGGGCGATCCAATTTTTTAACGGCTCCAAAAGTGTCTGCGCAGGCTTCCACTATCAGTGCTGCCATTATCGCTGCGGATGTTGATCCAAAAACCATTGGTTATATTGAAGCACATGGCACGGGTACTCCGCTTGGAGACCCTATTGAAATTAATGCATTGAAACAGGCTTATCAGCCGTATTTGAAGGGTGATGAATCACCGTTTTGTGGTTTGACGTCAACCAAGACGAATGTCGGCCACCTTGAAAGTGCAGCGGGTGTCGCGGGACTTATTAAGGTGTTGCTAGGTTTTAAATATAAACAGATACCCGCATTACTGCATTTTGAAGCGTTAAACCCCTATATCAAACTGGATGGCAGCCCCTTTTATATTGTCGATGAGCATCAGGAATGGAATCGCATCAGCCTGGAGGGTGTTGAGTACCCGTTACGGGCAGGCATCAGCTCTTTTGGGATGGGGGGCGTCAATGCGCATGTGATAATAGAGGAGCCACCTCTCTTTGACAGAAAAAATAAATCGCTGCCCGCAGGAAAAAGGTTAAAAACCGATAAAAAATATGTAGTCCCACTTTCTGCAAAAACAAGTGAACAGTTAAATGAATATGTTGAATCACTCTACGCGTACCTGAACAATAAAAACGAACGTTGTTCTATTTCCGATATAGGTTTTACCTTGCAAAATGGCCGTGAAGCATTGGAAAAGCGGGTTGCATTTTTAGTCAATGATTATCAGCAGTTGCTAAGGGCTTTGCGAGATTTTATCGAAAATAAACGGAATAGTCAGGTGTTTTCTGGCGATACAGGAAAAGACAAAAAAACTCAATCTTCTTCACCGGGTGTTGACAGTCATAACATTGATGAGGCGGTTGAATGTTGGGCGAAGGGGGGTGCTGTTGACTGGAAAGACTTTGCGCAATATCAGAAAGGAAACAGGATTCAGTTACCGGGATATCCGTTTCAAAAACGACATTGTTGGTTTCCTCGCCCGGAAGAAAACAAAGAACGGATAGTAAATAGAAAAGAGGAAAATGCTCTTATTTCCCAGATATTTTCAACATCAGAATACTTTATACGTGATCATGTTGTCAAAGGGGTCAGTATTGTTCCTGGAGTCAAATGTTTGGATATTTTTCAGGTGATAGGAGAAAAAATAAGCCGGGAACCTGTTCGGATGTTAAAGGACATCTATTGGGCGAAAGCAATTAAGGTAGAGCAGGATGTCCACCTGAATGTGAAATACACCCGGGGAAGTTCTGACAAAATCTATAACCTCTCACTGGTAAAAGATGATGCCGTTTATTGTACGGGTGCCATTATTACCGGTCATCAGGAAAAACCACTGCGCCGACTTGATATCGGAAAAATCAGGGCGCGATGCCGGTTAACATTGGAACATCAGGCATTGTATCAACAATTTATACAAAATGGATTGGTCTATGGTGATACCTTTCAAAGCATAAAATCCTGTTACTACAATAAAACGGAAATCCTGTGTGAATTAAGGCAATCGCCTGATATCACGGTTTTGGCTGACAGCCTGCTGGAACCATCCATGCTCGATGGGGTTTTTCAGTCTGTTGTTGCTCTGCAAGTATTGAATGCAGAAAAAAAGCAAGAGCAAAAAGTCCCCTTCCATTTGAAAACAATCAAAATACACGGAAATATTCCGGAGCACTGTTATGTATATTCCGCCATAAACCGTAAATCATCAGATGATGCTCAGGCATCCTTTAATATGTATTTGTGTGATCTACAAGGAAATATCATTGTTGAATTTTTGGAATTTGTTAAACGTGAGTATTTTCCATTGGCGGTATCAGATACTGCACCTTCAGATAAAATATCTACAAATAATGAAAAGAACATTATGGAAAACAATATATTGCATTACACGCCGCGGTGGATTCCAAGAAAATCCGGAATGCACAATGAAAACACCTCCTCCATTATTATTTTCGATACGAATCCATCATTATCGACATTTTTGCGTAAAACAGGAAAATACCAGCGCGTAATACTGGTAAAGACAGGAAATAAATTTAAACAAACTGGAAAAAACGCGTATACGATTAACCATAAAAAAAGTGATTCGTTTAAATCGTTATGGGATGATTTTAAAAAACAGGGAATAGAAGCGGAAGCAATAATATATAAGTGGAATTATAAAGTGAATGATAAAAACGCTTCTTCAATAACACAAAATATTGATTTTGGCGTGAAATCATTGCTGACATTAACGCAGTCTCTGATACTGGCCAAGTTATCGCATCGCGTGCGCATATTATATATATATCCTGTCCGGGATTCTGTAGACACATGCCTGCATGCATCAGTGGGTGGTTTTTCAAGAACCCTGACATTTGAGAACCCGAATATCAATATTACCTCTGTGGGGCTGGGCGAACATAGTCCGGAAAAAATCGCTGGCGTGGTGTCTCAGGAGCTGGGTTTTTACCGAAATACACCACTCACCGAAGTGCGGTATGTTGATGGACAGCGGAAAGTTCGTTTGATGGTACGGTATGATGACTTTTCTGCAACAGTGGATAAATCCCTGATTAAACAAAATGGAACGTATTTGATTACGGGTGGTGCAGGAGGATTGGGGTATATTTTTGCCCGGCATCTCGCCAAAAATTATGGCGCACGATTGATCCTGATTGGACGCTCAAAAATAAACGATACTATTGAAACGAAGCTTGATCAGCTCCGCCAGCTCGGTGGTGAAGGGAAATATTATTCTGTCGATATCAGCAATGAAGCCGCGTTGATTAATGTTTTTCAGGAAACCCGCGCTGAAGATATTTTTCTGAATGGTGTGCTTCATTGTGCCGGTCTTATTGAAGATTCTTACATTATCCATAAAACCGGGGAATCCTTTGACAACGTTATTGCGCCTAAAATAATGGGCACAATTAATCTGGACAAAGCAACGGGTCAGGATCCGCTGGACTTTTTTGTTTTGTTTTCATCAATCGCTTCCATTATGCCCAATCAAGGACAGTGTGATTATGCCGCAGCAAACAGCTTCCTGGATGAGTTTTCATCATATAGGAATCACTTGCTAGAGAAGGATGAACGCACAGGAAAAACCATTGCAATAAACTGGCCACTGTGGAAAAACGGTGGAATCGGGGTAATTAAAGAGGAAGAAGAACATTTATGGAATGTGTTTGGAATGAAAGCATTGGAAAGTGAGAGAGGCATCTCCATTTTCGATAAAATACTAAGCCAGAAACTCTTATCGCTTCCAGATCAATTAATTGCGATTGAAGGGGAGCAATATAAAATTGAAAAACATCTGAGTGTATTGTCCGATGAACATTATTCTGATCAGGGTAATGTCATGAATGAAACATTTATAAAAGAAAAAATCTGCAGAATAATTTCAAATGCAGGAATTGCTTCACGAGATATTGACAATGAAGAGAATCTGACAGACTACGGCATTGATTCTGTGGGGATATCAAAAATCACTACAGAAATTAATGAAATATTCTCACTGGATGTCGATCCGACACTATTTTTTGATCTTAATACGGTTTCCCTGATATCAAAATACCTGTGGAAAAATTATGAGGGACTGCTGATCAGACATTCTGTTCATCCCCAGGATCAATCCGTATTTATGCCAGAGCGTGCCCTGATTGATATTGATTTTTCTGACAGCGAAAGTCTGTTTTTCCAGAAAACGCTATCTGATGAAGAATTTTTCATGAAGGATCATGTTGTGGAGGGTTTGTATAATGTTCCTGGTGCTTGTTATATCGAAATGGCTTTACAAGCGGGCAGCCTGGTCACACAGGGAAAAAATGTATTTAAACTATCGAATAACTACTGGGCAAAGCAACTTTCAACATCCGGTAATCCGATTCGGGCAGATTTGCGATTATTCAAGAAAGACGATTGCTATGAATATGAAATTACGCATGTTGATGGTAGTGGGAAAGTCCTCCATGCTTTGGGTCAGGTACATACAAAACCGATAGAAGAGATCGAACAGGCATCGTTGACATTCATCAATATGGATGACATTAAATACCGATGTACTGTGAATAGAAAGCCAGAGGAAATCTATCAATTTATACATGCTGAAGGTTTGCACGTAGGCCCGAGTTTTCAGCCAATGCTTCAGATTGATCTGAATGATAAAGAAGCACTGTCACACTTGAAATTGCCAGAGTTCATCGAAAATACCTATGAAGACTATGTGCTTCATCCAAGTATGCTCACCGGGGTTTTGCAAACCGCATTGCTCAACAATAAACCGAACGGGATGAACAGCAGCAGATTTATACCCATTGCCGTTGATGAAATTATTGTACACAAAAAAATTCCGGAAGAATGTTATGTGCATACAGAAATAATGGATTCAACGAAAACCAGTAATGAAATCCGAAAATATAATGCCCAGGTTATTACAACAGAAGGTCATATTGTTGTTGAAATAAAAGGCTTGTCACTACGCAACTTAACGCATTCAAACGAACAGACAGAAGAACAGGGATCGAAAACGAAAAAATACCAGGTTGTTGAGTCTTCAGGCATAACCCTGGAACAGGTGAGCGAGTTATTGAAGGAGACGCTGTCGGATGCCATCGGAATGTCGCCTGCCGATATTGAAGCCGATGTGCAACTGGAATCATATGGCATAAATTCCGTGATGATTGTTGATCTTAACCGGCGTCTCGATGAGTTGTTTGGAAATTTGTCCAAGACATTGTTTTTTGAGTACAAAAATATCCAGGAACTGGCCGAATATTTTCTGGAGCATCATAAAAATACCCTGCAACGAATACTGGGAGAGCAGACTGATACAGGTCATCCCGATGAGAAAACAGTATCACCAGACATCGTGAGCGATAATTCTCAGGAAGACGTAGCAATCGATAATGATATCTTTGTCAGTACCCGCACTACCGGTGATGTTGTACCTGTTGTACCTGTTGATCCCACAGATGTGGGTGAGGAACCAATTGCGATTGTTGGTATGAGCGGGAGATATCCCGAGGCTGGTAATCTTTCCGAGTTTTGGGAGAATTTGAAATCCGGCAGGGACAGTATCAGTAAAATGCCGGCGTCCCGCTTTGATCGAAAAACGTTACAGAAACTGTTTCCGGAGCAGGATCTGCTGCCTGAAGAATGGGGAGGGTTTCTTGATGATATTGATAAATTTGACCCGTTGTTTTTTAATATTTCACCGAGAGAGGCCGCGATCATTGATCCACAGGAACGCATGTTTCTTGAAGTCGCCTGGGAGAGTATTGAAGATGCAGGTTACATCCCTAAAAACTTAAAGGGTGAGACGGTGGGTGTTTTTGTCGGTGCGCTCTGGCAGCCCTATATCACGCTGGGGGTTGAACAAACATTTAAAGGTAATTTACAAAGGCCACACGGGCTGCTCTACAGCATTGCAAACCGGGTTTCTTTTTTCTTTGACTGGTGCGGGCCAAGTATGGCGGTGGATACTGCCTGTTCAGCGTCGTTAACGGCACTTCACCTGGCTTGTGAAAGCTTGAAGAGAAAGGAAAGTCACAGTGCTATTGTGGGAGGGGTCAATATATCACTCTCTTCAAGCAAGTATTTATGGTTAAGCAATAATAATTTTCTTGCCAGTGACGGGAAATGCCGGAGTTTTGGCAGTGGTGGTGATGGCTACGTTCCAGGAGAGGGGGTTGGGGCGGTCTATATTAAACGTTTAAAAGATGCGATACGGGATGGTGACCATGTGTACGGTGTGATTAAAGGCACATCAATTAATCATGGTGGGAAAACCAATGGTTACACGGTGCCGAATCCACGCAAACAGGCAGAGTTGATATTATCATCACTGGATAAAAGCGGAATTTCGCCGAAAGATATTTCGTATGTTGAAGCCCATGGGACGGGAACATCTCTGGGCGATCCCATTGAAATCACGGGGTTGCAAAAAGCGTTTTCCAGCTATACGGATAAAAAGGAATTCTGTGCCATTGGCTCGGTCAAGTCGAATATTGGGCATCTGGAAGCAGCAGCGGGCATTGCAGGATTGACAAAGTTATTGCTTCAAATGAAGCACAAGACGTTAGTACCATCACTGCATTCCGATGAAGAAAATCCCAATATTGATTTCCCGTCTACGCCTTTTGTGGTGCAAAAGGAGCTGAAAGCCTGGACGCCAAAAACGGTTACTCCATCAGCAAGCGGTGATGATGGCAGACAGGAAAAAGCAATACCGCTGCGGGCGATGATCAGCTCTTTTGGTGCCGGGGGCAGTAATGCCCACGCGATTGTTGAGGAGTATCATCATTCGGATAATACGACTACAGGGAGTAGTGATAATCATAACGGGCAGGGTACAGGGCATGAGTCAACGGTTTCCCGCCTGTCTTCGGGCAAGGATGTCATCATACCCCTGTCGGCAAAAACGACAGATCGCCTGAGGGTATGTGCCAGTAACCTGCTGAAATACATGGAAACCAATGAAGCCGATATCCTGAATATAGGTGACAGTTTCAGGAGTGGCAGTGTTCGTCTGGAGGATATTGCGTTTACTTTGCAAATGGGTCGGGAAGCAATGGATGAACGAATTGTTTTTCTGGTAAGTGATATAGCTGATCTGAGGACACAATTAAAAATCTATATCAGTATGGAGAGTACTTCCACGGAGAGTATTTCCTCCTCAAAAATGATCAGTGGAAATATTGCTTCTGACCGAAAGGTATTCAACGTATTTTCTCTGGATAATGAACTTAACACTGTTTTTGATAACTGGATTTCCTCAGGTGATGGATTAAAAGTTGCAACGTTATGGATAAATGGCATCGAAGTTGACTGGAGCCGGTTATATCCCTCACGCAAGCCAGTAAAAATTAGTTTGCCGACCTATCCTTTTCGCAAGGACAGACACTGGATTTCTGAAGCGGAACCTGAGTGTGTCGTCAATGTATCCACATCTCGTCAAATGGCACAGATTCATCCGCTGCTTCACGAAAATACCTCAGACCTGTACATGCAAAGATATAGCGCCGGATTTACCGGAAAAGAAGCGTATTTTGAAGACTCTCCTTTAACGGGTGAGAAAATATTGTCCAGCATGGCATATCTTGAAATGGTGCGTGCAGCTATTTTTCAGGCCAGTGGCATAAAGGACAGTCACCGTAAAACGATTGATTTGTCTGACATTGAATGGCTGGAACACTTTTCTGCCAGAGGCCAGGATAAAAAATTACATATTACGTTGACGCTGGATGATGATCATGAAAGTAATATTGAAAATATTCATTTTGATATCTTCTCTAATGAAAAAGACCAGGAAGACCAGACAGTTCTACATGCCAGAGGATGCGCCTGTATCACCGATAAAGAAAATAATGAAAAACAGGATGTAATTTCTTTAGCCGGGAAAATGCGCAGTAAAAACCTGCTTTCAAATGAATGTGACAGTGTTTTTGAATCAATGCAGGGGTTCCAGTACAAAGGAGATGTTAAAGCAATTGATATTGGAGACAGTGGTGTACTTGTAACATTTGAATCAGGAGCTTTACTGGAAAGCCCTGTCAGGGAAGATAAAAACAATACCTTTACACTCCACCCCAACGCCTTAAGTCTGGTGTTAAGTGCAATTATTGGTATAGCCAGGGATAAATCAGGGTCATCGATTAACAGTGTGGTATTGGATAATCTGTCCTCGATACAATCCTCTCTCCCTGTCATGCTTAAGAAAATGGAAATATATCAGGCATTTTCAGAAAACATGTTTGCCTGGGTCAGGAATGTTCATCATCCCGTGGTTCCTGTGAGTAATAAAGGTGTTGTCAAGCTGGATGTTGATTTTATCGATGATCATGGCTGTGTGTGTGCTAGGGCAGTGGGTTTGAGCTTTGAGGGGAAAAAAGCAGAAAAACGCATGGATGTTTTTCCCTCAGTGAGCAGTTTCACCGGAAAACCCCCGAACATTTCCGAAAAGCCCACGGCTATTAGCTTGTCAAGTTTGCAGTCTGTTTATCAGCCAGAATCGAAAGGCCTTTCTTTAAATACAGAAAATACAATTCATGCTGAAAAGTATAATGTTCCACTTATTGATGCCAGCAATACATCAGAGCGTCAATTTGCAACGGATTCTGATTTTGTGCGGGCGTTAAGCGAGAGCCTCGCTAACGCCTTGTATATGGAGTTAAGTGATGTGAATATTGACAGGCAATTCACGGAAATGGGACTGGATTCCATTGTGGGTGTTGAATGGGTTAATGAACTTAACAGAAAGTTTTCACTGGGAATCAATGCCACCATCGTTTATGACTATCCCACAATAAGGGATTTTTCACGCTACCTGGAAAACAAAGTTGCCGAACCTGGGATTCAGGTAGATACAAATAATGATGCACCACAAGAAACCCGGAACAGACGGAATAAAAGAATAAGAAAAAAAATGTATCTTCATCAGTAAAGGTGCCTTCACCAATAACAGAAAGTACACCAGACCCAAAAAGAACGACGCTTCTGCAAGTGGATGATCTGCAAAAAATACTGGTAACCAGTCTGGCTAAAGCATTATATATGGATGAGTCGGATGTCAACGCTGAATCAGCATTCATTGATATGGGCCTGGATTCCATTGTCGGTGTTGAATGGGTAAAAGCGATTAATGATCAGTTTGAAACTTCGATCATGGCAACTGCGGTATATGACTACACAAATCTTCATGAATTTTCCCGCTACCTTAAAAAAATAATCAGAAACAAGGAAGACGAAAAAATTCAAGGCGTCGAAATGGCTGATTAATGTGGTGAATGGCTGTAATCATCAGGAAATCGCCCGATGCCGGGTATTATCATGGAAAGAGAATCAGTGAATATTTAAAATGAGTACAAATAAAAAAAAATACAGGCGTTTATCCAGAAAACGACAGGTTATTGAATTTGCATTCGAGGCGACGCCATCTCATAAAAATTTATATTTTTATAGTGATAACTGTGTAGGCGACTTTGAACGCAATGGTGAAGTTTCCATAAAACACCAAATAAGCACAGAGAACAATATTTGCTTAAGCGATCATAGAGTGTTTGGCCAGTTTATTTTCCCGACTGATGCCTATCTGGAAATGCTCGTTGTGGCATGCCGGACATATTTTAATATCGATGCAATAGTCTTTGACAATATTGTCATTGTGAATCCTCTGAAGGGCAATGACACATGGACGAATGACCTCACAATTATTTTTCAGAAGGAGGGTGATGGTCTTCGGTTTACTGTGCAGTCTACAGTAAATGCTGAATCCAGAAGTGGTGGTGATAAGGTTCATGTTCGAGGTTCTCTGCATCCTGTGGGGAAACAGGATAATACGGGTGCAAGGTATTCATCTGACCTGTCGATAAAAAAAGCAGTGGAATTTTCCATTGATCAATTTTATGCAAAAGATGCCAGTATTTTTCTTGGAGAATTTTATCGCTCTTTGAAAAGCCTCACCTTTGGAAAAAAACAATCAATAGGGAAAATAGAAATCGATATAGAGGATAATCGATTTTTATTGCATCCGTCTGTGGTCAGCGCAGCATTGGCAAATGCAATGAGTTACGGCCCTTATCAATTGAGTAGTATCCATGATGTTGGCAATGACCTTTTTCTGCCTTATAAAATTAGTGGACTGTCTGTTCCTGGGGAAACAACCGGAAAATATTTTACCTCACTGGCCGAAGTCAAGAATGTTGATAACAACTGGATAGAGCTGTATCTGGAAATACTTAATGAAAATGACAAAGTTGTTTTGAGTATTGAGACGTTGAGATTGCAGCGGGTTAAACCCGACAGTTATCAGTTATTAAACGAAAAACCGCTTGCAAGCCGAAAGTCAGCAGTTACCCCATCGGCTGGAATTATCACTGAAAGTAACTTTGATACGGATATTGCCGTTATCGGGATGTCTTGTCGTTTTCCCATGAGTAAAAATATTGAAGCATTCTGGGATGTCTTGAAAAATAGTAGCGATTGCATAACCGAAGTACCTGAAGGACGGTGGCAGGAATTCGACCGCTGGTATAACCCGGACCCGGATAACCAGCATACCTCATACTCAAAATGGGGTGGTTTTATTGATGATGTGGATAAATTTGATCCATTATTTTTTAATATATCCCCATCAGAAGCTGAGTTGATGGACCCGCAACAACGTATTTTTCTTGAAGAGGCTTGGCGAACTATTGAGAGTGCCGGATATTCTCCCTCTGCGCTGAATACGAAAAAATGTGGTGTTTTTGTTGGTTGCACCACTGGCGATTATGACCGATTGCTGGCATTAAGCCGTGAAGATACCAATGGCCAAACGTTTATGGGAACTTCAAGTGCGATACTGGCTGCACGCATAGCCTATATTCTCAATTTAAAAGGCCCGTCTCTTTCGGTCGATACAGCTTGTTCATCATCATTGACAGCGATACATCTTGCCTGCATGAGTATTCGTAATGGTGAGAGTGATTTGGCAATTGCAGGTGGCATCAGTATTTTCTCGACACCGATTGCACATATTTTGACTTCAAGAGTACGCATGCAATCCATGGACGGGCGATGTTTTACATTTGACAAATCGGCAAATGGCACTGTTTTTTCTGAAGGTTGCGGTATTGTTATGTTAAAATCTCTGGCGCAGGCAGAGCAGGACAAGGATAACATTATTGGTGTTATTAAAGGCTCAGGCATTAATCAGGATGGGAAAACAAATGGCATTACTGCGCCGAGTGCCAAATCACAGGAAAATCTGTTAAGCAGTATTTATCAAAAATATAACATCAATCCCGCTGATATTTCATATGTTGAAGCCCATGGAACGGCAACCCCTCTGGGCGACCCGATTGAATTTCAGGCATTGACAAACGCCTTTCAGCACGCCTCCAGAAAAAAGCAGTATTGTGCAATGGGTTCGGTAAAATCGAATATTGGTCATGGCAGTTATACTGCGGGAGTGGCCGGTCTGATAAAAACATTATTGTGCCTGAAACACAATAAGTATGTTCCAACTGCGCACTTTAAAGAAGCAAATACTCTTATTGATCTTGAACGATCTCCCTTTTTTATCAGCACAAATCATGAACATTGGGCAGAGCCCGAGTGCGGAAAGCGTGTGGCGGCGGTGAGTTCTTTTGGATTCAGCGGGGCAAATGCACACATGGTTCTGGAGGAATACAAAGCTGAGCGCAGCGGCCATAACAGTGCCAATAATGGGCCGAATGTTGTCTGCCAGAATCCGGCTATTGTTCCTCTTTCGGCAAAAAATAAATCTCGTTTGAATGAGATGGCTGTTAATTTATCCGCTTACCTCAAGGCAGGTATGGCGGCGAATTCTTCAGATATGCCGACGCTTTCAGAGATTGCTTATACTTTGCAGACCGGCAGAGACAGTATGGATGAACGTGTTGCATTGATTGTTCACTCTGTTTCTGATTTGTTGACCAAGCTGGATGAATACGCCGGGAACAATGTCAATATTGATGGGTGTTATCAAGGTCATGTAAAGGATAAAAAAATGTCATCCCGTTTCACGGATGGTGTTGTCACTGAAAAATCATTGGCATCCTGGGTGCGGGAAGGAATGACAGAGAAATATCTGGATCTATGGATCAACGGTATGCCTGTTGATTGGAATATTCTTTATGAAAGTGAAAGACCCAATAAAGTTGTATTGCCAGCTTATCCTTTTGCCAAAGAACGATATTGGGTGACACCGAAAATAAATGAAAAAACCAAAGCGCATGCTGGTGAAAGGGATGGACTTTTTATTATGCATCCTCTGATACAAGTCAATAAGTCTGATTTATTTCTTCAAAGCTATTATTCAGTGTTTGATGGCAGTGAACATTTCTTTACCCGAAATGAATCCTCTCAAGCGTCAACAATGATAGATTTTGCATTGTTGGAGATGGCTAGAATTGCGATTGTTTTATCGCTGGGGGATCGGCATGAAAAGATCAATATCGATCTGTATAACACAAAATGGATTGCCGATGTTACTGTCGAAAATGAGCCCGTAAAATTGCATATTGATTTTCATGATATGGTATTCAACGACGACAATGATTTGGACTCTGTGAGTTATAGCATTTATTCAATGCAGAATAATTCTCCAGAAAAAATCATTCATGTGCAAGGTACCGGTTTATTAAAGTCTCTGTTTTCACCTCAACATATAAATATAACGGCGTTGATGGAGAATGCCAATGGCCCCATATTTGATGCATCGCGATGTGATGAGCTTTACGAGTTGTTAAACCTTGACTGTGTGCCCAGCGACCTGGGTATTCAGAAGTTTTTTCCGGGGGATGGTCAGGCTGTCATTCAGCATTGCCTTCCGGATGATTTATCGGTGGATAATAGCGACTATGTATTGCATCCGATGCCAATGGCTTTGGTCTGCAAAACGGCGGCAGCTATCGTAAAAGGAATCAATAATGTCACAGAAAGCGAGTCAAAAAAATCAGGGGGAGAAAAAAAGCGCCATGATGACTTGTTTTTGATGGCAGAGGCTCACTCCATTTCAGTCGAGAAAATAGAAATTCTGATGCCTCTCTGTGGAGTTCTATATACCTGGGTGCGCTATGCGCAGAGTGGTTCTTCCTGTGGCAGTACATTCAATATGGACATCAGCCTGTGTGATGAGAAGGGGAATGTCTGTGTAAAAATAACCGGGTATGAGATTGGGATGTATTTATCGAATGATTGCAAAAGCAGTGATCATGATGATGTTGATCACAGAAAAAAATTATTAGCGGAAGAT
>VAPF01028622.1_pt1 | contig 26957 bp, 24 predicted proteins | sample 3393931 | NCBI WGS metagenome assembly VAPF01 (sample SAMN08290437, study PRJNA428436) | hydrothermal vent metagenome | isolation source: Deep-sea hydrothermal vent chimney | place: Atlantic Ocean: South-mid Altantic Ridge | depth 2773 m m | reverse complement strand
TGCCGGGGATAGAAAATATCTGCATCAATTAAAGATCATTCACTCAAAGGTTATGTCAATGAATTCTGAAGAATTGAAAGAGTTAATAGAGCTGAAGGAAAAGGGACTTACGAAACTGAAACTGGTTGGTTTGGGACATGCTTTTATTGTCCACAAAAACATCCAGAATAAAATATCCCATGATTTAATCGGTGAGGGTAAAGAGTTATCGACGTTTATTGACAGATCACCTTCCGAGCCCGGTCTGTGCCACTTATATAAATTTAATTTGCATATTATAAAAGCCTTGTTTCTGCCAGAAGAAGTTAACGAAGCAATCCGCAATGAGAATGAAGTTGTCATGAAGTTCGCTGATGTGGCTGATGAGCATATTCCTGATAAATAATGCCACACACTGATTCCCAGTCTTGTTCAATGTCTGGCACCACACTCACGGTTCCTGATGAACCTGCCATGCAGGTGTTGGGCGAACGTATTGCCGATGCATTACGTGCTGAAACACAGCAAGGCTGTGTTATTTACCTGCACGGTGAACTGGGTGCAGGTAAAACCACGTTAACCCGTGCGATCCTGAAAACTCTGGGCGTTACCGGCCGTATTAAAAGCCCCACGTATACGCTGGTGGAACCCTATGAGTTACCGGGTAACGTTGCCGCTCGCGTGGCTTACCATTTTGATTTGTACCGCCTTGCTGACCCGGAGGAGCTGGAATTTCTGGGTGTGCGCGATTATTTCAGTTCCGATGCGGTGGTGTTGGTGGAGTGGCCGGAGCGGGGTGAGGGTGTATTGGCGGCAGCGGATGTGCATATTCACATTCATTACCGTGCCGCAGGCGCTGGAGAAGGGCGGACGGTGGTTATTCAGGCGGCGGACACGGGACGTGCCCATTGGGTGAGGAGCCTGATTTAGCGCCATTGTTCAGATGAACTGTATAATTTTTAATCATTAAAGAATTGCTGTAAAATTAATCTCCATTCAAGGATAAGTATTCTTCCTATCTTAATGTAAATAAAGAAAAAACTTGCTTTTTGTCAATTTGTTTGCACAATAAGTAATCATGCGTAGAGATGTAAGAAAAATCGAATCAATGACTATGATGTTTTCGGGTTATAAACTTGGGCGGGTGGTGTTTCCCCTTTTTTTAGTATCAATCATGATGTTGTCAGCCGGGGCGCAGGCCGTCACGGTGGATGATGTCCGCATGTGGAGTGGGCCGGAGAGTACACGGTTAGTGTTCGATATCAGCGACCCTGTTGAACATTCCGTGTTCATGTTGCGTGCGCCAAACCGGGTGGTGATTGATCTGAAAAATACCCGTTTGCGAAAGACTCCTCGCGGGTTGGATTTCTCCAAAAGCGTGGTGAGTAAACTGCGCAGTGCCAAGCGCAATAGCAATGACCTGCGTATGGTCTTGGACCTCAAAAGCAAAGTGCGCCCGCAAAGCTTTCTGCTGAAACCCACCAAACAATACGGTCATCGTTTGGTGATTGACCTGAGTGATACCCGCGTCAAATCTGTACCCAAAGTGGCTCGCGATAGCACCAACCGCAGTAAAGGTGTACTGCGTGATGTGATTATTGCTATTGATGCTGGTCATGGTGGCGAAGACCCAGGTGCCTCTGGACCCCGTGGTACCCGTGAAAAGCATGTGGTATTGGCCATTGCCCGCCAGTTGGAACGGCTCATCAAAAAAGAGCCAGGTATGCGGCCTGTGATGATTCGTACCGGCGACTATTATCTGGGCCTGCGCAAACGCATGGAAAAGGCGCGTGAAATGCAGGCCGATTTATTTATCTCCATTCACGCCGATGCTTTTCACAACGGACGGGCCAGTGGCTCCTCGGTGTACGTGTTGTCGCAAAATGGTGCCACCAGTGAGGCTGCACAATGGCTGGCAAAAAGTGAAAACAATTCGGATTTGATTGGTGGAGTCAGCCTGGATGACAAAGATGACCTGCTGCGCTCGGTGCTGCTGGATTTGTCACAGAACGCCACCATTGCCGCCAGCTTGGATGTGGGTGGCAGTGTACTCAAAGAGTTAGGTGGTATTGGAAAACTGCACAAAAAACGGGTAGAGCAGGCCGGTTTTTTGGTGCTGAAGTCACCGGATATTCCCTCGATTCTGGTGGAGACCGGTTATATTTCCAACAAACGTGAAGAGCGCAAGCTGCGTGACAAGGTTTACCAGCGTAAGCTGGCGATGGCTATGCTCAAAGGTGTACGCCGTTATTTTGCGCAAAATGCCCCCCCCGGCACACGCCTAGCCATGGGTGAACAGCGGCATGTGATCCGTCGCGGAGATACCCTCAGTGGTATTGCCCAGCGTTACCGTGTGACCCAGGTTGCCCTGCGTAACGTGAACCGTCTGCGTAATAGCCAGTTAAAAGTAGGGCAGGTGTTGCGCATTCCGGTGTTGTAAATTCAAATACGGTTTGCCTGTTTCAACACAGAGTAAAACTGTAGGGTGGAACAAGCGCAGCGGTTCCACCTTGGCTTACCGGCAAACGGCGAGTCAAGGTGGACGTTGATAGCTGATCGAATCTTGAATATGTTTCTTTCCTATTTGGTGGAACCGCTGCGCTTGTTCCACCCTACTGGGCTTATTACCTGACGGCGACGGGTTCTCCGGTATGTTGTCGTGTGCTGACAAATAACGTGTTATAAACGCAGAGATGCAAAAGGCGCAGAGAAAAACACTAAAAACTTTTTGCGTCTTTTCGACCCCTGCGTTAAACATAACATATCAGTTGAGCCTACTGCGAACGTCTCATGCACTCAATCTCAATGACTTTTTCGAACATGTTGAACTCACCGTATGGGTGATACGCTTTTATTCAAAATAACCGAAAAAGTCATTGATCTTGAGCATCTTAGCCGTTTTCGCTACGGCTCAACTGATTAATGTAGGTTAAATGCTCGATGATTTTTTAAAAGTAGCGTGTTTTTAGCGCTTAAGCTACATTTCATTATCAAATATTCAGGGAGAATAGGTATGGCGCTGGACAAAGTAAAAATCGAAAAAATTTTTCAAGGTTTGGGAAGAGAGCTATCAACACCAACAACCTTATGTATTTTTGGCAGTTCGCCCGCAATATTTTGTGGGCAACAGTCACGTCAAACTCAGGATATTGATGTTTGGCATGCAAGCTCAGTGTATGACGGAGGTAGTCTGTCTGAGGCATGTTCAAAGGTTGGGGTGCTTTATGATCCAAAAGGAGAAATCGATCCTGACAGTGTTTATTTTCAGATTGTGCGTCCGGGAATAGTGGCTTTACCAGCAAAGTTTGAGACTGAAAGTCTGGCTCAGTTTGGAAATCTCAAGCTGGTTATGCCTGCTCCTGCTGTTCTTACTGCTGCAAAACTCGTGCGTGCAAATGACAATGATATTAATGATATCGTTTGGTGGATGCGCCACAGAAACTTGAAAGAACACCAGATTGAGCAAGCAATCAAGCATTTTCCTGACAACAGCCAGAGAGAAACCGCAAAGGAGAACATTGTTTTTGTTCAGTTGGTGTCTGGGGGGTAGTTGAGTGAATAATGGTAACGATTCTCGAACACTCTATGTAAATGCATTGGATGCATTGCTTAAAGATGAAATCGCAAAAGTGGCTCAAGCACGTAATTTTACGTTGCTTAAAGAGATAGCGCGTCTTGCAAAACAGGACGCACCTGTTGATCTCGCCGCTACAGATCCTTCTCTGTATATGTCCTGGCGTGCAGCCGTTACACGCTATCATTTGTCGGGCTGGACAGAAATGACACCTGAAAGAGTTTCAAAAATAATGCAGAGCTTTGATTCTGGGGGATAGCAAATACAAAGAGTCAGTGCAGCCTGTTGTTTTACGCTATCAGTGTATAATGATGGCATCATGAGCGACACTTCCAGCTTACCCCGTATCCAGAAACTTTCCACCCGACTCGCCAACCAGATTGCCGCCGGTGAAGTGGTGGAGCGCCCGTCAGCGGTGGTCAAAGAGCTGATTGAAAACAGTCTGGATGCCGGTGCGCGGTCTATTGATGTCGAAGTGGAAGGCGGCGGCACACGGTTGATACGTTTGCGTGATGACGGTTGTGGTATCGATAAAGAAGACTTTGCCTTGGCTCTGAGCCGCCATGCCACCAGCAAAATCCACAGTTTTGATGACCTCGAAGGGGTTGCCAGCCTGGGGTTTCGGGGTGAGGCTTTGCCCAGTATCAGCTCGGTATCACGCCTGGAATTACGCTCGCGGGCGCAGGGCAGCGAGAGCGGCTGGCGGGTTACCGGTGATGGCGGTGACAAAGTTGGCAAGCTGGAGCCTGTCGCTCACCCGCAGGGCACCACCATTGAAGTGCGTGATCTTTTTTTTAACACCCCGGCCCGGCGCAAATTTCTGCGCACCGAAAAGACCGAATTTACCCATCTGGAAAAAGTGGTCAAACGTATTGCGTTGAGTCGCTTTGATGTGGGTATTACCCTGAGCCACAACCAGCGGGTGGTGCAAAAATGGCGACCGGTGAGCGAGCAGGCGGAGCAGTTACAGCGTGTTGCCCAGGTGTGCGGTACGACGTTTGCCGAGAATACTCTGCAAATCGAATTTCAAGCGGCGGGCATGCGTTTGTGGGGATGGGTGGCGCTGCCGACTTTTTCACGCTCACAAGCTGACCTGCAATACTTTTTTGTCAATGGCCGCGTTGTGCGCGATAAACTGGTGACTCACGCAATCCGGCAGTCTTATCAGGATGTGTTGTACCATGGGCGGCATCCGGCCTATGTACTTTATTTGGAGTTAGATCCGACGATGGTGGATGTCAACGTACATCCCACCAAACATGAAGTGCGTTTTCGTGAGGGACGCATGGTGCATGACTTTCTGTTTCGCAGTCTGCATCAGGCACTGGCCGAGGCACGACCGGATGCCGCTGCACCACTGGCGGTCTCTGAAACCACTGCCTTTTCAGCGCCACCAGCAGCGGACAGTTTTCCAACACAACCCACACAACAATTTGGTTTATCGTACCCTCGTCCGGCATCATCCGGGGTGTCGCCACGAGCGGTGCAAGAACATTTACAGGGTTATCAGGCGCTGACACAGTCGATGACTGCCGGGGAAACGACGGATCCTGACAGTGTAGAAAATACAGATATTCCCATTTTAGGTTATGCCATTGCACAATTGCATGGTGTATACATTCTTGCGGAAAACCAGCATGGGTTGGTGTTGGTGGATATGCACGCTGCACATGAACGTATTACTTACGAGCGCATGAAAAATGCACTGGAAGGTGAAGGCGTAAAATCGCAGCCGTTATTGGTGCCGTTGAGCATCAACGTCAGTGAGGCGGAAGCCAAACTGCCCGCAACTTTTGATAATGTGTTTGCCGAGCTGGGTTTTGTAGTGGAAAGCATGGGGCCCGAAACCATTGTTGTGCGTCAGGTGCCAAGTTTGTTACGCGATGCAGATATCGAAGGGTTGGTGCGTGATGTGTTGTCGGACCTGAGCACTCACGGTACTACACGTCGGGTGCGTGAAGCCATTAATGAACTGCTGGGCACTATGGCCTGCCACGGTTCGGTGCGCGCCAACCGACGCCTGAGTCTGCCGGAAATGAATGCTTTGTTACGCGATATGGAAACCACCGAGCGCAGTGGCCAATGTAATCATGGCCGACCTACCTGGGTACAGATGAATATGGATCAGCTGGATAAACTGTTTATGCGCGGGCAATAAGTGGCATCGATAAACAAAGATGTACTTGCCGAAAGGGATATGGACGAAACCAATATCAATATTCCTGCTGCCGGGTATAACTGGAAATATATGGTTGGACTCGACGCTGGTGAAGCAGCCAGACGGGTCTGTATTTTTGGAGATAGCCAGATTATCAAAGAAGATCAGCACGAAGCGCTGCTGGAGAATGATGGGTTTTATGCGCAGTTGTGTGGGAAATTACAACACTGAATTGAATTATTGAGAAGGGGAGAGCGATGCCAAAGGCGAGTGAATTAAAGAGAGGTAATGTCGTTGAAATTAATGGCGCACCTTATGTTGTTAAAAATGTTGAATCACGCAGCCCCTCATCCCGTGGCGCGCAAACCATTTATAAAATCCGTTTTAATAATGCACAAACGGGACAAAAGCTGGATGAGAGCTGCAAAGCCGATGAAATGTTTACAGAACTGGAACTCATTAAACGCCAGGCACAGTTTTTGTATCAGGATGGTGACATGTTCACTTTCATGGATATTGAAGACTACAGTCAGTACACCCTCGGACAGGCAGAGCTGGAAGACGAGCTGGGTTATCTGGTGGATGGATTGGAAGGCATTTATGTACTGATTGTTGATGATCGTGTGCTGGGTATCGAATTGCCGCAAACCATCAGTCTGGAAATTAAAGACACAGCACCAGCATTGAAAGGTGCTACGGCGGCAGGCCGTACCAAAACAGCAACGCTGGTCACCGGGCTGGAAGTGCAAGTGCCAGAATACATTGAAACGGGTGAAGTGATAAAAATAAATACCGATGGTAACAAATTCATGTCGCGCGCCTGAGTCAATATAGAGTGGGCATTGCCCACACAGCAGTGTTGTTTCGACGATTAATAGTGGGTATTGCCCACCCTACAGAACGATGAAAATTACTTATGGATAATGTTTTGAATAAAATACCTGAATCTGTTGATGTAAGCGAAAATGAAAACCAGGAACCCATGGCTACGGTGATGATTGGTGACAGCCGCATCACCTTGTTAGGTACGGCGCATGTATCACGCACCAGCGCAGAAAAAGTGAAGGAGCTGATTGAAACAGGAGACTACGATGCGGTGGCGGTAGAACTATGCCCCAGTCGTTATAACGCCATTGTTGATCCCGATGCCCTGGCAAAAATGGATTTATTTCAGGTGGTGCGTGATGGCAAAGCCTCAATGGTCGCCGCCAGTCTTGCACTAGGTGCTTTCCAACAAAAGGCTGCCGAGCAAATCGGCATTCAGCCGGGTGCAGAAATGCGTGAAGCTATTGAATGTGCCAAAACGGCTAAACTGCCAGTGTTGCTGGTGGACAGGGAAGTGGGTATCACACTCAAGCGTATTTATCGTAACGTGCCCTGGTGGCGACGTATGAATTTGATTGGTGGTTTGATCTCCAGCGTAGTCTCCAGCGAAAAAGTCAGCGAAGCGGAAATTGAAAAACTGAAAGAAGGCGATATTCTCGAATCCACTTTTGCCCAGTTTGCCGAAGAAGAAAAGGATCTGTTTCAGCCGCTCATCGGTGAGCGTGATGAATACATGGTGGCGCGCCTGCAACAGGAAATCGCCAAACATCCCCACGAAAATATTCTGGTAGTGATTGGTGCAGGTCATCTGGCAGGCATGGTAAAACGTTTTGAGGCGTTTGCGGTTAGTGAAAATGTTGCGCAGACCGAGCAAGAGCTAATGAAAAGCAACTTGGCTGATATAGCCAATGAAACGGTTGCTCGTCTTGACGCCGTGCCTGTCGGTGCGCGCTGGTTTAAATATTTCCCATGGTTGATTGTAGCGCTAGTATTTGTGGGTTTTGGTATTGGTTTTTCCCGTAGCCCTGAAATGGGCTGGCAACTGGTGATGGACTGGGTGTTGATCAATGGTGGTTTGGCGGCATTGGGCGCACTGATTGCAGCCGCACATCCTTTGACGGTGATTGGTGCCTTTTTAGCGGCACCGCTGACATCATTGAATCCTACCATCGGTGCGGGTATGGTCACTGCCGGTATCGAGGTTTATTTACGACGCCCCAAAGTGGGTGATTTTGGAAAATTGCGTGCAGATACGACCACCATTAAAGGCTGGTGGCGAAATCGGGTGACCCGAGTTTTACTGGTATTTATGTTTTGCACCATTGGTTCTGCGATTGGTACTTATGTGGCGGGATTTCGTATTGTTGGACGACTCAGCGGTTAATCCAAAAGATGGATAGATTAAACATGGCTGTTTAAAAATAATTGAAAAAATAAATAAACGGTGCTATCCGTGAGTTAAGTTATGCGATATAGCGTAGGTTGGCGGTGAGCTTGCGAACCCCAACGAGCCGGTGATGTTGGGGTTCGCAAACTCATAGCCAACCTACGCTAGACAGGAGTTTTGGCTTAACTTACATGACTCTTTCCTTCGAATTTATACTGAAGGGTTAAAATGTAACTATTTGTTGTCTAGCACGGTGCGCAAATAGGCCACAACATCCGTGATTTCCTGTTCGGAAAGCTGGTCTCCCCAGGGAGGCATAATTTGTGACCGTCCCATGGTTTGGCCGCCATAGGTAATGATCATGGTTTTGTAATCATCATTTTTATCACTTTTTGTCAAATTGGCAGGTGGTGGGTCATATAATTTTGCTGCACGGCCTTTGCCATCAGCTTTGATACCGTGACAAAGAATACAATTGGTCTTGAAAACTACTTCGCCACGTTTTGCATCACTCGTGATTATTTGAAGATAAGCAACAACATCATTAATCTGTTCTTCAGAAAGCTCATGCTGCCAGGGTGGCATGAATTTTGATTTACCTACCACCGGGCCACCCCCACGGATGACCTTGAAATAATAGTCAGATTTAGCCGGACCTATAGTGAGATTTGTTACACCATAAAGTTTAGCCGCACGGGCCATACCATCCGCTTTTTCTCCGTGACATAATTTACAGTAGTTCTTGAACACGATGCCGCCACGTACCGCCGGTTTAGACAATTCGGTATTTATCGCAGAACGTTCTTCTGCTAACACGGGTGTAAAGAATGCCACGATACTTGTTAGTAACATTATGAATGTTACCCTGGCAGGTATCGTATTCATTGTACGCTGACCTCCATGTACATTTCTGGATGGATAGCACATTCAACTTCAGCCAAGCCTGCTTTATCGAATGTTATGGTCTTTGATTGGCCTTTGGGAAAAGACCCCAGGTCAAAGGTTTTTAGATCCGACAGAGAGAAGATATTATGGAAAAAAGGATCTTCATTTTTAAAACGAATAGTGTCGCCTGCTTTAATTGTGATGGTTTCAATTTTTTTACCACCCAGCTGGAAACTTTTATTGTGCTGGTCTATCACATATTCTTCGGAAAAGGCTGTGGTGGTGAATATCATTGTCAAACCGATAAACATGATATTAAATAAGTATTTATTTTTCATTATAGTTTCCTCGTTGGGTTTAAGACATTATTCAACCGGCAGCATGGGATAGGTGATGGGACTGGGTTTTCCTGTGAGTGATTTCAGGAAAACCATCAGGTCAGACTTTTCACTATTGCTAAGGTTAAGTTTTTTGATGTTGGGGGAAATATTCTCTTTGCTGATACCACCAACATTATAATGCTCAATAACTTCTTCCAATGTTGCATAGGCACCGTTATGCATATAGGGTGCGGTTAAAGCAATATCCCGTAATGTCGGTGTCTTGAATGCGCCAATCAGTATTTTCACTTTTCGAATGGCATAACGGCCAGCGTCGGTTGCATCTTCCAGGCCGATATTATGAAAGCCATTGTCCGTAAAGTTGAAATTACTATGGCATTTTACACAATTGGCTTTTCCTTCAAATAACGTAAACCCACGTAAAGCTGATTTGCTCATGGCTTTTTTGTCACCCTTAATCCAACGATCAAAAGCGGCGTCAGTGGAAACGATGGTGCGTTCAAAACTGGAAAGGGCTTTGGCGATGGTGTTTTTGGTGATACCTTCTCCAGGGTAAGCAACTTCGAAAGCATCACGATAACCTTTAAGCACTTTTAATTCTTCGATCAGACCATGTGAATGATCCTCTGATTTATGTAGGTGCTGGGCCATTTCACCCTCATCTTCAATGGGGCCCAGTGCCTGTTTTTCCAGGGAGCGTGCGCGACCGTCCCAAAGTTGTAAGGGCTGGTAAGCCGTGTTGAGTATGGTGGGGGTAGAACGTCTCAATATTTTCTGACCATGTCCAATAGCGGTGGGCAGAGCATCAGACCATCCTAGGCCTGGATTATGGCAGGTAGCACAACTTATCCAGTTAGACCCGGATAAACGAGGATCAAAAAATAACATTTTTCCCAGTTCAATACGCTCTGGTGTCATACGGTTGTTATCAGGCTGTGGAATTTCACTGGGCCGCAAATAATGGCTTAAGTTCGCAGCCAATACCGGTGCGCCTATAAGGAATAAGCATATAGCCAAAAGAGTTTTTTGGACGAATTTTTTAAATGGTGAATTAATTTCCATAGTTATCTCCACTATGTGGTTAAAATAAATTGATTTAAAGGGTGAAGCGATCAACAACACTGTTAAGGTTCGATGATGCTCTATCGAGATTTTGGGAAAGTTGATGAAGCTGTTCAGTTTCCTGATTGGCATCAACAGAAACATCAAACAATGTGGAAATTGAGGAGGTAATACCTTTAACTGCCTGGGTCTGTGATGACATCAGTCCTTCAACTTCTGTCATGTAAGTACGCATATCCTGCACACGTTCACTGCTTATTGTGGCTTCATCAGCCAACCCGGTCAGCTTGTTAATATTGTCTTTTGCATCGGAAACGCTGGTTTCGAGTGCGTCAACGGTCGTGCTGACGCTGGTCGATATTTCCTCGACCAGCGTGGATATTTCAGCAGTGGCATCTTCTGTACGTTTGGCTAATTGACGAACTTCATCAGCGACCACTGCAAAACCTCGTCCCTGGTCTCCTGCGCGGGCGGCTTCAATAGCCGCATTCAAGGCCAGCAAATTGGTTTGCGAAGAAATGTCACGAATGGTGTCGGTGATGCTGGTAACCTGATCAGCTGCAATTGATAATTTACGGGTAACATCTGCGGTGTTTTCCATGTCGCTTTGGAAGCGTTGGAACTCTTTTACTGTATTAAGCATTTGTTGTGCAGATTTTTTGGTGGCTGCCGATGTGATGTCGGCACCTTCCGTGGCTTGCCGTAAATGCTCTGCTACATCATCAGTGACTGAATGTACTATTTGTGTGTCTCCTTTAATAGCCTCGATACCATCGTGAAGTTTTATCGATACCGTGCTGACTATCTCAGCGGTTTTTCCTATTTGTGAAGAGTGTTTACTGAGTAATTCTGATCCGGAGTGAATTTCTGAAATGATCTCATGTAAATTACAAATTGTTATGGACATTGCTTTTACAGTACGTCCTATTTCATCAGTTCCTTCATCGGTAAGTTCGATATTCAAATTTCCATTGGCAAGACTGGTCATTGCACTTTCAACCCTGCTTAATGGCTGGGTGAGCAGGTAGGCAGCAAACAGACTGGTTATTATGCCAATCAGTAAACCGATACTCACTACCCATATCATGATGGTAATGGCGATATATCCTTGCTGGATTAACGCGTCCTGTTCTGAAATCAATTGATTGCGTGATTTTTCCACTAACTGTTGCGATAGTTCATTCACCTTCTGGGCATCATTGGTTATAGACTGCATTTTTTCGATGGCACCAGCATCATTGTTTTTTCTGGCTTCTTTGATAACTTGCAATTGAATAGGGCGCATGCGCTGGATTAATACAGAAATTTCTTTTACCTCTTCATTGTTATTCTCCAGACTTTCAGCCAGAGTCTGAATTTGTTCATCCAGTAATGAAAGGGAACGAATGGCTGCCACAGCTTGTTTGCGGATTTTGGTGCGTTCTTCTGTGGCGATTACGTTAGCCAGAGCGCGCTCCATTTCCACTACGGCAACACGGGCATTGGTGACACCATTTACTTTTTGTTGTGATACCTCGATGATATGAGACATCGATTGGTTTTGTTGGTAGATAGTGAAGGAAGCAAATACACCTATACCCAAAACCAGAGCAATATACAGTGCGGAATAACCCAATATTTTTTTTCGCCAGCCAACATGTGAAAGCACTTTAGTGAGAATATTTATCATATTGTTGCTCGTTGATATTCATGTAAAATGAAATTTTCTTTTCGCGCCCGTTGTAAGACCTGGAGTTGTCGATGGGCTATTGGATACGGTGTATTTTTGCCATACAGCATCGGTATTTTTCATGACAAGTGGTACCGCCTGAGTTTTTTATGGGTTACTGCGAAGAGCTCTTTTGAAGGCAGATAAAATAGGGTTATGTTTGAAACGTTTGACCGGTATGCTATATCTATTTTTCGAGGGGATCGTGATAGTTCCATAGTCATTTAATCCTTATTTTTCATATCCTTAACGTGATTTATCCTGCGGTAGACTTTTTATAAGGTCGCAGTGATGTCGCGATATCTGAAAACCCGATAGCTGTGTCATGGTGGACAAAAAAAATAGCGGTTGTTTTGTCAATAACTTTACACATTAATGATGATTAAAATACGAAAGAAAAAATATACTGTTGTTGAATTAATTGTTGAGTTAATTGTTGATACCAATTACTTGAGATGGATGAGCATCAATGCTCTGTCAGTTGTCGTTTGGCTATACCCGTAATATTTGAAATTTAGGCTTTTAGTGTGTGTCATATTCAGTGCATAGCGCAGTAAAATAACGAACTAATAGCCAGGTTATTACGCGGAGCTTTAACGCAGCCATGAAGTGAAGAGGGTGCGCAATAAAAATTAAATTTCAATCGCTGCGGGTATATTATGTACAATCTGCATGCCTACTGTGTAAGATGCAGCAGGATGTAATCGATAGTGAAGTAAGAAACAAGCTGAATTTTATACACAAGTATTTCTCCTGGACTTTTTTGTAATTATTATGTCTGCACCTCATCGCTACACTGACGCACCCACTGAAAATCGAAAAGACTGGGCCAACATCCGTGCCTTAATGCCCTACCTGTGGGAATACCGGGGCCGAGTGTTGCTGGCACTGAGCAGCCTGATACTGGCGAAGGTGGCCAATGTGGGTGTGCCGCTGGTATTGAAAGAGTTGGTGGACGGGCTGGATATGAAAGTAGATGTGCTGGTGGCATTGCCCGTGGCCTTGTTGCTGGCTTATGGTGCGTTGCGCCTCAGTGCATCTCTGTTCAATGAATTACGTGACGTGTTGTTTACCCGGGTGCGTTATCGTGCCATGCGACGATTAACCCTGCGTACATTGGAGCATTTACATAAGCTGGCACTGCGTTTTCATCTGGAGCGCAAAACAGGTGCCATCAGTCGTGATCTTGCGCGTGGTGCTGCCAGCCTCAGTACCCTGCTTAACTATTTTACCTTCAGCATTCTGCCCATCATGGTGGAGTTTTTGTTGGTGGCGGGTATTTTGGTGAGTCAATATGACGTGGTTTTTGCCTTTATTATTTTTGGCAGTGTTGCGGTTTATGTAGCCTTTACTTTTGCGGTGACTAATTGGCGCATGGAATATCGGTTGGCGATGAACCGCTACGAATCCCAGGCCAATAATGAAGCTATCGAAAGTTTAATCAATTATGAAACGGTAAAATATTTCGGCAATGAAAAGATAGAATTGAGCCGCTGTGATAATACCCTCTCTAAATGGGAGGATAATGCGGTTATCAGTCAGTCATCGATGTCACTGCTGAATTTTGGGCAGGCTGCCATTATTGCTGTGGCGGTAACATTGATTATGTTTTTTGCCGCAGATGAAGTGCGTAACGGCGACATGAGTATCGGTGATTTTGTGCTGGTGAACGCCTTTCTGTTGCAACTCTTTATTCCTCTGGGTTTTCTTGGCATTGTCTATCGGCAGATGAAACATTCATTGACCGATATGGACCAGTTGATAAAACTGCTGGATGAAGTGCCGGAGATACAGGATCGGGCCGATGCGCAATTATTGAACATCACCCGAGGCGAAGTCCGTTTTGAACATGTCGCCTTTGCCTATCAGGATGACAGGCCAATTTTGCATGATATTGATTTTACCATTGCGCCGGGTAAAAAAGTGGCGGTGGTGGGTGCCAGTGGCGCAGGCAAATCAACACTAGCGCGTTTGCTGTTTCGTTTTTACGATGTAGGACAGGGGCGGGTGCTCATTGATGGACAGGACATCAGCAGGGTGACGCAAGCCAGCCTGCGTGCTGCCATCGGCATTGTGCCACAAGATACGGTGCTGTTTAACGAAAGTCTGCAATATAATCTTGCCTATGCACGGCCGGAAGCAACACAGGATGAAATCATCGCTGCGGTAAAACTGGCACAGTTGCATGATTTTGTGCAAAGCCTGCCGGAGGGTTATGACACGGTGGTGGGTGAACGTGGCCTGAAATTATCCGGTGGTGAAAAACAGCGGGTGGCCATCGCTCGTGCGATTCTCAAACGTCCACGTATTCTGGTTTTTGATGAGGCCACGTCGGCACTGGACAGCGAATCCGAGCAGGCTATTCTTAGCGCGTTGAAAGTAGCCAGTGCTGATCACACAACGCTAGTTATTGCGCATCGGTTATCGACCATTATTGATGCGGATCAAATACTAGTGATGGAGGCAGGTCGAATCGTTGAACAGGGGGACCATAATGCCTTGTTATCGGATAAGGGGGTTTATGCAAAATTATGGGCATTACAACAACATGAACGTTTGGGAATAAAGACTTAGGACGATGCTTATTCCTACCATACCTTGTCATGCGACAGTGTGTGGCTGCCTCAGGCTCGCCGAGCTGGGCAAGCAAACACCGCGCGAGAACAGTGCCTTGGTTTGAGGCAGACTCATACGCGGAGCATTGTTGAACACAGGCTGTTGGTGCAGCGGGGTCCAAAAGGGGCGCAATAGAACACCTTCGGCATGAGCAGTGTTTAATAACTGGTCGCGCTGTTCACGATTTGGCAGCAAAAGCAGATTGAGCCAATAGTTGCTTCGGCAGTCTGCGGGCTCATTTTGAAATTGTACATCGTCGAGTGTGGCAAAGGCATTGGCATAGTCTTCTGCCAGTTGACGTTTTTGTGCTAACAGTTGGGGTAATTGTTCCATTTGTGCACAGCCGAGAGCAGCATTGAGGTTGGGTAAACGGTAGTTATAACCCACAGCATCGTGCTCGACGGCCCAGGCGTGGGGTTGTTTAGCCGTGGTGGTGAGGTGTTTGGCGCGACGGGCCAGCTCGGGATCACGGGTCAATATTGCGCCACCACCACCGCAGGTGATGATTTTGTTGCCATTGAAACTCAGTGCGGTTAATTGCCCCCAGCTGCCAGTATGATAACCATCACGCCATGACCCCAGGGATTCGGCAGCATCTTCGATGAGCACAAGCTGGAAGCGTGCGGCAATTTCTGCCAGCTCGGCCATGCGTGCCGGATGGCCGAGTATGTGTACAACCATCAAGGCACGAACAGGCCGACCTGTATTGCGGTTGTAACAGGTGTTGCCACGTTGTTCGGTGATGTCGGTGAGATAGTCGTTCAAGTGCTGCGGGTCAATGCCCAGCGTCTCTGTTTCGCAATCAACGAAGTGTGGCACGGCTCCTGAATAAACCACAGAGTTGGCGCTGCCGATGAAAGTCAGTGCTGGTAATAACACCTCATCTCCGGTAGTAACTCCAGCCAATATCAGGCAAGTGTGCAACGCAGCAGTGCCATTGATGGTGGCGATAGCATGGGGAATGCCGGTATATGTAATAAGGCTTTGCTCGAAACGATCAACATACTGACCCACGGAAGAAACCCAGCCACTTTTCAGACAGTCTGTCACCAGCGTTTTTTCAGCGTCACCAAAATCGGGTTCATGCAGACTAATAGGACGCTGCGCAGGAAGTATCTCGCGCAGGATGTTGAGAATGGATTGGCTCAAGGGCATCAGATGTTGTAAATATCATGTTTATAATGTGTCAGGTTGGCCGGTTCAGTGAACCATTGTGCGGTTTTAGCAAGCGCACGCTTGAAACCATTATGTTGAGCGTATTCAGGTGACCAATCCAGTAATTCGAGCGCTTTGTGATTGTCTGCCCACAAGCGTTCCACTTCACTGTTATGCGGGCGCAAACGTTGCTCGTCTGTTTTAATGTCTATTTCGACATTCATTGCTTCGGCAATGAATTGTACGGTGTCACCAATGCTGATCTCAAAGTTACTGCCCAGGTTTATTTCTTCACCCAGGACACGATCAGATTCAGCCATGGCAATGAAACCGTTAACCGTGTCGCTCACATAACTGAAGTCGCGAGTAGGGTGTATGGCTCCTAGGTTGAGTTGACGTTCGCCGTTGGCAATCTGGGTGATCACGGTGGGAATCACCGCGCGTGCTGATTGGCGCGGGCCAAAGGTATTAAATGGTCTGACGATTGTCACTGGCGTTTCAAAAGAACGGTAAAACGATAGTGCAATTTGATCCGCACCAATTTTGCTGGCGGAGTAGGGCGACTGACCCTGTAAGGGGTGTTTTTCATCAATGGGGACATATTGTGCGCTGCCATAAACCTCACTGGTAGAGGTGTGGACGATTTTTTCCACGCCCAGATCACGGGCTGCCTGAACAATATTAAGCGAGCCTTTGATGTTGGTGTCTATGTAAGTATCGGGAGAATGATAGGAATAGGGAATACCGATCAAGGCAGCAAGATGCAGCACCACATCACAACCCTGCATAGCTGTACGTACACCATATGGGTCGCGGATATCTCCTGTAAAAACATCTAATCCCTGTTTAATTTCATCAGGTAATTCATCTAGCCAGCCCCAGTGACCGAAAGAATTGTAAAAAACAAAGGCTCGAACATCACAGCCGAGATGGATTAGTTTTTCAGTGAGGTGTGAGCCGATAAAGCCGTCAGCACCGGTGATGAGTATTTTTTTGTTATTAAGGTTCATTCATTAACCTGTGCTTGATTCAACGATGCCAGAGTGGTTTTTGCCATTTGATTATCAGGGTCTTTATCGAGAATGTAATTCATGGTCATAGTAACACCGTCTGTTGCTCCACATTGCTCGTACAGTTTACCCAGCTTCATCATGGTATTCAGGTCATTGGGGTTGGCGAGTACATAATGGGTATAGGTTTCGATAGCAGTATCGATATCACCGGTAGCCTGTAACAGGTCGGCATACATGGGATTATAGGTGCTGTCTATTTTGGATAGCTTCTTTAAAGCGTGTAATGCAGATTTTGTATCCCCGGTTTTACTATGGAGTTTAAAGAGCTGTATAAAAGCCTCAGTACAGGCGGGGTTCCCGATTGTTTTTTTGTATGCGTCAATTGCCTGCTTCGGCTCATTGTTGAGTTCGGCAATGTAACCCTGCACAAGCGGGATAAAGTATGCAGCCTGTATTTTATCTCGGTGTGATTCCAGGCTGGCTTGCAAGCGCATAAGACCGGCTTTGTCTTCAATCAAAAAATACTCTTTTGCTTTGTTGATAGTGCCACTCAGGTCAGTGCCTTGTTCAATGCGGGCAATGTATTGTTGGCCAAGCGCTTCCAGAGTAGCATCGAAGGTGTCCTGAAATTTACGCAGCTTGTGTTGTTGTGAATCGGGTAGTTGGCTGACAATATTTTTATGTCGCTTTGCCCATTGAATGGCTCGGCCGGGGTGCTGGTCGTTTTGCCACTGTTCAAACAGGCGTTGCAAATTGGGGTGTGGCTTTTCTTCTTCCAGGCGAGCCAGGGTACGAGCGCGAGTCAGATGGAAAATTGTGATGAGTTTATCCGCAGTATCGATCATTGCCTGATGATAAAGTCGGCAGCTTTTCTCCAGATCTTCGGCATAACGATCATCATCCAGGAGCAGAATGGGTGTGAAATGGTGTATGCCAAAACGTCGAATGAATGCAGTGGTATCCGGGTATTTTTTATTAAGTTTTTCTTCTATATGCTCTACCTTTTCTTTGTTGTGGAAACCTGCTCCCGGTTCATTTTTGGCAAAAAGTTTACGATTGTGCATCAGTGCCTTGCCTGACAATATTTTGATTGCTTTCAACTCTTTCAATATGCGACCCACTTCACCCAGTACTTCTTTGTAAAGTTGGACTCGATTTTTGGTATTGCTGGCCGGTACCGCGTTAACAAGAATTTCACGAGCCAATTTTTTCATCGGTGCAACTTGAATATCCTCCACCGAGGTATATTCCACATGCGGCAGGCGCATTGCACCCGGTGCTGGATTAATGGTTCGGCAGCCTCTGGAAATGGCATTTTGAGCAACAACATTAAGAGGGTTTGCGGATTGCGCAAAAGAATTTGTGGTATCCGCGATCATGCCATTGTTGGTTTGTACCTGTTGGTCACTGAATTGAGGCATGGAACCCATGGCATGTTCGGCTGAACCGCTGGCATGGGTATACCCTCGCTGGTTAAAGCAAAAGTCCACTCCGCCGAGAACAATTTGTGCGACACCGAATTCGACAGCAAGCGCAAAAGCAGTATTAGTGACGGTTGTGCCGATGGTGGGTGGCAGATTTTCCGGTTCCAGTGGAGTCGGCCATGGATAGCGGGAGCCCATAAATACTTTTTGGCCTCCCCAGCTGGATAACAAATTAGGGGTCAGGTGAAATTCGTTAATGAGTAGTGTACCGTCCTGAAATGCAAGCATATCCTGGCAAACATTCAAATTGATAGGGTGAGGGTCGATGGATACGATAATATCGGGTTGAATATGGGTTGCCAGCAATGCATAGCTGATACGGGATACCGCGATGACCAGCAAATTTTCACGATGTTTTTTCACCCAGGGCAGTAATTCATCCAGTGATGGACCACCCGCTAGCACAACAGCTGTTTTACCACTGAAAGTATTTTTCAAACACTTTGCCGGGATTTGATTTTCCGTCAAGTTTTCAATTTGACAAAGGGTAAAGCGGCGACCATCGCGAAAATTTGCCTGTTGCCAGGTGAAATTATCAAATGTTTTTTTAAATTTACGCCAAAATGCCAGATAGGCATGGTAATGACCATGAACGACTCCCAGCGAACGGAGAGAGATTAGGCGATCCAGGGCCGCATATTTTTTTGCCCCCATTTCTTCGGCCTGAGCCAACCAGTTTTTTTCACTGGTGACGGCTAATTCGACATGCCCTCCTGCCCGCTGAGGCTCAAAATCTTCCAGCAATGCCTGAATTTCGGGCAATTCGACGAAGAGATACCGACTGCCTTTTGGAATGCCATGAGCCTTTATATATTGGTACAGCAAGCCGCTATCGGTACCGGCAATAATGTGAAACGTATCCTCTTCAAACAGGGAATCGTCAAAATAGGCGCGAAATACGGTGCTGGCATCAGTTTTCTGAAAGACATGTCGATTAATACCAAATAAATAGTGCTCACCAAATGTATTGCTGATAACGCTCTCTATACTGGTTTGTTGCGATATGTCGATGTCGCTCAAGCGGCAATCTCCTGTGTCGATTTTATGGCATTTGGATCAATTATTGATATTTTGTCAGCAAATTGTGTGCCACTTAGAGAAGTTATTACGATGTACGTGTCATTTTTAGTGTAGTCGCTGTTTGTACCCGATGGATAACCTGTTTTGATTAAAGCATCCTGACGAAGGTCCGACATAGTGCGCGGGAGCGGTAAATATTTTCGAATTGGGGAAATATATCCGCTGAATATAAAGCACCCTTTGTTCGCTTCGCATTAGTCGTGCCTGCAAGGGGGATAGCATAGGAGTAGCAAAATGGCTGCTAGCATTATTAATACCAACATCATGTCTTTGAATGCCCAAAAGAACCTGAACAAAAACTCCCTGAGCCTGGCAACGTCTATCGAACGCTTGTCTTCCGGTTTGCGTGTAAACAGTGCGCGTGACGATGCTGCCGGTTTGGCCGTTGGCATATCTCTGGAGTCAACCGTTCGCGGGCTCAGCGTACAAATCCGCAACGCAGCAGATAATATTTCTACCGCACAAACACTGGATGGCGAAGCCGCTGTTATTACCGATGTGTTGCAACGAATGAATGAATTGTCGGTGCAGGCGCAAGGCACAAACGGCCTTGCCCAGGTATCAAAGATTCAGGTGGAATTTGATGCGTTGAATACTTTTCAGGCTGCCTTTGCAGCAGGTACATCTATTGCAGGTACCCTTGGGTCGGGAACGGCAAGTAATATTGGTACGGCTCTGGGTGCTCTTGCAGGCACACGCGCAGGTTACGGTGCCACCATCGCAACGTCTGAATTTACCATCCAGAATTTTGAAACAGCCCGTGAAAATAATGCCGCTGCCCGTAGCCGGGTTATGGACGCAGATTTTGCAATGGAAACCGCAAATCTGGCCCGTGGCCAGATTCTGGTGCAGGCGGGTACGGCGATGGTAGCCCAGGCCAATTCGATTCCGCAAAATGTATTATCTCTTTTGAGATAAAAATGAAAGTGGTAAATAGCTCTGGTTTGAATCACTGAGATATATCCGCTGAATGCAAATTGTCCTCAAACTTGGCCCGTAATAGTCGCGTCCTTGAGGTACAAATAAGGAGTTAGGAAAATGGCTGCAAGTATTATCAATACCAATATCATGTCTTTAAACGCCCAGAAGAATTTGAACAAAAATTCTCTGAGTCTGGCGACTTCCATCGAGCGGTTGTCTTCAGGTTTGCGTGTGAACAGTGCGCGTGACGATGCTGCCGGTTTGGCCGTTGGCATATCTCTGGAGTCAACCGTTCGCGGGCTCAGCGTACAAATCCGCAACGCAGCAGACAATATTTCGACGGCACAAACACTGGATGGTGAGGCTGCTGTCATTACCGATGTGTTACAACGAATGAATGAACTGGCCGTACAGGCACAAGGAACAAATGGTTCTGCTCAGGCATCGAAGATTCAGGTGGAATTTAATGCCCTGGATACCTTTCAGGCTGCCTTTACGGCAGGTACTTTAGTTGGCGGCAGTCTTGGTGCCAGTGCTGTAGCTGTTACAGCTGCTATTGGTACATCACTGGGTACGCTTGCCGGTACGCGTGCGGGTTATGGTGCCACCATCGCAACATCTGAATTTACTATCCAGAACTTTGAAACGGCCCGTGAAAATAATGCCGCTGCCCGTAGCCGGATTATGGATGCGGACTTTGCAATGGAAACCGCAAATTTGGCCCGTGGCCAGATTCTGGTGCAGGCGGGTACGGCAATGGTAGCTCAAGCCAATTCGATTCCGCAAAACGTATTGTCGCTTTTGAGGTAGTTGATGATTGGTGGAACTCTGTAGTAATAACCCGGTTATGATAAATATAACCGGGTTATATGAGTAGGAGGTATGTATGGATGTCTCTGATTTAATAAAGACAGGCTCGGTACCCTCTTCGATTGCCCGTCAATCGCCCGTAACTTCAGGCAATTCTTTGCCGGATGCGAGGCAGGTTCGCGTCTCTACTGAAACCCAGAAAGATGTAACTCCAGTTTTACAACCCAATACTGAAGAGCTGAACGAGCTTGTTGAACAGGTGAATATGACTTTACAGGGGCGTTTTAGTGATTTGAAATTTACGGTTGCGGAAGGAACGGATATTAATGTTGTGCGGATTGAAGATGCAGAAACAGGTGAATTGATCCGTCAGATCCCTTCAGAAGCCATGGTGGCTATTGCTCGTGCGTTGGGTGAAACCCAGCAGGGTATGATGTTCGAAGAAAGGGTATAACGTAAACCCATGCAAGCATGATCACTCACAGGGTTTAAGTGTAATGCATGGCATGTATCATGCACCATACGTGTTATGCATGATTTTTTCAGCCTGAGTTGAGGTAAGCAGTAATGTCTTCAGATTTTAGTTTTGGTTTTGGGACGGTCACTTCTCAGGGGGTTGGCTCGAATCTCAATCTTTCCGGTATTGTTAATGACCTGATGAAGCTTGAGCGTATTCCGCTTGAACGGATCATGGCACAAAAAACCGGTTTTGATGCCAAGGTATCGTCACTTGGAACGATAAAAAGTTCCCTGTCATCATTTCAGTCTGCGTTGGCAGGCTTGCAGTCAGGCACAAGCATACTTGCTAATAAAGCGACCTCATCCAATGCTGCTTTTGTGACTGCCACAGGGACAGCGGGCTCGATTGCCGGTAATTATTCCATCGAAGTCAGCCAGCTTGCTCAGTCACAAAAAATTGTAGCGGCAGGGCAGGCGGATGCAACAGCAGCGATTGGTGGTGGTACAGCCACTACATTGACAATTGATTTAGGAACCATTTCTGGTGGTACTTTTGATGCTGGGGCGGGAACCTACAGTGGTGCGACGTTTACCGCAGGCGCTGTTCCTGCTTTCGATATTGTTATTGATAGCAGCAACAATACGCTGGAAGGTATTCGGGATGCGATTAATACGGCCAATCAAGGTGTTACGGCAACTATCGTCAATGATGGTGATGCCACAAACCCATACCGGCTTGTATTAAGCTCCACAGAAAGCGGCTCTGGTGAAAGTATACGGGTTGCGGTTTCAGGTGAAGCGGCGTTGTCTGCTTTGTTAAGTCAGGATCCTGCCGGGACACAGAATTTTTCGGAAAAGATCACCGCACAGGATGCCAATTTTACGGTGGATGGTATAACAATCACCAAATCCTCTAATACTGTTACAGATGTGGTTGCCGGTGTCACTTTGGGTTTGTCAGCGGTGACAGCAGGGCCGGTTAATGTGTCTGTATCACAAGATACCGACAGTGCAAAAGCAGCCATTGAGACGTTTATCACCGCATATAATGATCTTCGTGAATTAATTAACAAAGAAACGGCACCGGGTATTGGAGGAAGCACAGCGGGTGCCCTGGCAAGCGATTCAAGCACTCGCCAAATGCTCAATACGATTCGTGATGTGTTGAATCAGGCACCAACAGGTATTACGGGTTCATACACATCGCTGTCCAGCATTGGTGTTGCCTTTCAACGTGACGGTACACTTGCGCTGGATGAAGCCGTTTTAAATACCGCAATACAGGCGGATAGCAATAATGTTGCAGAATTATTTTCCGCTGCCGATGGATACGCTACGAGGCTTGGCAGCGTTACGGAAGAGATGCTGGTCTTCAATGGAACGATTGATTCGCGTACGAATATCTTTAAAGACCGAATTAATGACCTGGAAGACCGACAGGTAACACTTGAAAGCAGGTTGGAACGGATAGAGGCACGCATGCGTGCGAGATTTACGGCCCTGGATGTATTGGTCGCCAGTCTCTCATCAACAAATATTGCCCTGACACAACAACTTGATAGTTTGAACCCTCCTTCAACATAACGACGTGGTAAATAATTTTGGATAGTGTTGTTTTATTGATGTTAGAAAATAAAATATTTTAACAGGTTAATTTTTAAATGGAGCCCGGAATGGAAAGCACGAAAACGGCAGTCAATGCTTATCAAACAGTACAAGTTGATGCTGCGGTTTTGGGTGCCAGTCCTCATGAATTGATTACAAAATTACTTTCCAAAGCGATTTCTTCCGTTGGTGAGGCCAAAGGGTATATGTTGAATAATGATATTCCCAATAAATCCGGACAAATTAAAATAGCCATTTCGATTATTTCTGATGGGTTGCGCGGTAGCCTGGATATGGACGCGGGTGGAGAAATTGCTGAAAAATTGGATGCATTATACGAATACATGTTGCAGCGCTTGATGGTGGGGCATGCGAAAAATGATCCGCTCGCCCTGGATGAAGTGAATACACTTTTACGGGAAATCAAATCAGGCTGGGATGGTATCAAGCCTTAGGCTTTGGTTGATGGGCTATATTCATACAATGAATACCGCGATAAAATCGTCGCTTGCTGAGCAGTTGATGACATTCACCCGGGAAATGTTGTTGTCTGCACAGGCGGGTGACTGGGAAAAATTAACTGGGCTGGAGAAAGCTCGCCTGCCGTTATTGAATAAAGTGTTTTCACAAGGCATTGCCGATAAGGTTGAGCTTGCCCGGGAAGTACTTTCCATTGATGAAAAAACGAAAAGCCTGGCAGAGGCGGAGATGCCGGTTATTCAAAATGAGTTACTTAAAATAAAAAATTCCGGTAAAGCCAGCGCGGCTTATCAAGCTATTCAGGGCTTCACTTCCAGCAATAAATAATCACCGGCTACTGGCCTGTGTCACACAATAATTTCCCTATTTAATTTTTCATTGGTTGCATAAAGCAAGTAGCTTCGATTACTCTGCGAGATATGCATAGAAAATCACACAATTCGCTGTTGGACGGTATCACCTTTAATGATTATTTACCGATAGATTGGGAGGAGCTGACCACACTACCTAGTGAAGGTGAACAGTATCGCTATCATCGTGCCAATGAGGAGTTACTGCAAAATCTATTGCTGAGGAATGAGACGATATCTCAGGAGGGCGACGAAGCAGAAGTGGTTAACGGCCACGAACAATTTAATCGTCTTGAGACACGTTTGGACTTGCTGCTGAGTTTGGTCACGGAAATGATGACCAACAACAGTCGGTTGCCGACGCAGCATATTGTTACCTTTGGCGCATACGGCCTTTGTGTGCAGGCTGAGGATGATGTTGCCAGCCTTGAGAATGACACATTATTAAAAATCCGCCTCTACCCTGACCCGAATTTCCCGCGCCCATTAGTACTTTGCGCACGGCTTGTTGATGTCCAGGCGCAAGGCTTCACGGTGAATTTCTGTCCGCTGGAAAAAAGTTTACAAGATCAGCTGGACAAGTATATTTTTCGCCAGCATCGTCGTGCCATTGCCTTGGCCCGCAAAAAGTGAAAGTTCATAGTTTATCAAATGTTAGCTCTCAAGCTTTATAGGAGAAACGAAGTAACCCGCCCAGCATACGGTTTTATAAAGTAATTTTTATTTACTTATCTGTGACAATATTTTGACATCCCGAAAATATGGTGTATAACTTAGTGCGTTGCGAAGGAAACTGTCGCTCTGGGTTTGTGCAAATGGCCTTAATTCTGGGAGGAAAAAATGCCTGATTCAATGACTCTGTTGCTGGTCGAAGACAATGACCAACAGCGTCAGAAATTTGCTGTTATTTTGGAATTTGTTGCACAGGGAGCGGTGAATGTTACCGATAGCAGCAGAGCACTGGATTTTCTGGATGATCGAACAGAAGCCGTTTTATTGGGAAATTGTGGTTCCACAGAACGTCTTGTTGAATTATTCAACGAGATAAAGAAAAAATCTGAAAGTACGCCCATTGTACTTTTTTTGACAGAAGACAGTGATCGTTCACTGGATAAAAACATGGTGCAGTCTGCTTTTGCCATGTTAAATCTTCCCTTACGTTATTCCGAACTATCTGATTTATTGCAGCGCGCAGAGGTATTTAACCTGGGTCGTAAACGCGGCGGTGGTGGTGTCAATCTGGATTTGTTTCGCAGTCTGGTGGGTAACAGCCGTGGGGTGATCGAGGTGCGCAAGCTGATTGAACAAGTTGCCAACTCCGAGGCCACGGTGTTGATTTTGGGTGAATCCGGTACCGGTAAAGAAGTGGTTGCACGTAATCTGCATTATCATTCTGTACGGCGTGACAAGCCTTTTGTGCCGATTAACTGCGGCGCAATTCCCGGTGAATTATTGGAAAGTGAACTGTTTGGTCACGAAAAAGGAGCTTTCACTGGAGCCATCAGTGCTCGTCGAGGCCGCTTTGAAATGGCAGAGGGCGGCACTCTTTTTCTGGATGAGATTGGCGACATGCCCATGAGCATGCAGGTTAAATTGCTGCGTGTGTTGCAGGAGCGTACCTTCGAACGTGTCGGCGGTAACAAGGAGCTGAAAGCCAATGTGCGGGTTATAGCCGCCACGCACCAAAACCTGGAAGAGCTAATCAAGGATGGTAGCTTCCGCGAGGATTTGTATTATCGGCTTAACGTATTCCCTATCGATATGCCCCCGTTGCGTGAGCGTATGGACGACGTACCTCTGCTGGTGAATGAATTGATTGCCCGCATGGAGAACGAGAAACGTGGCTCGGTGCGTTTCACCCCAGCGGCAATGATCGCGTTGTGCCAGTATCGATGGCCGGGCAATGTGCGTGAGCTATCCAACCTGCTGGAACGCATGGTGATCATGTATCCCTATGGCATTGTTGATGTTGCGGATTTGCCCGAAAAATTCCGGCCAACCGGCACAGTGAGTGAAGATGCGCCCAGTATTCACTTTGAACAACACCTGATGCCCAGTGCCGATTTTCAGACATCCCGTCTACCTCGGGAAGGCATCGATTTAAAGGAACATATCAGTTCCATGGAATGCTCGCTGATCAAGCAAGCGCTTGACGATGCGGGTGGCGTGGTGGCGCATGCCGCGAAACGACTCAAGATGCGCCGTACCACGCTGGTGGAAAAATTGCGTAAATACGGTCTACAGCGCACTGAAACCATGACGGAAATTTGACTCATCAAACAAGCTGTCACCACTAACTGATTGATAATAAAGGAAATCATCATTTAGGCACGCTACTTGCTACTTCTGTGTTGTACCACACAGACTGTTTGAAACAGAAAGGCAAGGCGTGCCATGGCCGTATCGCAACAAATTCAAAACCTGGAAAAAAGTTTCAAGGTTTTTAATCGTGTCTCCTCCCAACTGGAGACCTCATATCATCAGCTCGAAGACCGTGTTAGCCAGTTGCAGGGTGAGCTGGCGGGGCGTGTTTCGGCACAGACGGTTACCGCAGATGCCTCATTGCTGCGCGCAATTTTGACGGCGCTGCCAGCCGGTGTGGTGGTGGTGGACGGTTCAGGTCAGATCAGTGAATTTAATCCAGGTGCCACAGCTATGCTGGGTGAACTCCAGCACGGTGAAATGTGGGCAAATGTGATTGCGCGCGTGTTTTCACCACGTTCCGATGATGGTCACGAAATTTCATTACGTGACGGGCGGCGTGTCAGTATTGCCACTTGTCCATTGGGCGATCAACCCGGTCAGGTGTTATTGATCACCGACTTGACAGAAACACGCGAACTACAGGATAACCTTGGTCAGCATCAACGCCTGATTGCCATGGGTGAAATGGCCGCAGGACTTGCTCATCAAATTCGTACTCCTCTGGCATCTAGCTTGTTGTTTGCCGCACAACTCAAAAATACCCGGTTGGATAATCATGCCCGCAGTCAATTGGCGGACAAAGTCACTGAGCGGTTACGTCAACTGGAATCGCTGATTTCCGACATGCTGATTTTTTCCCG
>VAPF01023914.1_pt1 | contig 27004 bp, 25 predicted proteins | sample 3393931 | NCBI WGS metagenome assembly VAPF01 (sample SAMN08290437, study PRJNA428436) | hydrothermal vent metagenome | isolation source: Deep-sea hydrothermal vent chimney | place: Atlantic Ocean: South-mid Altantic Ridge | depth 2773 m m | reverse complement strand
TTTAAAACGAATTTTAAGCACACGGCAACTGGACTGGTTTCTCAGCAAAGCTGGCAGTGATGGTAAAAAGTAAGCAGTAATTCTTAAGGAACCCCCGAACATACACTAATTTTGTACGTAATGTACTTTTTTGGACTATATACAATTTATCATCGGGAATTTACCGGAACAAATGAGAAAAGATCCTGTAAAAATCATTATTACGCTGGGCTTTAGCGGTGTCCTTGCTCTTATGGGGCTGATCACCTTTATTGCTATTTCGAGAATGAACACAAACGTTAATGAACTCAGCCAGCTTATTGAGCAGACCAATGCCAAAATGGCTGCGGCCAATACGATGCGTGACAGTATCCGGCTACGCGGTGACACACTGTATAAAATGTACATGACAGATGATTTTATTGAAAGAGACCGACTGCGCATACAGCTTAGCCGGCAAGGTCTGAATTACAGATTTGCACGTGACCGCCTCACCACCTATCCAATGAGTTCACGTGAGAGAAAACTACTTAGTATATTAACAAAAAAAACACGCAGTGCCAGTGCATTAAATGATGCAGTCGCTGAAATTATGCTATCCGATAGCGGCCAGAAAACAATCAAAAAGGCGCTGATACAGGCAGATATTGCTCGTCAGAATCTGATGACAGGATTAAATCAACTGGTTACACTACAGGACGATAATATCAGAAGAATCCTCCGCGACAACCACCATTACCAGAACACCATAACCAGTATCATTATTCTACTTTCCGCTGCTGCCTTTTTTATCGCTCTGCTAATTGCACTGATTGTTATCAGAGTAACCTCAAAACAGAGCATTGAAATTCGTTACCGCGCCAGTCATGACGAACTAACCGGGTTGGTTAATCGTAAAGAATTCCAGCACCAGTTATACGATACTTTTGAACGGCTACGTTTCAGCAATACTCGACATGCCGTGTGTTTGCTGGATCTTGATGAATTTAAAAAAATTAATGATAGTTGCGGGCATGAAGCAGGAGACATGTTACTGACCCACATAAGCCAGCGTATTCAGCACGCTATCCGCAAACGAGACACACTTGCCCGACTCGGTGGAGATGAATTTGGACTATTACTCAAAGATTGTTCCCTTAAAAAAGCCATTGAAATTACCGAATCAATTGTCAACCTGGTAAAGAACTACGAATTTAACTGGGAAAATAAAACATTTCACATTGGCGTCAGTATTGGTATCGCCATGTTAACCGAAAAAACACAAAGCATTAAAATGACCATGCATCATGCTGATATGGCCTGTTATGCAGCAAAAAATGCGGGCAAGAACCAGGTTCAGATTCATTCCCTCAAAAACGCAGAGCCACAGACAACATAAAAGTTGATAACGATACTGTAAGAAAAATGTTTTTTATGTTCTTTCCGGTTTCTATAAAAAAATCACTCTGGGAGCCTGTCCGAGAATAGGAACCGTAGCGAGGACAAGCGGTTTTGAGTCCGTTTTTTCGACTCAATGAGGCTAATAGCAGGACTATTTAACGAATTTAGTCGGGAAAACGGGCCAAAATCCGCCTGGTCACAGTAGGTCATCTATTCTCGGACAGGCTCCTGTGTCAGTACAACCGTTTCACCGGACTGTTCACTTGCCAGGCGTGATAACATCATGACCAACTCTTCTTTTTCATTACTACCACAAAGCCATTGCCGTCTGAGCTCATCATAATCAAAATGAAACCCACCGGATCTGGCCGCCATCCATAACTGTTTTACTGGTGCCTGTTTGCTAAAGATAATCTTACTGCCATTATCAAATTCCAGTGTTAGCACTCCACCGATTTCATCATAGTCAATATCAGTATCACCGTTATCAATCGCATCCTGAATGGCTTCGATAGTCTGGTCGGCAATATTATTAAATTCAGATTCGTTCATAGCTAAACCCTTTAAAAATAATTTAACTCTTCATCCTGTTACGGATAAGTTCATTCACCTGCGCTGGGTTGGCTTTTCCTTTTGATATTTTCATAACCTGACCAACAAAGAAACCCATCATTTTATCCTTGCCGCCTTTGAGTTCCTCAAACTGACCTGGATTATTGACAATAATCTCATCCACCATCGCTTCGATAGCACTGGTATCGGTAATCTGTTTCAGCCCTTTGCTTTCAATAATTTTATCGGCAGAACTTTCACCGTTCCACATCGCATCGAGTACATCCTTGGCAATCTTGCCAGAAATTGTATTGTCCTTGATACGGATTAATAAACCCGCGAAATGCTCCGCAGAAATATTGAGCTGATCAATTTCTACTTCTTCACGCTTAAGCCGCGCCGACAGTTCCCCGGTAATCCAGTTTGCCGAGAGTTTGGCATCGGCGGTTTTCTGCGCAACCACTTCAAAATAATCCGCCAGCGCTCTGGAAACAGTAATCACCCCGGCATCATAGGCAGACAGGCCGAGATCATTGATATAACGCTGTTTTTTCTGCTCGGGTAATTCAGGCAATTCTGCCTTTACCTGCTGTCTATATTCTTCCGTAATGACTACCGGTAGTAAATCCGGATCAGGGAAATAACGATAATCATTGGCTTCTTCCTTACTGCGCATAGATCGGGTTTCATTTTTCACTGAATCATACAGGCGGGTTTCCTGCACCACTTCCCCGCCGTCCTCAATTAAATCTATCTGACGTTCCACTTCCAGATTAATGGCGCGTTCGACAAAACGGAATGAGTTAATGTTTTTCAGTTCGGCACGGGTACCAAATTCTTTCTGCCCTTTGGGGCGAACCGAAACATTGGCATCACAGCGAAAAGAACCCTCCTGCATATTGCCATCACAGATACCGATGTATTGCACGATGGAATGGATCTTTCGCATATAAGCTATGGCCTCTTTCGCACTACGCATATCCGGTTCCGATACAATCTCCAGCAATGGTGTACCAGCGCGGTTTAAATCAATGCCGGTCATACCGGTATAATCTTTATGCAGGGATTTGCCAGCATCTTCTTCCAGGTGCGCGCGGGTGACACCGATACGTTTGGTTTCACCATTTTCAAGTTCGATATCAATATATCCCATACCGACGATGGGTAGATCAAACTGGGAGATCTGATAGCCTTTGGGCAGATCCGGGTAGAAATAATTCTTGCGTGCAAAAACGGAACGATCAGATACGTCAGCATCAATCGCCATGCCGAATTTCACTGCCATATGTACCGCTTCTTTATTCAATACCGGTAGCACACCCGGCAGTGCAATATCTACTACGCTGGCCTGCGTGTTTGGTTCGCCACCGTAAGCAGTACTGGCAGCAGAAAATATTTTAGATTTTGTTGCAAGCTGGGCATGAATCTCCAGACCAATCACTGTTTCCCACGTGGCCATTATGTAAACTCCTCTGGGCATCGGCTATGCCAGTCTGTCTGTTGCTGGTACTGATGCGCCACATTTAACAGCCGGGCCTCTGCAAAATGATTGCCGATAATTTGCAGACCAACCGGCATATTATCAGCAAACCCGGCAGGAATAGACATCGCCGGTAAGCCTGCCAGATTAACAGCAATGGTGTAAATATCAGACAGATACATGGAAATCGGGTCGTCAGATTTAGCACCGATATCAAAAGCAGTTTCTGGTGTTACCGGCCCCATAATAACATCCACTTTTTCAAATGCCTGTTTAAAATCCTCACTAATTAACTGCCGCAACTGCTGTGCTTTCAGATAATAGGCATCGTAATACCCCGATGACAGGGCATAAGTTCCCACCATGATACGGCGCTGCACTTCCGCACCAAACGCTTCACCACGCGAGCGGGTGTACAGATCATTTAAATCTTTTGGATTCTCACAGCGATAACCATAACGCACACCGTCCAGCCGGGACAGGTTGGCAGAACATTCCGCCGGGGCCACCACATAATAAACCGGTACCGACAGGCTGCTATTAGGTAGCTCAATATCAATCAGTTCCGCACCCATCAATTCGTACTGCTTCAGCGCATCACGCACAACAGCCTCAACGCTTTTATCCATACCATTATCATTTTCATCCCGGCTGAAATATTCTTTTGGCAAACCAATACGCAGGCCATCCAGTGGTTTATCCAGCCCCGTTACATAATCCGGCACCTCGTTTTCAATACTGGTGGAGTCTTTTTCATCAAACCCTGCCATCGTGCCCAGTAACAGGGCACAGTCACTGGCCGACTGACCCATTGGTCCCGCCTGATCGAGACTGGAAGCAAAAGCAACCATACCGAAACGCGAGCATCGACCATAGGTTGGTTTTAAGCCGGTAATACCACATAAAGAGGCAGGCTGACGAATCGAACCGCCGGTATCAGTGCCAGTAGCAATCGGTGTAATACGCGCCGCCACGCAAGCAGCAGAGCCACCAGAAGAACCGCCGGGAACGGCATTTAAATTCCACGGATTTCTTACCACACCATAAAAACTGGTTTCATTCGATGAACCCATAGCGAATTCATCCATATTGGTTTTTCCCAACATCACCATGCCCGCCGCTTTCATCTTGCCAACCACGGTTGCATCATAGGGTGAAATAAAATTATCCAGCATTTTTGAACCGCAACTGGTACGTACACCCTGCGTACAGAAGATATCTTTATGAGCAAAAGGTACGCCTGTCAGCACTCCGGCATCACCTGCTTTCAGTTTTTCATCAGCCGCCCGCGCCTGTGCCAGTGCATCTTCTGCACACACGGTAATAAAACTATTCAACTTTTCATCGTTGTCTTTAATACGCTGTAGAAAATGTTCTGTCAGCGTCACACTACTTACTTCACCCACCTGTAACATGGCGGATAATTGCGTTGCTGTTTTTTTATAAAAATCACTCATCTGTTGTAACCATTCTTTATTGTCCCGTTCTCGACTTTAATCTACGATCTATCAGCATAATTATTCAATCACTTTCGGCACCAGATACAGACCATCTTCCGTTGCTGGCGCAATAGCCATAAAATCATCCCGACGATTGGTTTCCGTCACTTTATCCTCACGCAAGCGCTGATTCACTTCGAACGGGTGTGACATCGGTATAACGCCAGTTGTGTCTACGTTATTCATTTGTGCGACCAGATCAAGAATACTGGACAGGCTGCTAGCATAATTATCCAACTGCGAGGCCTCAATATTTAAACAGGCCAGCCTGGCGATTTTCCTGACTTCATTAACATCAATGGACATGCTTTACTCCGACGATTCGATTTGTGTATCTGTATGTTTGTGGCTGTCTGTTACTTAGTCTGTTCCTTAATAAACAGCGAACCGCAAAAAACAGGGAAAATAGCATATTCTACGAATTTGCTCTACCACAACACATACCACGCAGATAAAACAGGCGAAAAATATGGATAAACCTTGCTCAATACCTGTCGGGTTGATACAGTACGCGCAAATTCACCTGAATTTACGACAATTCAGCTCTGAAAGTCTATAATCAGCACGTTAAGTAAAACTCTACAACCCTTTAAAGTCTGCGCAACTATTTATTGCCAGATATATAATAATGACAGAAAGGCCAGCATACACATGTTCATGAATCGTTTCCGGGGAATATTTTCCAACGATTTATCAATAGACCTTGGTACAGCCAATACATTGATATACGCCCGCGGTCGAGGCATTGTTCTCGACGAACCCTCCGTTGTTGCTATCCGCCAGGACAGAGGCCCCGGTGGTCCCAAGACCATTGAAGCCTACGGTAAAGATGCCAAAGGCATGCTTGGTCGAACGCCACAGAATATCACCGCTATTCGACCAATGCGTGACGGCGTAATTGCCGACTTCAATATTACTGAAAAAATGCTACAGCACTTTATCCGCTCTGTGCATGAAAGCAAAATTTTACGCCCCAGTCCCCGCGTACTTATCTGCGTTCCCTGTGGGGCAACGCAGGTAGAACGCCGCGCTATTCGTGAATCGGCTGCCGGTGCAGGTGCTCGCAAGGTGTATTTAATCGACGAACCCATGGCCGCAGCGGTTGGTGCCGACATGCCGGTGGATGAACCCAAAGGTTCGATGGTACTGGATATTGGTGGTGGCACCTCAGAAGTTGCGGTCATTTCTCTAAATGGTATCGTTTATTCCGCCTCCGTACGTGTAGGTGGTGACAAGTTTGATGACGCTATTACCAATTATGTACGCCGCAACTACGGTATTTTAATCGGTGAGGCAACTGCGGAAAAAATTAAACACGAGATTGGCACTGCTTATCCAGGTAAAGATTTACTCGAAATTGAGGTCAAAGGCCGTAACCTGTCCGAAGGCATTCCACGCAGTTTTTCTCTTAATAGTAATGAAATTCTCGAAGCTTTGCAGGAGCCACTGCACGGTATTGTTAGCGCAGTCAAAACCGCGCTGGAACAGACACCGCCTGAACTGGGCGCTGATGTTGCAGAACGTGGTATTGTCCTTACTGGTGGCGGTTCGCTGTTACGTGATCTGGATCGTTTAATTATGGAGGAAACCGGCCTGCCAGTCGTTATGGCGGAAGATCCATTAACCTGTGTTGCTCGCGGTGGTGGCAAGGTACTGGAGCTGATCGATAAACACGGAGGCGATTTTCTCGCCGTTGAATAAGGCTCATCGTTGAATAACGGCCTTCCGCATAATATCATCCGTGTTTTTCAACTATGCAGACACTCTTTAGCCGGAAACCATCAACAACTATACGGATGCTGATACTGGTGGTTGCCTCCATTGCTCTGATGAGCGTTGACCATCGCTGGCATCAGCTGGAAGTCGTACGTAGCGCCCTGTCCACACTGTTATATCCATTACAGTACACTATTGATTTACCAATACGGTTTTATTACTGGAGCGATGAGGTCTTTACCACTCATCAGACCCTGCTAAGAAAAAATCGGGAATACGAAGTCCGTCATCTGGAAACTCAGGTACGGCTACAGAAACTCGATATTCTGGAAAAAGAAAATACGCGCCTGCGCAAACTTCTTAGTGCCACACCAAAAACCACCAGTCGCCTGCTTATTGCTGAAATTATCGGTGTCGATGTAGACCCCTATCGCCAGTTGATCATATTAAACCGAAGTAGCAGTCAGGGTGTTTATATTGGTCAGCCGATTATTGACGCACGAGGAGTTATGGGACAGATCGTACACGTGGGTCCCCTGTCTTCCTCTGCACTGCTGATCACCGATGCCAGCAATGCTATACCGGTACAGATTGATCGTAATGGTTTGCGTACCATTGCTTATGGTACCGGCAATATCAACAGGCTGGAACTGCGTCACCTGCCGCACAATGCCGATATTAAAGTCGGCGATATACTTATTACTTCCGGTCTCGGTGGCCACTTCCCCCCCAACTACCCGGTGGCAACAGTCACCTCTGTTAAGCGACCTGCTGGAGATCGTTTCGCCAGAATCATTGCCAAACCTCTCGCCCAGCTTGATCGTAGCCGCGAAGTATTACTATTGTGGAATAGTAAAATAGAAAAATCAGTGACTCACGAAACGCGGGAAATAACAGCAGTCACCGCTAAATCTGAAAAACCCTGCACGCAAAATACTCAGTCACAATGAACAGAGATTTACGCACAGGTGTTATCAGTATTATTGCCGCTTTTATGCTGGCAATTATTCCACTCCCCGACTGGGCCATAGCCTTTCGGCCAGACTGGGTTACACTGGTAATGATTTACTGGGCAATGGCCATACCATCAAGAGTTGGTGTTATCACCGCCTGGCTGGCAGGTTTAATGCTGGATGTCAACTATGGCACACTGCTCGGCCAGCAGGCATTAGGGATGGTAATCGTAATTTACGTCATCCATATGCAACACCAGCGACTTCGCGTTTCCTCACTGATACAACAGGCGATTGTGATTTTTTTCCTGTTACTGGTTAAACAGTTATTAATATTATGGGTGGACGGTATGCTCGGACGTGCGCCCGACAAGTGGGTATTCTTAATGCCCACCGTAACCAGCACACTATTATGGCCCTGGATTTACCTGATCCTGCGTGATCTGCGCCGAAAATTTGGTCAAAACAGCACATACTAACCAATAAATCACCCATAAACGGTGGGATTATTACATTCTACCCCATTGGGATGCTTGCAATCATTATTTAAAAAGCCTAACATCGTAAATGAGAACAATTCTCTTTTAATAACTTGATATTACCTTTTTATTATGAACAAATCACAACCGACAACCAACTTACTTTCCCTGCAAAATGGTCATAGCGCACGCATTGTCGCCATTAACGGCGATCGTCTGATGGTTCGACGAATGCTCTCGCTCGGTTTACGCGTTGGTGCCACTATTAATATGTTGAAACACCGTGGCACAAGTGTGCTAATCCGCAATGAGGGTACCCGTATTGCATTAGGTCCGAGTGTTGTAGAAAAACTACAGATCGAACTCCCTGAACATTAAATGGGTTGCTGTAACAATAAAACCGAGACTGAAGCCGATGTTTTGGTAACCGGCTCACTCACCATTGCTATTGCTGGCAACCCCAACTGTGGTAAATCGGCACTGTTTAACAATTTTACCGGTATTCGCCAGAAAACAGGTAACTGGCCGGGGGTTACGGTAGATCGTAAACAGGGTTTTTTCACCCTGAATAATCAAACAGTTACCGTCTATGACCTGCCCGGCATCTACTCCCTGGACGCCAGTTCGATTGACGAAGAAATCGCTCGTGATTATTTACTCTCCCACGATGCAAATCTAATTATCAATGTCGTCGATGCCTCTAACCTTGAACGTAATTTATACCTGACAACACAACTACTGGAAATGGGAGTCCCTGTTGTACTGGCGCTGAACATGATGGATATTGCACGCAAACGCGGTATTCATATTGATATTAAAAAATTATCACAGGAACTCGGCTGCCCGGTTGCCCCTATTGTTGCAACCACCAATGAAGGTATGGATACCTTAAAACAGGAAATTCCTGCCGTCACAAGTGGTCAGCATAGCGGCGGTTTCCGTCTTGCGCACGATGAAATTATCGAACAGGCGATTGCTGCCATTATTCCTGAACTACGTTTATGCAACCATGCGGACAACAGTAACCTGCACTGGCTCTCATTAAAATTACTGGAAAGCGACGAATTCACTACCAGCCAGTGTGATGACACCATACTGTCACAGGTGAAAAAATGGCAGACAACTATCGAAGAGCGTGTCGGCGAAGAAACAGATATTCATATTGCAGACAGCCGTTTTAATCACGCCCATACTCTGGCACAAACGGTAATCAACGAAAAAAATAAGGTAGGTAAAACGGTTACCGATAAAGTTGACAGCTTTGTATTAAGTCGCCTGTTTGGTATCCCCTTCTTTTTACTGGTTATGTATGCAATGTTTATGTTTACCATAAACATAGGTGGTGCTTTTGTTGATTTCTTTGATGGTATCTTCAAAGCTATTTTTGTTGATGGCTTTTCCGCTGTATTAAATGCCATTCACACACCAGATTTACTCCGTATTATTCTTGCTAACGGACTGGGTGGCGGGATTGAGATTGTCGCTACTTTTATTCCCATTATCAGCGCCCTGTATCTGTTCCTTTCTGCTGTAGAAGATAGCGGCTACATGGCTCGTGCAGCTTTTGTCATGGACCGATTCATGCGTAATATCGGCCTGCCCGGTAAAGCTTTTGTCCCCCTGATTGTCGGCTTTGGCTGTAATGTTCCTGCGGTTATGGCAACGCGTACGCTGGAAAATGAACGTGAACGTAAACTGACCATATTAATGAACCCGTTTATGTCCTGTGGTGCCCGTCTGCCGGTCTATGCCCTGTTTGTTGCCGCATTCTTCCCCACCAATGGGCAGAATCTGGTCTTTTTGCTTTATCTGATTGGTATCACCGTTGCCATTCTCACCGGACTGTTAATGAAACGTACTATCCTTTCCGGTGACAGCAGTGGTTTTATGATGGAACTACCCCCCTACCACCTGCCAACAGTTAAGGGCATTTTATTACGCGCCTGGGATCGAGTGCGTCTGTTTATCAAAGAAGCCGGTCAGGTAATTGTGGTAATGGTACTGATTATTAATGTATTAAGTTCTATTGGTACAAACGGTTCAATAAACAGTACACAGCCGAACCATTCCGTACTCGCAGCTATTAGTAAAACAGCCACACCGGTATTCGCCCCAATGGGCATTCAACCCGATAACTGGCCCGCCGTGCTGGGCGTCATTTCCGGCGTACTTGCCAAGGAAGTAGTTGTTGGAACGCTGGATACACTCTACTCGCAACTGGCTCGTGAAGACACCAACGATACGACAAAGAAAAAAGTGTTCCATTTCTGGCCGGCTATTGATGCTGCCATAGCAACCGTACCGAGAAACCTTGCTGCCGTAGCAAAAACCTTTACTGACCCGCTAAGGATGAACGTAGGGAATATACAGTCAACCCAGAAAGCGGCTGCCGCACAAAAAGTGCATAACAGTACTTTTGGTGCCATGCAAAAACGTTTCAGTGGACAGGCTGGTGCCTTTGCCTATTTATTATTTGTATTATTATATTTTCCCTGTGTGGCAACCATTGGTGCCATCCGGCGTGAGGCAGGAACCCCCTGGGCGCTGTTCGTAGCCGCCTGGACGACTTCCATTGCCTATGTCACAGCCACCAGTTATTATCAGATCAGTACCTTTTCCCAACATCCTGTCTTTTCCGGGTTCTGGCTTGGTGGTGTCGTACTGCTAATCGCCAGTCTAATTATCGGCCTGCGACGCTGGGCTCACCAAAAAGAAGAACAAATTGACACCGCTGAGGTTACCGTATGATTCTATCTGATATTCGGGATTACCTGAAACAACGTCGGCAATGTACCCTCAATGATATTGCCCTGCATTTTGACACCAATGCTGATGCCGTACGTGGCATGCTGGCTATCTGGATAAAAAAAGGCAAAGTTGAGCGCCGCAATGCTACTGCATCCTGCGGTACCAGTTGCCAGTCCTGTGACCCGACGACCACCGAATTATATTTCTGGGTAGAACCGACAGAACCTTCAGCCATCAAAGTTGAAATCCCTGTACCGGGATTCTGCAATCACCAATAAACTATCTATCAATAAACTATCTATCAACAAACTCCTGGAATTCATCCCAGCATTGCCCTCAGTCCATCAAGATGCGCTTTACCCTTATCCTTGCTGGCTTTTTCTTTTGACGTTTTACCACCGTGCCATTCAATTTCATCTTCGGGTAACTCTTCGAGAAAACGACTGGGTTCACACTCAACCCGCTCACCGTAACGTTTACGTACACGTGACATAGTCATGGTTAAACTTTTCTCTGCGCGGGTAATACCGACATAGGCCAGGCGGCGTTCCTCTTCAATATTATCTTCCGCGATACTGGTGGCATGTGGCAGTAATTCTTCTTCAAAGCCCACCAGAAATACGTGTGGAAACTCCAGTCCTTTGGCGGCATGTAGCGTCATTAGCTGTACCGCATCCTGGTCGGACTCATTTGCATTACGTTGTAATATATCCATCAGAGACAACTGCGCCATTAACTCGGCCACCCCGGCATCCGTATTTTTTTTCTGCATCTTCTGCAACCATTCCAGCAGATCCATTACATTTCGCCAGCGACGTTCAGCGGCCTCCTCATCCTTGCTCTGTTCGCGCAGCCAGTTCTCATAATAAATATCATCTAACAACTGTTGCAAAATAACCGTTGCCGGTTCGTCCTCAGCACGGTGTGCGAGGCGCAATAACCAGTCGGTAAACCGACTCAGATTTTTATATGCGGTGGCAGACACCTGAGTTTCCAGCCCGACTTCGCCGCAGGCGGTTAACATGCTCACTCCTCGCCGGGTGGCATATTTACCGAGTTTTTCCAGTGTCGCAATACCGATACTACGGCGCGGAGTATTAATCACCCGCAGGAATGCCGCATCATCATCCGGGTTTGCCAGCAGACGTAAATAAGCTACCAGATCCTTAATTTCGGTACGGTCAAAAAACGAGATGCCGCCACTGACGACATAAGGCATATGCATAGTGCGTAAGTAACGTTCAAATACCCGTGCCTGAAAATTACCCCGGTATAAAATTGCATAATGTTTAAATTTCGTCTGCCGCTGAATACGATGTGACTGGATTTCAATACAGACACGCTCAGCTTCATCTTCTTCACTATTGCACTGAATCATGCGTATCGGGTCACCCGGCCCCAGCTCACTCCACAGACGTTTTTCATACACATGTGGATTATTTTCAATTAGCGTATTGGCAAGTTTTAATATCCGCGCACTGGAACGGTAATTTTGTTCCAGTTTAATTAGTTTCATGCGTGGAAAATCTTTTGCCAGTTGCACCAGATTTTCCGGTTGCGCCCCGCGCCAGGCATAGATAGATTGATCATCATCCCCCACCGCAGTCAGACAGTGCCGGGTACCAGCCAGCAGTTTCACCAGCTCATATTGCATGGCATTGGTATCCTGATATTCATCCACCAGCAGATAATGAATAGCCTGCTGCCATTGCTGTAATATTTCAGGTCGGGTTCGAAAAATATGTACTGTTTGTAAAATCAGGTCATCCAGATCAAAGGCATTATAGGCATGTAGCTGGCGCTGGTATTTACTATATAGTTTTGCAATACCCAACTGGCGGTCATCTTCGGCAAGTGAAGATGCCTGTTCCGCCATAATCCCGTTATTTTTCCACTGACTAATTTGCCAGTGTGCCGCTTCTGCCGCATCCAGTCCACGCTCACCGGTTACTTTTAATAATTCAGATAACACGGTAATACAGTCACCGTGGGCAAATACTGAAAACCCCGGTTTATAGTCCAGCGCATGGTATTCTTTTTGTAGAATCCCCAGTGACAGGCGGTGAAAAGTTGACACCCGCAGTCCCCGGCTGGCTTTACTACCAACCAGCTTTTTTACTCTGGTCTTCATTTCCTGTGCCGATTTATTGGTAAAAGTAACCGCTGCAATGCGCTTTGGAGCAATACCACATTCCCCCAGCAAATAGGCAATTTTTTCTGTAATTACCCGGGTTTTACCACTCCCCGCTCCGGCCAGTACCAGCATCGGGCCATCAATGGAGCGTACGGCTTCAAGCTGCTGGGGATTGAGTTGTGGGGTGGGGTGGGGTTGTTGCATCTTGTCCAAAATAGATCCTGCTTTGTCTGAACCGGATATTTTACTGGATAGAGAACCGGGAATGGACAAATGAAAGGAATTTCTTTTGCTTTGTTACTTATTGTTATAATACCAGCCATGCAAATCAACCTCGCAACCGGCCTGTTAAGCCCCTGCCAGCAGATTTTATCCCCCAACCGGGATCAGCGCCCTGATAATGAGGCCATTGACCTTATCGTTATTCACAGCATCAGCCTGCCTCCCGGTCAATATGGTGGTGATGCCATTGAACGTTTTTTTACCAACCGGCTGGCGACGGATGAACACCCTTATTTCCGGCAGATTGCTGATATGAAAGTCTCCGCACATATCCTGATTAAACGCGATGGTCACATTATACAGTTTGTCCCCTTTCATGAACGCGCCTGGCACGCGGGTGTTTCCAGCTATCAGGGGCGCGAGCAGTGCAATAACTTTGCCATCGGTATCGAACTGGAAGGTTCCGATACGGACAAATTTGAACAAACGCAATATACCCGGCTTGCCAGGCTAATTCTTACACTGGAACAGATTTACCCCGACCTTCATCGGGATGCAGTTACCGGGCATAGTGATATTGCACCGGGTCGGAAAACCGACCCTGGTGATCGTTTTAACTGGCAGACACTCAAAAATCTTTTAAAGCAAAATACATAAAATTTATCTCATCAGCGTTTATAATAAAAACTAATACAATGAGACCTTTGCACGAAACATAATAAAAAGATCTGAATTGATAAAATAATGGCACTAATTTCAATCATACTCGGCCTCGCACTCGACCGTATCTTCCTGCATCTGCACGAATTGCGTGATATGAGCTGGTTCGAATATTATTCACAGCAAATCTGCAAATTAACCCGGCACAAACTGCCGCCGTTACAGTTTTTTCTGATTATCACCCCACCCATTATTGTCATCCTGTTTATCCAGTACCTGTTATCCGGTATTTTGTTTAACCTGCCCGGGTTTATTTTTGGCGTGGTAGTGCTGATGTACTGCCTTGGACCCGCCTGTCTGGCAACTGATATTGAAGCCTATTTGCATGCGCGTGAAATCGGCGATGATGATGAAGCCTTTCATTATGCCGGTGCCATTACGGAGCGTGCTGCTTCTACCTCGCCCGACCAGCAGACCATTGATGTTACCCGTGCTGTTTTTTATGTTGCCAATGAACGTATCTTTTCTGCTATTTTCTGGTTCGTTATCCTGGGTCCATTTGGTGCCATGCTTTATCGGCTCACCTCACAAATCAGTAAACAGATTGAACATCACGAACTGGCAGCCTTCGCAGATTATATTCAGGCAATCATGGCTTATGCTCCTGCACGTATGCTGGCGGCGGGTTATGCTCTTACTGGAAATTTTGATTCTGCCTGGCATGCCTACCGGGATCGACTCAAATCGTGTGATATATCCGCCAGCAATTATGATGTACTGGTTTCAGCCGGTCTGGGTGCTATGAAAAATATGGCCATGAAAGATGAAATTGCCAGTATACACGTCGCACAGGCACTGGTTATGCGCTCAGTCATGGTATGGATTGCTGTACTTGCAATGTTAACCCTGGGCGGATGGCTACAATAATTATGCCAGTCACCCATATTGATATTATGCGACACGGGGAACCTGAAGGCGGACATCGCTATCGCGGTAGTAATATTGATGATCCCCTGACAGAAACAGGCTGGTCGCAGATGCGCAGGTCTGTTCCAGAAAACCCACCCTGGCAATATATTATCTCTTCCCCCTTACAACGTTGCCTTGCTTTCAGTAAGGAGCTGGCAGACGATTTACAGGTCGATTATTACGTTGATGAGCGCATCAGGGAAACGGGATTCGGTGCCTGGGAAGGCAAAACAGCAGCAGAAATTATTGCTGAAGATAAGGAAGCATTAAGCCGGTTTTATCAAGATCCAGTTAACCATCGACCGGAAGGTGCCGAACCGCTGACTACTTTCTCCAGCCGTGTCTGGCAGGCTTATCAATCCATTGCTGAACAACAGGAAGGTAAACATGTCCTGATCGTTGCCCATGCAGGTGTTGCCCGTGCCATCGTCGCCAATATTCTACAGATGTCACTTGATGATATATATAGTCGGCTATCTATTGCTTATGCCAGTATTACTAGCAGCTCGATTGAAACAGGCCAGCCACCAAAACTCCTGATTAAAAACCCCTGATTACTCCCGATCACGAGCATATTTCTCATGTTTAATCCCCTTAACCAGAAAAAAGCCATACAGCAAAGTGCTGCATGGCTTTTTCCTTTCACCAGGAGAGAGCGTTCATAATTCTGTCATCGTGAATCGTAGACTATCCGGCAGTATTGGTACCATTCAAGCTGCTACCGTCCGGTTTGTCTCCCATCTCATTATCAAGACCATCATGATTAGTATCCCCATCCGGGAAACCGTCATGGTTTTTGTCACTATCGAGATAACCATCCTTACTATTAGGTAAATCAGTATTCATCCCTGCTGCATTATCCTTATTAACATCAATATTATCCGGTACTCCGTCGTGATCGCTATCTTTAACACCTGCTGCAAAAACAGGGCGTTTTGAAGACACTTCATATTTATTTGGAATACCATCCCCATCCGGGTCCTGTGAATCAATCGCCCCTGAAGGCATTGTCTGACCATCGGTAGCCGAGTCATCCTGCATATCAGGAACACCATTGTCATTAGCATCTGCTGTCTCCAGCGGGTTTTTAGCACCTTCTGCTGCATGGTCATCCAATACAAATGGTTTATCTAGCACACCGTCCCCATTATTATCCAGACCGGCACTAATTGCCGCCGACCGTGTTGGCAGTAATGGCACATTGCCCACATCAATTTTATTACCTGCACCGGCAACAAGACGTGTCTGCAGCTTACCGGCCTTGTCCCTGAACCCGATAGGTTGCACCACATCATCTGACGGGTCAGCTGTACCCTGATCCATCGTCATCACCAGGTGGAAACCAACGCCAGCCGGTACTTCTAATGTGAATGGATGTTTATTTGTTCCGTTCTTAATAGAAGAGGTAACATAATAGGAGCCATTGTCACCAAAGGCTTCAATTTTAGTTCCCGGCACAGTACCAGAAATGGTTGCTAATCCAGCACCCGGTGTCGTGGTACCTGAAGTACCACAGGCACCCAGTAAAACAGAAGCCAGGGCAAGAGGCAGGTATTTTATTGTTGTATTCATTGAAAGTGTCTCCATATAAAATATTCAATCTTTTACCGGCGGTAATCACCAACTAAAATCACCAACTAAAATAAAAGACAGGTAAATAAATCGGTTCCCTTTATGTACATCATCCTTCTATACTTACTTCAACGAAACAAACAATAAAAAGGTTCCATCTATTTTTACCTGTTGCTACAATCAACCCATTTCACCCATACTGACAACAATAACATCCGGAAACCGCTAAATAATTAAATGATAAATCGTCTCACCCAGCTCAGGCTGTGGCTGGAATCAATTGAAGAAGACACCTTCACCGATATCCAGCCCGCCTCCTCTGATGCCAGTTTCCGGCGATACTTTCGTGTTCTGAATAAAAAAGATAACCATCATTATATTGTGATGGATGCACCACCGGATAAGGAAGACTGCCACCCTTTTATTCATATTACCAAACTCATTCGTCATGCCGGTGTTCAGGCTGCTGAAATTCACGCACAGAATATTTCCCAGGGTTTTCTATTACTGGCCGACCTGGGCTCACGCCCCTATCTGAATGAATTAAATAATGAAAGCGCGGACAATCTGTACTCCGATGCGATAGATGCGCTAATTAAAATGCAGAGCATTGAAGCCATTCTGCCTGTATACAATAAGCAATGTCTGCAAGATGAAATGGATCTGTTTGAACACTGGTATCTGAACCGGCATTTAAATATTACCCTGAATCCTGAGCAGAAATCTCAGCTTGAAAAAATTTTTACCTTGCTGATTAATAATGCACAGGAACAACCCCAGGTTTTTGTACATCGTGATTACCATTCACGTAATTTAATGATTACAGAAAAAAATAATCCCGGTGTTATCGACCATCAGGATGCGCTAACCGGCCCGATTACCTACGACCTGGTTTCGTTATTTAAAGATTGTTACATTGAATGGCCAACAGAAAAAGTCGATTACTGGCTGCAACAGTATCGGTCCCGTCTAAATATCAACTATTCAATCACGCCGAAGGTACTACGCCACTGGTTCGATTTGATGGGGGTGCAACGCCACCTTAAAGTACTGGGTATTTTCGCCCGCCTGAATTATCGTGATGGCAAGGCACAATACCTTAATGATCTGCCGCTGACATTAAAATATATTGTTGATAGCTGTAAGAATTACCCGGAACTGTCCGCATTAGAGAAACTGCTGAACGAAACCGCACTATCGGCCAACCTCGGCCAAGCAATGAATACAACACGATGAAAGCCATGATACTGGCCGCAGGTCGGGGAGAACGCTTACGTCCACTCACCGACACCACACCCAAACCACTGCTTACAGTCGGTAAAAAATCTTTAATAGAATATCACCTGGAAAATCTTGCAAAGGCAGGAATAACACAGATTATTATTAATACTGCCTGGCTGGCAAAAGAAATACATCATAGACTTGGCGATGGCGGCCGGTATGGTGTAAACATTACTTATTCTGATGAAGTTGAAGCACTGGAAACGGCCGGTGGTATTATCCAGGCACTCCCTCTACTAGGTAATGAGCCTTTCCTCGTTGTTAATGGAGACATCTTCACAGACTTTGATTTTTCATCGTTAGAACCGCTTGATACAACCATGCAGGCACATCTGATTCTGGTACCTAACCCAGAACATCATCAACAGGGTGATTTTGCGATTAGTCATAGCTTATTAAGCAACCAACAACCCGCAAACCGCTATACCTACAGTGGTATTGGCATCTATTCCCCACCGTTTTTCAGCGATCACAAAGTGGGAAAACTGGCTCTTGCACCCCTACTGAGAAACAAGGCTGAAAACGGATGCGTTTCCGCACAGTTATATAATGGAAAATGGACCGATGTCGGTAGCATAGAAAGGTTACTATCATTAAGGAACATCTAATGTTGAAGCTGATTAATAATCTTCTTCCTCTGTATCGTTACCAAGCATTGCCTGTTTCAGGTCTTCATCCGCCGGTTTATTACCTAACCAGACATCGAGCAGCGCCCGGTTAAAATCTTTGCCTTTAATTATCCCTTTTACTTTTCCCTTTATCGTTACACGAGTGCCTTTACCCGGTAGATAATCCAGCATCACAACATCACCTTCCTTCAGCGAAGGAAACATCGCATTAAACCGCATAATGTCTGAAGTCAGGGTTTTCATTTGCGCAGTAGTATTGTTCTCTTCAAACCCTTCCTGCCATGCGGCGATCAGTTTATCGCGCGCGACTTCACTGTAAATAAATTGCATTACCACGCGATTAGGTCCGGTTAATGCCTGCACCGCATCACGACTATGCGCTTTTTTTACAGTATACAGGGCACCCGCATAAATTTTGAAGAAAAACTTTGTTCGATAACCTGCACCATTAAGCTGTAATGGGGTACTGGTTCCTGCTATCTGTACCTTATCGGGAAAATATAAATCACCCAGTTTTTTTGCACTAACAGAAGGGACATAAATTGATATCATCATACTTAGAAGAAGAAAAACAATTTTTTTCATACTCTTTCCCCTGAAATTATAAAAACAAAAAAATGTGACGAATAATTTATTACCAAACGTATTACTGAACAGTAAAAACCGGGTAAAAAAACCTTAAAAACGCAAATCCAGTTGTTTTGCCGCACCAACTTCATCCAGACGTTTAACCGGCAGGGTTTGTGGTGCTGTTTTTAACAGGTCCGGCGTGGTTTCGGCTTCATGCTTAATCTGCTCCAGCGCATCCATAAAACCATCCAGCACTTCTTTCGTTTCGGTTTCCGTCGGTTCAATCAGCAGACATTCGCTAATTAACATCGGAAAATAGGTGGTTGGTGCGTGATACCCCAGATCAAGCAGGCGTTTGGCAAAATCCATCGCCGATACATGGTTATTTTTTGCCTGTTTTTTCAGCGTAATGGTAAATTCATGGGTAGCACGACGATCTTCAATACCCAGATCAAAACCACGCCGTTTCGCCTCCACCATCATATAATTGGCATTTAAGGTAGCAAATTCGGCAACACGGCTCATGCCTTCGCGACCCAGCAGGCGCATATAAATATAGGCACGTAATAACACACCGGGGTTCCCCATAAAAGCTGATAGACGACCGATACTCTGCGGGCAGTCTGCGTGAGTCAGGTAACGATAGCCTTCTTCCTCTTTTATCACAACCGGTAACGGCAGGAACGGTTGCAACCGTTCTGCGACACCAACTGCGCCGGAACCCGGCCCACCACCACCATGCGGGGTTGAAAAAGTTTTATGCAAATTGGAATGGATAACATCAAACCCCATATCACCGGGGCGAATTTTACCGAGAATCGCATTCAGATTAGCCCCATCGTAATACAACAGACCACCGACATCGTGAACAATTTTTGCGATATTTTCGATATTACGTTCAAACAGCCCCAGTGTAGACGGGTTGGTTAGCATTAAACCAGCTGTGTGCGGGCCGATGGCCGCTTTCAGTGCGTCAATATCCACATCACCGTTTTTAGCTGTCGGAATTTCCCTGACACGATAACCGCACATCACGGCTGTTGCCGGATTTGTACCGTGTGCAGCATCCGGCACCAGTATCTCCTGTCGTGCTTCATCGTTACGTGACTGGTGATAGGCACGAATCATTGAGACTCCGGCAAACTCACCCTGTGCCCCTGCCATCGGTGCCAGTGAGAAGGCAGCCATACCCGTCACCTCAGCTAACATTTGCTGCAGCTCAAACATACAGGCGAGAAAACCCTGCTGCTGTTTTGCCGGTGTCAGCGGATGCACTGCAAGGAAGTCAGGCAACATTGCCAGGCTGTTACACACCCGCGGGTTATACTTCATGGTACAGGAACCAAGCGGGTAGAACTGTGTGTCGATTGAATAATTCTTTTGTGAAAGACGCGTGTAATGACGCACGGCCTGCATTTCCGATACCTCGGGCAAAGCAGCTGATTTCTTTCGTAATAGTGTATCGGCCAGATCAACCAGAGGGGGCGAACTGGTCGGTGTCTGCGGCGCTCCCTTACGTCCCTTTACCGAGTGCTCAAAAATTAACATCTGCTATCACCTGTTTTATTGCTGCCACGTAGGTCTGAATATCTTCTGCCGATCGCATTTCAGTTGCACAAACCAGCATTGCCTGTCCCAGTTCGGGATAATCCACGCTGACATCATAACCGCCCAGAATATCATGATCCGCCAGCGCCGATAAAACGCTGGCTACCGGATAATCGAGTTTGATCACCGCCTCATGGAAACAGGGAGAATGAAAAGCCAGACTCACCCCGCTTATCTCACACAGGGCACGTATTAATGTATGCGTATTGGCATAACAGGCACGTGCCGCATTTTCCAGCCCCGTCGCACCCATAATCGCCATATGAATCGCCGATGCCACCACCATTAAGCCCTGATTAGTACAGATATTAGAAGTCGCTCTGGAACGGCGAATATGCTGCTCGCGTGCCTGTAGGGTTAACACAAAGCCTTCCTTTCCATCAAGATCTTTAGTTCGCCCGACAATGCGCCCCGGCAACTGACGCACCAATGTCTTACGACAGCAGAGCAGACCATAGTACGGGCCACCGGCAGATAACGGAGCGCCCAGTGGCTGACCATCGCCACAGACAATATCCGCGCCTTCCCGGCCCCATTCACCCGGTGGTTTTAACACACTCATTAACAGTGGGTTGACCACCCCGATCACCAGCATATTATGCTCATGTGCCCAGTCGGTAATTGCATCCACATCCTCAAGACAGCCAAAAAAATTGGGCTGCTGAATGACCACAGCGGTGATATCTTCCCCCGCCTGCTGAATATAACGATCCAGCGCAGTGGTTCCATTGGGTGAATCATAAGGCACATCCAGCAAGGTTATCTGCTGCCCATTGACAATGGTATGAGCGGTCTGCCGGTAAACCGGATTGACCGTTAACGGCATTAAAATCGTGCGTGATTTTGATTTCCGATTTGCTCGTACCGCCATCAGCACTGCTTCAGCCAATGCCGAAGCGCCGTCATACATGGATGCATTCGAAACATCCATCGCCAACAGTGCCGCCATCATGCTCTGGTATTCGTAGGTAAGCTGCAAGGTTCCCTGCGAAGCTTCTGCCTGATACGGGGTATAAGCGGTATAAAATTCCCCCCGGGTGGTAATCTGCCAGACCGCAGCGGGAATGTGATGCTCATAAGCCCCGGCACCGATAAAACACAGCACACTGGAATTTTGCCGAGCACGCTGATGCATCAGTCGGGAAACCTCCATTTCAGTGAGTCCTTCCGCTATCGCCTGTAACGGCGCGGCACGTAAATGGTCGGGTATTTCATCAAACAGCTCATCAATATGCTCAACACCAATGGTGTCAAGCATATCCGCTATTTCCTGTTCGGTATGGGGGATAAAAGGCATAAATATAAAAACGGTTTTATGAACAGCAGTAAACAGGTAGTAATCGGCTAATTCGTTCTAAAAATTCCAATGGGTAATTATTCATCCAGCATGGCGCTATAGTCATCGGCATCCATTAATTCATCAAACTCATCGGCAACCGGCTTAAATTTAATTAACCAGCCATTGTCATACGGTGAGTTATTTATTACTTCAGGCTCATCATTAAGCACTTCATTCACTTCAATCACTTCACCACCAACCGGCATATAAACATCCGAGGCGGCTTTAACGGATTCCACCACACAACAGATATCGTCCGCCATCAGCTCCGCGCCAACTTCCGGCAGCTCAACAAAAACGAGATCGCCTAATGCCTCCTGTGCGTGATCGCTAATGCCAAGGGTTACCGTGTCGTCAGTCTCAATGCGGATCCATTCATGTGACTTGGTATATCTTAACTCTGCAGGTACTTCACTCATAAATTTGACCCCCACGTATTTTAAAAACCATATTTTAAAAAAACATATTTAAAAAAACGTACTTAAAAAACAATAATAAAAAACAGTACACAATATAATGCAGATAACCGCTATTATTACTGAAACGGATAAAAAGACTTTTCATTCATCCTGTCAGTAAAAGGTAAAAACCCTGTTTATCTCGTTATACCGGTTTTCCGTCCCGAACAAATACCGGCTTCACAATACGAGCCGGTAATAATTTACCTCGTACTTCCACTTCACAGTGCTCTGCGCTCTGCACCGGTACACGAGCCAGTGCAATGGATACTTTCAGACTGGGTGAAAATGTACCACTGGTAATTTCACCTTCCCCCACCACCTGTCCCTGCGCATCACTACTATATACTTTCTGGTGACCGCGTAACACACCGCGCTGCTCAAGGATCAACCCCACCAGTTTCTGCTGTACACCATCGTGCTTTTCTTTTTCAATGGCTCCACGACCAATAAAATCTCGCTCTTCCGGTTCCCAGGCGACCGTCCAGCCCAGCCCGGATATTAATGGCGAAGTTGTTTCATCCATATCTGAGCCATACAGATTCATCCCGGCTTCAAGACGCAGAGTATCGCGTGCTCCCAGCCCACAGGGTTTGACACCAGCCGAGACTAATTTATCCCACAAAGCAGGTGTTTCAGAAGCCGGTAGCATAATTTCAAACCCGTCCTCACCGGTATAACCGGTACGCCCGACAAACCATTCACCACAGTCACTACCATAGAAACGCTGTAATGGTGTCGCCGCTTCCATCACATCCAGTGGTAATACCGACAACGCTTTTTCTCGCGCATGAGGCCCCTGCACTGCAATCATGGCATGATCGGTACGTTCCAGTATATTCACATCAAAAGCTTTTGCCTGTGCAGCCAGCCAGGCGAGGTCTTTATCCCGAGTGGCAGCATTAACCACCATGCGATACCAGCGGGCATTCATGTGATAGACAATCAGGTCATCTATTACTCCGCCATTATGGTTCAACATACAGCTATACAATGCCTTGCCTGGTTGCGTCAGCCTGGCCACATCATTGGCAAGCAAATAGCGCAAAAATTCAGTAACCGATTTACCTTTGATATCCACAATCACCATATGCGATACATCAAACATACCGGCATCAGTTCTCACCTGATGGTGTTCACTGATCTGTGAACCATAATGAACCGGCATCTGCCAGCCAGCAAAATCCACAATTTTGCCGCCATATTTCAGATGTTTATCAAATAGTACCGTTTTCTGCTTCATTTATATCATTCTCGGAATTGGCATCCATAAAAAATCAAGGATCGAATTTTACACGCATTTGAGGCTAATAATATGAATAAAAAATACAGAACCGTCTATTCACCCATGTAAAAAAGGAGATTTACCCACCCAGCGCCCGGCGCATAAATCTGTTTTTTATAACCGGCAGATGATCCACCAGATTCAGACCGGCGTTTCTGCATTCAGCCAGCAACGGATTATCCTGACCAAACAGAACTTTAAAACCGGTCATGGCATTTTCCATTAGACGATTCTCCAGCTTTCTCTGGCGCTGATATTTCAGTAAGGTATGTTGAGCATACCACTGTCGGCCGGCTTTTTTTGCCTGTTGAATCACCTCAGCCAGGCAGAGGGCATCGGCAATACCAAGGTTGGCACCCTGACCGGCCAGTGGATGAATACTATGCACGGCATCACCAATCAGTGCCAGCCCGTGCTGGACATAGGTGCTGACATGACCATGTGCCAGTGGGAACAGTTTACGTTCACTGACTGTCCTGATAGCCCCCAACTGATAGTCACTGGCCTGTGCCAACGCTTGCCTGAAGTCCTTATCGTTCAGCGCCATCAGCGGTTGCGCCCTGTCATCATCCAGACTCCAGACAATGGAACTACGCGCATTAAATAATGGTAAAAAAGCCAGTGGACCGGTGGGCTGAAAACATTGCCATGCCGTATGCCGATGGCTTTTCTCTGTTTCTACTGTACACACCAGCCCCTGTTGATGATAACTGCGATACACCAGGCTAATACCGGCATTATCACGCACGCTGGAATGCGCACCATCCGCCGCGACCAGCAGGGAGGCGGTTAATTGCTGGCCATCGCGTAATGTCAGCGAATGTGAAAAAACTCGCTCGTCTGTCTGTGTTATTGAGTCGATCGTTTGTGGACAATAAAGCTGTATGTTTTCCGCCTGTTCGAGGGCAAGGCGCAAAGCCTGCACCAGCACACTGTTTTCAATAACAAACCCCAGCTCCGGCAAGCCCGAATCTGCTGCATCAAAATGTATCTGACCCAGCCCGGTGGTATCCCAGACGTGCATTTGCTGATAGGCACAATAACGTTCATGCAGATACGGCCATACCTGCATGGACATAAATGCCTGGGCCGCTGCCTGATTAATGGCGGAAACCCGGATATCCGTTGTCTTATCCGTTACGGGAACGGGGGGTGAGCGTTCAATGACGGCAACACTAAAATCGGTAGCGACCAGTATATTCGCCAGGGTCAGCCCGACTATGCCGCCACCGACAATAACGATATCATAGTTTTTATGTTGCGGTGTCATAGAGAGATGCCACGATTTAAACGCGACAGGGTGCCACTTAGCCCCATACTCTGCCGGGCGAGCCGATGTTTAACCACAGGCAGTAAATCCACCATAAACAGACCCAGTGAACGACAGTGTGCCAAAGGCGGAAAAGGCGTAGAAAAGATTTTTACCAATGTATCGGTAAAACGATAAACTCGCATCATATCATCATGACGGCGGGCAACATACGCTGCCAGTAGCATGGATGACCCAATATCCTCACCACTCTGGTGAGCATCCAGCAGTATTTCGGCCAGCAGGGAAATATCCCGCAAGGCCAGATTAAACCCCTGCCCCGCCACCGGATGAATGGTATGTGCCGCATTACCGACAATTACCGTACGACCCTGCACAAAACGAGTTGCCTGTTGCAGCATTAATGGATAAATTTGTCGCCCACCGCTTTTTTTGAACACCCCAAGCCGGTAGCCAAAAGCCTGCTGCAACTGCTGAAGAAAATCGACCTCATCCAGTGCCAGCATTGATTCTGCTTTATCATGCGGCAGACTCCAGACAACGGAACAACGGTTCTGCGCCATGGGTAAAAATGCCAGTGGCCCGGTTTCAGTAAAGCGTTCATAGGCAACATTATTATGTGGTCGACCCGGCGTAATATTGGTAACCAGAGCGCTCTGTCTATAATTCTGCTGCGTATCACCAATACGCAGAAACTGTTTCATCTGTGAATACTGACCATCAGCCGCAACCAGTAATGGTGCGCGCAGTGTCTGCAACCCTTTTTCTGTCTCAATACCGACACAGACTTCCGTCGCGCTTTGAGAAAAATGGGTCAATCTGGCGGGACAGTATAATTGAATAGCGTCCGCTGCATTTATCTGCTGATAGAGCCCCTCACCAATAACCCGGTTTTCTACCACGTACCCCAGTGCTTCCACCCCTTCTTCTTCACTGCTTAACCGGGTCACACCAAAGTGCCCGCGATCAGAAATATGAATATGTCGGATTGGTTCCGGTTTTATTGTTTCGTCCTGTGCACAAATTGTTGCCCAGTTCCCCATCGCATCGAATATCTGTCTGCTACCAAAAGACAGGGCAACCGTACGGTCATCATAACAGGGTTGCTGTGCATGGCTGATGGCGTACGATTCAATTACCGCAATAGACAAACCGGATGTGCGTAAGGCGCAGGCAAGGCTGGCACCAACCAGACCCCCGCCGACAATAATCAGATCAAAATTGTTTTCTATCTGCGCTTTATTCATTATTTAGCCCGAGCCTGGTAACCGGCCTCACGAAGCCATCAGGCTTTCAATTTCCGCCACCGTGCGCGGCAGTCCTTTGGTAAGCATATCATTGCCATCACGGGTAACGACAATATCGTCTTCAATCCGCACACCAATATTCCACCAGCGCTTCGCCCCCCGTGATCCGAAAGGGACATACAACCCCGGTTCCACCGTTAAGGTCATACCCGGTTCCAGTAGACGCCATTTTTCATCCACCTTGTAATCACCGACATCATGCACGTCCATACCCAGCCAGTGACCGGTGCGATGCATATAATATTTCATGTATTTTTTTTCTTTTATCAGCTGGGTAGCCTTTCCCTTAAGCAGACCCAGTTCGACCATGCCTCGGGTTAATACCTTTACCGCGGCACAATGCGGATCATCCCAATGATTACCCGGTTTAATCTGTTTAATGGCTGCTTCCTGTGACTGCAATACCAGCTCATATATTTCTTTCTGCGCTTCGGCAAACACACCATCTACTGGAAAACTACGGGTAATATCCGACGCATAACCTTCATATTCCGCGCCAGCATCAATTAACACCAGTGTCTTTTCTTTCAATACATGATTGTTTTCGGTGTAATGCAAGATACAGGCATTTTCACCACCACCAACAATAGAAGGATAGGCCCAGTCTGCTCCATTTCTCTTAAACGCATATAAAAACTCTGCTTCCAGTTCGGCTTCATTCATCCCCGGTTTACATGTCTGCATAACATGCCGGTGCGCCTGTACTGAAATTTTTGCCGCCTTACGCATCAGGCTAATTTCTTCACGACTTTTAAACAGCCGCATATCATGCAGCAGGTATTCCAGTGAAACAAACTCATAAGGCGCGCGCGTACCACGACGTGATTGCAGACGCAGGTCATTCACGCATTTCATCACCACCTGATCGAATTCAGGGCGTAGTCCCATGGTGTAATAGACTTTTTCACAATGCC
>VAPF01060780.1_pt1 | contig 27126 bp, 26 predicted proteins | sample 3393931 | NCBI WGS metagenome assembly VAPF01 (sample SAMN08290437, study PRJNA428436) | hydrothermal vent metagenome | isolation source: Deep-sea hydrothermal vent chimney | place: Atlantic Ocean: South-mid Altantic Ridge | depth 2773 m m | reverse complement strand
TGTGCCTCTGTGGCAAGCGCATTTGAATTCAAGATGAGAACCACCCCGTGAGTTTCTGTGTCGTCATCCCCGCCCGCTATGCGGCCACGCGCCTGCCGGGCAAGCCGTTGCTGGATATCGCCGGAAAACCCATGATCCAGCATGTGCACGAACGCGCACAGGAAAGTGGCGCCGAGACAGTGATCATTGCCACCGATGACAGCCGCGTGCAGGCTGCCGCCGAGGGTTTCGGCGCGCGTGTGTGCATGACATCAAGTAAACACCGCTCCGGCACCGATCGCCTTGCCGAGGTGGTGGATCAGCTGGGCCTCGATGACGGGCAAATCGTCGTCAATCTGCAGGGCGATGAACCGCTGATGCCGCCGGCGGTGATAGACCAGGTGGCGGATAATCTGCTGGCGCACCCGGCCGCCGGCATGGCGACGGTGTGCAGCCGTATCACCACCGCCGCCGAGCTGTTCGACCCCCATGCAGTGAAGGTGGTGATGGATGCCGAAGGCATGGCGGTGTATTTCAGCCGTGCGGCGATTCCCTGGGATCGCGACGCTTTCGCCAGCACCACCGAGGCGTTGCCGGCTCGCTCGGAGCATTACCGGCACATTGGCCTGTACGCCTATCGCGCCGGTTTCCTGCGTCAGTACGTCAACTGGCCAAGCTGCCATCTGGAAGAGATGGAATCCCTCGAACAACTGCGCGCCCTCTGGCATGGCCAGCGCATTCATGTGGCCGAGGCCGTTGAGACGCCACCTGCGGGGGTGGATACGGTGGGAGATATTGAGGCTATGCGTACCCGGCTCGGTGCCGAAATCTGAGTAAAACAGACTGCGCTCCCACAGAGTCATTGTTTTTTGTTGTTTTTCGCAGGCATAGCCCGTTCCTAAGGGTGTTCCGATGGTCAAAGGTTACCCAATGTCGTTGCAGCAGGTATTTGACCACTTACTGACAGCCTATGGCCGCCAACACTGGTGGCCGGGGGAGACCCCCTTCGAGGTCATGGTGGGTGCGATACTCACGCAGAATACGGCGTGGGGCAATGTGGAAAAGGCCATTGCCAATTTGCAGGAAAACGATGTGCTGGCGGCCGAGGTGATTGCCGGCTGTGGGCACGACCGGTTGGCGGCATGGCTGAAGCCATCCGGCTATTTCAACATCAAGGCGACACGCTTGCAGAATTTCTGCCGCTGGTATCTCGCCCAGGGTGGTTTCAAGGCATTGAGCCAGAGGCCGACCGATGAACTGCGTCACGGCCTGCTGTCGGTGAACGGGGTGGGGCCGGAGACGGCAGACGATATATTGCTGTACGCCTTCGAACGACCGGTCTTCGTCATCGATGCCTATACCCGGCGTCTGTTTTCCCGTCTTGGCCTTGTGGATGAGAAACTGGGCTATGAAACCCTGCGATCCATCTTTGAGACGGCCTTGCCGACGGATGTTGCGCTATTCAATGAATATCATGCCCTTATCGTGCGGCACGCCAAGCATGCATGCAGGAAGCGGCCTTTGTGCGAAACCTGTTCGCTGGCGACGGACTGTCTGACGGCGGGCTGAAGTCGTTGGAAGTCGTTGAAGGTGGCGCGGATTATTTTGCGATACGCGTGCAGTTACGGCCATCTTTCTTGGCCTGATACAGGGCCTGATCGGTGCGAGCAAAGAGTGCCTTACCATCCTCATCCTTACGTAGGGTGGCGACACCAAAGCTGGCCGTCATCTTGATGTGCTTGCCCTCGCAGGCACAGTCCATCTCGGCGACATTGCGACGAATACGATCGGCCAGCCGTTTGACGCCCTTGTCATCGGTTTCCGGCAACAGAACCACGAATTCCTCACCACCGTAGCGGAACAGCTGATCCGACAGGCGAATGGTGTTTTCCGCGCAATTGGCCATGGCCTTTAGCAGAGAGTCGCCAATCGAGTGGCCATAGGTGTCATTGATGGATTTGAAGTGGTCGATATCGATGACGATCATGCCCAGTGGACGCTGGTGGCGATGAGCCAGCTCGATTTCCCGATCCAGTACTTCGTTGAGAGCTGCGCGGTTATCGATGCCGGTGAGTGGATCTTTGTGGGCAGCGGTCAGGGCAGAATGGTAGAGCAGGGCATTGCGTAACGGATACAACAGCGCGCAGAGCAGGTTTTCCAGTTGCCGACTTTCTTCTGCTTTGAACTTGCGGCGGCGGCTGATGAGCAGCGTCCCCAAGTCCTCATCGTTGACTGTCAGCTGATAGGACAGCTTGTGGCGGGCGCTCTTACCAACGCTAAAGGTGATTCCCTGTTCCTCATGTCCGTAGCCCAGGTGATCGTGTGCCACCATGGACTGGATGTCCTCGCTGAACGCCGTGAGAATACTGTCGATATCCAGGCTGGTCTGCAATTGGCTGGAAAGCTGTAGCAGCTGACTGATATCCGTCTGCGTCTCATCAAATATGTTTTCTTCAAACAGTGACACCAGATTCCCGGTATTACCGATGGGTGGCATGGTGATTTCTCCAGTGGTTATCATTGTTGGTCTCAGCATCTTGGGCAGCTCTTGTATCAAATTCTTGTATCATGACTAGCGAAAAGTGTGCCAGCTCTTTGCGGATTTCATGAAAAGACGTGCATTCAATGAGTTACATGCTTTATATGTATTGAGCGTCAGGATTGTGTCAAATTGTTGGCAGGTTTTTGCCGGTAGATGCGGCGGAAAGGTGTCTTCTGTGCTGGCCATTTGTCTGTTTTCAGAGTCTGTTGCTTGGGAATCGTGTTGGCCTGATCTATTGTCTGTGTTACTGAAATGATTTTTGACGTTAGCGGTTACCATAACGGCAGTGGTGGTCGCATGATTTCGTCGTGGCATCACCGAGGGGAATGCAATGTTACGAAAAGGGTTATTGGGCTTGTTATTGCTGGCTGTTTTGCCGCTCGCGATGGCGGGACTGAAAGAGGGAGAGCTGAATGAAGACATGACCAATCCCGGCTCTATTGAGTTGCCGGTCTGGTTCAAGAATTCCTTTATGGATATTGCCGAGGATATCGCCGAGGCCACGGCGGAGAACAAGCGCTTGGTACTCTATTTTCATCAGGATGGCTGCCCCTATTGCAAGAAGCTTATCGAAGTTAACCTTACCCAGCAGGATATCGTTGACAAGGCGCGCGCCACGGTGGATGTGCTGGCGATCAACATGTGGGGTGACCGCGAGGTGACCTGGCTGGATGGTGAGACCCTGAGTGAAAAGGCGTTCGCCCAGAAGATGCGCGTCATGTTCACGCCGACAATGCTGTTTCTCGATGAGCAAGGTCAGGTTGCCTTGCGCGTGAACGGCTATTACAAGCCTGCCAAGTTTAAGGCGGCGCTGGCGTATGTCGCGCAACACGGCGAAAAAAAGGAGCGCTTTGCCGAGTATTATCAGCGGCTTAAGGCGGCGCCTGTCAGCGGCAAACTGCACCACGAGGCATTTATCCTGCCACTGGATCAGCTGACGGCCGCGCCTCGTTCCAGTAGTGGTTACCGGCTGGTGCTGTTCGAGCAGAAACTGTGCCCCCATTGCGATGAGCTGCATCAAGACATCTTCAAACGCCCGGAGACCCGTGAGCAGCTTGCGCGTTTTGATGTTTTCCAGGTGGATATGTGGTCGGATGAAAAGTTGAAAACGCCGCGCGGAGAATCCCTCAGTGCCCGCCAGTGGGCGAAAAAACTGAACATTAACTACACGCCGTCACTGCTGTTTTTGGATAAGTCGGGCAACGAGGTGTTCCGCGCCGAGGCCTACCTGAAGGCCTTTCATGTGCAGTCGATACTGGACTATGTGGCCTCAGAGGCCTATCTCGATGAACCGGAATTTCAGCGTTATATCGATGTGCGCGCAGATCGCCTGCGTGAACAGGGCAAGCGTGTCGATTTGATGAAGTAGGGCATAGCGGCGAACTTAGCCCAGGTTGTTTTTGATGTCGCGATAGAAACAGTACTGACGTTTTCCGCGCCGTTTGGCCTCGTACATGGCCTGATCTGCGCGTTCCAGCAGGCTGTCCTCACTTTCTCCATCCAATGGATAGATACTGATACCGGCACTGCCGCTGATCTGCAGCGGGCCACGCTCACAGTCCACGCTGATGTTCAGGCTGTTGACGATGCGTTCGGCCAGTTGTTCGATGAGAGCGGCGTCCTCCAGTCCATTGAACAGCACGGCAAACTCATCCCCGCCGAGACGGGCGACGGTATCGTCCTCACGCACACAGGCGCGTAACTGCGCCGCTACCTTGCCCAGTACCTGATCCCCGGCGGCGTGTCCCAGGGTATCGTTGACGGCCTTGAAACCATCCAGATCGACGTACATGACGGCGACGATGGTCTGGTTGCGATGAGCACGCGCACGCGCGCCACGCAAACGGTCATGGAACAGCATACGGTTGGGCAGGCTGGTCAATTGGTCGAAGTGGGCGAGCAATTCCAGGCGGTCTTCATTTTCCTTCAGGCTGCTGATATCCGAATAGGTGGCGACAAAATGGGTTGTCTGGCCGCTATTGTTCTTGACGCTGCTGATGGTGACCAGGTTCGGGCGGGCCTCGCCATCCTTGTGACGATTCCAGACTTCGCCCTGCCAGTGATCATTGCTTTCCAGTGACTGCCAGATGGACGGGTAAAAGTCCGCATCATGTTGTCCCGAACTCAGCATCATCGGTGTTTTCCCCATCAGTTCCTCGCGGCTGTAACCCGTCAGGTGGCAGAAGGCATCATTCATGTCGAGGATATGTTTCTCACTGTCAGTGATGAGAATGGGTTCTGCGGTAATTTCAAACACCTGCTGGGTGAGGCGAAGACGTTGCTCGGCCTTGCGTTTTTTCGACACATCCCGCATGGCGGCAATGGCCAGTGACGCGCCATTTTTTTGGGTGTGGCTGAGAGAAATCTCGACGGGAAATTCCCGACCCTCCTTCGATATGGCGATGAGATCACCACTTTTGTCGATGGGTCGGGGCTGTAGATTGGTAAAGAAGGCCGTCCTTTGACCGACGTGCTGATGCCGCAGGCGGGAGGGCAGCAGGGATTCGACCTTCATTCCCAGTATTTCCTCCTTGCTATAACCGAACATGGACACGGTTCGGGCATTGACGCCGCTGATGTATCCACCCGTATCCACGATCAACCAGGCATCGGGGGCGGCCTCCACCAGTGATTCGGCGTAGGCCTTGGCAGCGGAGGTATTTTGATTCGCTTCCATGATTCGGCGCATGATGATGATCAGCAGGCCGGCAACCAGGGCGATGATTGGAATCAGCAGCGACGCCAGGTCGATGAAGCTGATGGTCGCGGCCAACTGCATACCGGTTTCCCATTCACGTTTCCGGCTCTGCTCAAGGGCATTATGGGTCAGAAAATCAATCGCCGTTAGGGCTGGAGTGTCGTTGACCTGTACATGGATTTCGACCTCGCGGGGTGTGTTGCCTTCAGCAATGAGTTTGCGGGCAAACCTATATTTTGATCGATAGATGTTGACGACATGAAGCAGCTTTTCCAGTGCCTGTGTTTCTTCATCTGATCGGGACAGGCTGCGATACTCCTCAATGGCGTGATAGGTTTCGTGTAGATTTTCCTCAATCTTGGGCAGCAGATCGTCTGTCTGATGAAGGATGTAATTCTTGAAATAATGGATAAATCCACCATAACCAAAATGGGTACTGATTCTGGCCAGTGCGTAGTTGCTTTTGGCGGCATATTCATTGAACTCATGCCACTGTGCTTCAACGCGGAGGATGCGCGATTTGGTTTCAAAGCCAAAGTACACCAGCGATGCCATCAAGGTGGTGGCAATCAGGGTAATGGCAATGATTTTACTTCGCAGGCTCATGGCATCCGTGTCCTTGTTTGCACAGTTATCGATATCTGGCAAGGATCGGCTATTCCATCGGCAGCCTGGCAAGTAAAGTTTATAGATGGACGGTATTGATTGGCGCATCAGGCACTACAAGCACTATCAGTGTCACCATTTTTCATAATGAGAATGCCGGTGTAGTGCGGTACAATGCAGGCTGTTTCCGCCGGTTCATGTCCAGATTGTTCACGGGTGCCACCCAATGCCATTAAGTTAAGCCTGAGATCCAGCTTGTTGTAGGTTGGTGGTGACGAAGGAACCCCAACATGGTTGGTTTTGTTGGGGTTCGCAGGCTCACCGCCAACCTACAAAACAGTCGTAACTTTGTTAACTTAATGGCATTGGAATACGATCTACCTCAATAACCCTATCATTTCAATGATTTTTAAATCTCAGGATGTGACATGGCGAAAGCGAAGAAATACGACTATCGGGTCGTGCAGACCACTGCCGGTTGGCGTGCCGAAATCACCCGCCGGGTGACTTCCAAGAAGGCGATGGTTTCCAAAGGGCAGGACGGATTTTCTACCGAATCCGAGGCAAAAGAATGGGGTGAGCAGGCGCTGAAGTCATTCCTGAAGAACCTCGGTGAACGCAATAAGCGCCGATCAGATCAGCGAGCGAAAAGGCAACAAGTGTGATTGCCTCCCTGGTCAGGGTGGTTGCCGTGGTGGAATTTTCAGTGAGTTGCTTGGGCAGGCAAGGTGGTTTGATCCCCTGTCATTAACATCCCTTCACGGATTAAAAAATCAATCACAACATCCAGACCTTCGCGGCTTTTCAGCTGGGTAAAGACAAAGGGCTTGCGACCACGCATGCGCTGACTGTCGGTGTTCATTACCTCCAGGGATGCGCCCACCATCTCGGCGAGATCAATCTTGTTGATGACCAGAAGGTCAGACTTGGTAATACCAGGGCCGCCTTTACGCGGGATTTTTTCACCGGAAGCAACGTCGATGACATAAATTGTCAGATCCGCCAGTTCCGGGCTGAAGGTTGCACTGAGATTGTCGCCACCACTTTCGATAAAGATGATGTCGAGATCCGGAAATTTCTGGGACAGATCCTCAACGGCGGCCAGATTCATGGAGGCATCTTCGCGAATAGCGGTGTGCGGGCAACCGCCGGTCTCTACGCCGATGATGCGCTCTGCTTCCAGTGCCTGTGCTTCAGTGAGGATGCGCTGGTCTTCGCGGGTATAGATGTCATTGGTGACCACGGCGATGCTGTAATCATCGCGCATGGCCTTGCACAATTGCTCAAGCAGGGCGGTCTTGCCGGAGCCGACCGGACCACCGACACCGACGCGTAAGGGGGCCTTTGAGTGCATATTTTATTCCTTATTTGATGTGATTCGAATATTTCATGACAGACAGATTCATGCAATGTCCGGGTCAGGATCTGAATAAACGGCTGTACTGGGTTTCATGCAGGCTGCTGGCAATGGCCTGGGCCGGCGTGCTGGTGCCGAGGGCATCATCCTCAAGTGTGGTGGCATGCTCAACGGTGGCGCTAATTTCTGCGCTGAATTGGTACAAGAGCTGCTGGCCTTCGGTTTGTCCTAACGGCACCAGCTTGATGGCGGCCGCAACCGTGTTTTCCAACCAGCTCCAGGTGTAACCCGTGAGTAAATCCTGTAAGGGAATCCGCCAATGATGTGCGGCCAATGCATAAGCTGAGAGTTGGCAACACAAGAGAGAGGGGCGCCAGTTTTCCAGCTGCGGCCAGTCGTGGCTGTCGGGTAGTTGTTGCAATACCTTTAACAAGGCTCGTGCCCGCTGCTGTTCTTCGTTGCGTAGCTCGGAGGTCTCACGACTGGCGTACAGCCATTGAGCCCAATATTGGAAATCCTCGTGATTGTTATTTTTCACGGCAGCAAACAGCCGGACTAACAGGGGTAGTTCGAGGGTTTGCAGGCTGTCGTCCAATACGGACTTCAACCAGTGACGGGTGTCCGCTTTGTTTTGTATCCAGCCGCACTCAACGGCCCATTCCAGCCCTTGCGAATAGGTAAAGGCACCGGTCGGCAGGTTCGGGCTGATTAACTGCAGTAAACGCAGGCCTGGCAGGCTGGGGTTGGCTAAACCCATGTCAGGCATGGTTTGCTGTTGTTGCCCGCAGGCGTGCGGAGCGTGCGCCTGCCAACCGGTTGAACAGACCGATGAGCAGGGCGGCGATGAATAAAATCCCAAGAATGAGCCCTGTGCCTGTGCCCGCTATTTCAACACCGTGGGCCCAGGCGTGGGCAAGCAGACCCGTTGACAGACTGTTGTCATGTGCCTGTGCCAATGGAGATGTCAGGATTGCGCCAAGGGTAAGCAGTATTTTGTTCCAAGCTTTCATGGGATGCTCCTTATTCGTGGTTATGTGAATGATGGTGGCCTTCAGCGGCTTGTTGATAGGCGCCGGCCTCTGGTTCAAATGGGGCTTGCTCAACAACCAGCGCAAGACCCATTTGTCGCAACATGTCATCCAGCACATGGTCGTGTTGGTAACGTAGCCAACCCTGTTCCACTTGCAGAGGAACGTGGCGATTGCCCAGATGATAGGCCGCACGGGCCAGCAGGGTGGAGTTATGGCAATGGACGGTGGAAACGGTTTCGACTGCAGCGATCAGTTCAATAACCAGTCCGTCATCACTGCCGAGTCGATCACCGCCCCGCAACAAGGTGCCGCGAGGCAAAAACAGACCAACGTCGCTGCCATCATCCAGACTGGCGCGCAGGCGGCTGCGCACCCGCTGTTCGATGGGCAGGGTCAGCCGGCCATCGATAGTGCCACATGGATTAACTCTCGCAGCAATAATGTGTGTCAGTTCAATCATGGTTTAAAACAAAAAATAACGTTGCGCCATGGGTAGTACAGTGGCGGGTTCACAGGTCAGCAGTTCACCATCGGCACGTACCTCATAGGTCTGTGAATTGACCTCGATGTGCGGCGTGTAACTGTTGTGGATCAAGTCTTGTTTTTTGACATTACGGCAGTTTTTTACCACAGCCACTTTTTTTTGTAATCCCAGTTGTTCAACAATGCCAGCGGACATGGCCGCAGCGGAAACAAAAGTCATACTGGTTGAAGCCAGAGCCTTGCCGAAACTGCCGAACATGGGGCGGGAGTGCACTGGCTGTGGTGTGGGAATTGAGGCATTGGCATCCCCCATCAGCGCCTGGGCGATCAGTCCCCCCTTGATAACCAGTGCGGGTTTGATACCGAAAAAGGCCGGTGACCACAGTACCAGATCGGCCAGTTTGCCCACCTCCACTGAACCGACCTCGTGGGCGATGCCGTGGGTAATGGCCGGGTTGATGGTATATTTTGCAATATAACGTTTCACCCGGTTATTGTCGTTGTCCGTGCTGTCGCCCTTCAGTGCACCACGCTGTACTTTCATTTTATGTGCGGTTTGCCAGGTGCGGGTGATGACTTCACCGACCCGGCCCATGGCCTGTGAATCGGAGGAGATCATCGAAAAAGCGCCCAAGTCATGCAAGATATCTTCGGCGGCGATGGTCTCGCGGCGAATGCGGGATTCGGCAAAGGCCACGTCTTCAGCGATACCGGCATCGAGGTGATGACACACCATCAGCATATCCAGATGTTCATCAATGGTGTTGACGGTATAAGGCCGCGTCGGATTGGTGGAGGAGGGCAGGACATTGTCGAGCCCACAGGCACGGATGATGTCCGGTGCATGGCCGCCACCGGCGCCTTCGGTGTGATAAGTATGAATAGTGCGGCCTGCAAGGGCGGCAAGGGTGTCTTCCACAAAGCCGGATTCGTTCAGGGTATCGGTATGAATCGCTATTTGTATATCGAGCACTTCTGCAACGTTCAGGCAATTGTGAATGGCCGCCGGCGTGGTGCCCCAGTCTTCATGCAGCTTGAGGCCCATGGCGCCGGCGGCGACTTGCTCATGCAAGGCATCGGGCAGACTGGCATTGCCCTTTCCCATAAAACCCAGATTCATGGGAAAGGCCTCGGCGGCTTCCAACATGCGGTGGATATTCCAAGGCCCCGGCGTGCAGGTGGTGGCATTGGTGCCACTGGATGGGCCGGTGCCACCGCCGAGCATGGTGGTGATACCCGAGGCCAGCGCTTCTTCGATCTGTTGTGGGCAGATAAAATGAATATGGGCGTCGATACCCCCGGCGGTGATAATCTTGCCTTCGCCACCGATCACGTCCGTGCCGGGGCCGATAATAATATCGACATTGTCCTGCACATCGGGGTTTCCCGCCTTGCCAATGGAGGCGATACGCCCATTTTTAATGCCAATGTCGGCCTTGACGATGCCCCAGTGATCGATGATCAGCGCATTGGTGATGACCAGGTCGACGACTTCCGCAGAGACGGCCTGTGATTGCCCCATGCCATCACGAATGACCTTGCCGCCACCGAATTTGACTTCATCGCCATAGGTGGTGAAGTCCTTTTCCACTTCAATCCACAGTTCGGTATCCGCCAGGCGTAACTTGTCACCGCAGGTAGGGCCAAACATTTCCGCGTAGGCCTGCCGGCTCATGCTTGCCATTAGTGCGCCTCCCCCGAGGCGTCATTCAGCGGCCCCATGATCTTGCCCTGAAAGCCATACACGATACCCTTACCGGCAAAGCTTACCAATTCAACGCTACGCTGTTGCCCTGGCTCAAAACGCACTGCGGTGCCGGCTGGGATGTTGAGCCGATAGCCACGGGTTTTTTCTCGCTCGAATTCCAAGGCCATGTTGGATTCGTAAAAATGATAATGTGAACCAATTTGAATCGGCCGGTCGCCCGTGTTGGCGACATCAATACGCAAGGTTGCGCGTCCTGAATTGATCTCGATAGTGCCTTCGCGGATCTTCATTTCGCCTGGAATCATCAGTTTCTCCAATGCTTGTGCAATCAGGTAATCGGTTGATGTACGGTGACCAGTTTGGTGCCATCCGGGAAAGTGGCTTCGACCTGCACCTCATCAATCATCTCTGCAATGCCATCCATGACCTGATCTACGCTGAGTATCTGACGGCTTTCATTCATCAGTTCGGCTACCGTCTTACCATCACGGGCGCCTTCCATAATGGCGGCGCTGATATAGGCTATGGCCTCGGGATAGTTGAGTTTGACGCCGCGCGCCAGCCGGCGTTCAGCCAGCAATGCCGCGGTAAACAGGAGCAATTTGTCTTTTTCACGCGGGGTTAAATTCATAAATTTGCCTTTTTTTGAGCAGCGTACTGTTTATAAACATACGTCGAAACAATGGTTGTGTTTTTTCTGTGGGGCTCGTGTAGGGTGGGCACTGCCCACCATTGATACCAGGACAGAATAGAATTGGTGGGCGGTCACTCTACGTTGCCCATATTCGTGGCTGTAGCGCTGACCGGCCAAGCAGCTTTGGGCGTAATATGTGCCAGATTTCAGTGAGCTTCTGCCTCAAGCTTTCGCCGTTGTTTCCCAAGCCACGAACCACCAGCAGGCCATCGATAAGTGTGACTCCCAGCCGTTTCGACGCGCCGTTTTTAATCAGATATTCACGTACCGACTCAAGATGGTCTTCGCTACAGGGAAAGGCCAACAGGGTCGCTTGTATAGGGTGGCCACGCAGGCCTGCTGCTGCGGACAGGGTTTTTTTGTCGAGCACGCGCTGGTTTTCCACCAGTAACAATTGCTGGTTATGATAAAATGACAGCCGGGAATCAAAGCCGCCGTGGTCAAATCGTTCATGGCTGGCGGGACGCCCCAGGCAACTGATATCCCAGCCGATAAAGACGGCGTCATCTTCCAGTTCGATGCGGGTGCGGACGCGTAAGCGAGCGCCGGCAAAGAGAATGTTTTCCTGCGGCAGCCATTCGAGGCTGGCGCCGGCCTTGATACGAAAGCTTTGTTGCAGAAATGCCCATTCGCCGGCACTCAAATAGAATTTACCGGAGCCAGGGGTAGTGCACAGCACTTGCGCCTTATTGGCAACCTCCAGCGTAATTTGCAGTTGATCGCCGCCGACCACACCACCGGGCGGATGAAGAATATAGACATGTGCGAGGTTTCCCTCGGGATAAAAGGGGCGTTGCACACGTAGCGGGCCAATGTGCCGGCTGTGCTTTATTTGGGTGCGTGAAACGGGGGCGCATGAATTGTTTTGTGCAAAACCCAGCTCCAGTTGTGCCAGCCAGCCGGCGGAGGCTGTCGTATTTTTCTCCTGTAGCAAAGACGCCGGATTCATACGGTCAAATATTCCTTGATCAATGCTTTGGAGAGTTTATCTACCTGGCCTTTGGCGACCGGGCGTCCACGGTCGAGGATACAGAATTTATCGGCCACTTTTTTTACAAAGGGTAATTTTTGCTCCACCAGCAAAACCGTCATACCCATTTCCCGGTTGAGTCTGCCGATGATGTCGCCGATTTCCGCCACGATGTTGGGTTGAATGCCCTCTGTTGGCTCATCCAGAATCAGCAATTTTGGATCGATGACCAAAGCACGCCCCACCGCCAACTGTTGTTGCTGGCCACCGGACAGATCGCCGCCGCGGCGTTGATGCATTTCTTTCAGTACCGGAAACAGCTCATAGATGAATTCCGGTATCTTGCGTGCGCGGTCGGGCCGGGCCGGTAAGCCAATTTGCAGATTTTCCTCCACGGTCAGCATGGGGAAAATCTGCCGGCCCTGCGGCACATAACCAATGCCGTGTCTTGCCCGCTGTTCCATAGGCAGGGAGTGCAAGGCCATGTCTCGATAATGGATCTCGCCAGACGCAATGGGCAGGGCGCCCATAATGCAATTGAGCAGGGTGGTTTTGCCGACACCATTACGGCCCATCAGGCAGGTGCATTCACCTTCACTGACGTCAAGATCAATATCCCACAGGGTGTGGCTTTGACCGTAAAACTGGTTGAGACCACGGATCGTTAACATGTGATTTTTTTACTCATTTGCCGGGTTTATTCACCGAGATAGACTTCAATCACCCGCGGATTTGATTGCACTTCAGCCATGCTGCCTTCCGCCAGCACACCCCCCTGGTGCAATACCGTGACCTTACGTGCGATGGAGCGCACAAAGTCCATGTCGTGTTCCACAACGATGACCGTGTGCTTACCAGCCAATGACGTGAGCAACTCTGCGGTACGCTCCATTTCCTGGTGAGTCATGCCGGCCACCGGTTCGTCCACCAGCAGCAAGGCCGGCTTCTGCATTAGTAACATGCCGATCTCCAGCCATTGTTTTTGACCGTGAGAGAGCTTTCCAGCCGGATCAGCCGCCAACGCATTGAGGCCGATAATGGTCAGTACTTCATCGATCAGTTCACGCTGTTCCGCGTTGAGTCTTGCCACCAGCAACGGCCAGACCCGCTTGTCTTGTGACATGGCCAGTTCGAGATTTTGGGACACCGTGAGATTTTCAAACACCGTGGGTTTTTGGAATTTTCGCCCGATGCCTGCCTCGGCAATCTCCGGTTCATCCATTTCCAGGAGATTCAGGCGTTGACCGAACCAGGCCTGGCCCGTGTCCGGGCGGGTTTTGCCGGTGATGATATCCATCATGGTGGATTTTCCCGCACCATTGGGGCCGATGATACAGCGCAACTCACCGGTTTCGATATACAAATTGAGATTGTTGATGGCCTTGAAACCGTCAAAACTTTTGTTGAGACCTTCAAGATATAAAATAATATTGTGACTGACATCGAGTTCGGGAGGAACGGCCTTGACCAGAAAATCAAACACCCGGTCACGACGTGAAAACTCGCGCAAGATATGCATGGCTTTCATGTCTTTTCTCTCCGCATGCTTCGTAAGCCGACGATGCCCTTGGGTAGGTAGAGGGTAACTAATATGAACAAGGCGCCCAGCGCATACAACCATACTTCGGGCATGGCAGCGGTGAAATAGGTCTTGGCATAGTTCACCAGTATGGCGCCGATGATTGCGCCATAGAGTGTGCCACGACCGCCAATGGCGACCCAGATCAGTAATTCAATGGAATTCAGGGGGGAAAATTCACCGGGATTGATGATGCCGACTTGTGGCACATACAGGGCACCGGCAACGCCTGCCATAATGGCAGAGAAGACAAAAACCCATAATTTGATATTTTCAACCCGGTAACCGCAGAAACGGCTGCGGCTTTCGGCATCGCGAATGGCGACACTGGCCAGGCCCAGACGCGAGCTGACGATGATCCGGCTCAACACATAACCGATGGCCAGGGCCGCCGCCGAGGCCAAAAACAGGGCAATGCGGGTGCTGTCTGCGCGCAGATCAAAACCCAAAATATCCTTGAAATCCGTCAGACCGTTGTTGCCACCGAAACCCATTTCATTGCGAAAAAAGGCCAGCATCAGTGCATAGGTCATGGCCTGGGTGATAATGGACAGGTAGACACCGGTGACGCGGGAGCGAAACGTTAGATAACCGAACACATAGGCCAGTATGCCGGGCACCACCATAACCATCAATGCAGCAAACCAAAACTGGTCGAAGCCATACCAAAACCACGGCAGCTCCTGCCAGTTGAGAAAGACCATAAAATCCGGTAGCACGGGGTCGCCATAAACACCCCGTTCACCGATCTGACGCATCAGATACATACCCATGGCGTAGCCACCCAGGGCAAAAAAGGCCGCATGACCCAGGGTGAGAATGCCCAGATAACCCCACACCAGATCGGCGGACAGGGCCAGCAGGGCATAGGTCAAATATTTGCCGAGCAAGGTAACGGTGTAGGTGGAAAGGTGAAAAGCGCTGTTTTCCGGTACCAGCAGGTTCAATATCGGCACAACAATGCTAACAACCAACAGGATGGCCAGCAGCCAGGCACCAGGCTTGTCACTTCTTATAATCTTCATCAATAGCATGAATCAGTCCTCTGCTGCCCGGCCGCGCTGAGGGAATAGACCCTTAGGACGTTTTTGTATAAACAGAATGATAAAAATCAGCACCAGGATTTTTGCCAGCACCGCCCCGGCCCAAGGCTCCAGCAGTTTATTGATGACCCCAAGACTCATGCCGGCCACCAAGGTGCCCCACAGATTACCGACACCGCCAAATACCACCACCATGAAAGAATCAATGATGTAGGCCTGGCCGAGGTTTGGCCCTACATTGGTCAGTAGACTTAATGCCACACCGGCCAGGCCGGCAATGCCGGAGCCCAGGCCAAAGGTCAATGCATCAACCCATGTTGAGCGTACGCCCATGGCGCGCGCCATATTGCGATTTTGTGAGACGGCGCGAACCTGTAAGCCCAGGGTGGTTTTTTTCATCACCATGATAAGTGCCGCAAACACTGCCAGACAGAAAAGAATGATGTATAAACGATTCCAGGTTAGCGCTAACACTTCATTGATCTGCCAGGCGCCAGACATCCATTGCGGTGTTTCGACACTACGATTCAATGGCGAAAAAATCGTACGCACGGTTTGCTGCAATACCAGACTGACACCAAAGGTGGCCAACAGGGTCTCCAGTGGGCGGCCATACAAATGACGAATGACACTGCGTTCAATGGCGATACCCACCAGTCCGGCAACAATAAAGGCCGCTGGAATGGCCACCAGTATCGAGGCGCCAATATTGTTCGGCATTAATAGCTGAACCACATAAGTTGTGTAGGCACCGATCATCATGAGTTCACCGTGGGCCATATTGATAACCCCCATCACACCGAAGGTGATGGCAAGGCCAATGGCCGAAAGTGCCAGCACCGAGCCCAGGCTTAGGCCAAAAAATATCGTTTCAGCTTTGGCATAAAGATCACGCTTATCATCGATCTTTTTGATGGCCGATTGGGCTGCATTTTTTAACGTCTCAGTGGGTGCCTGATAGTCTCTCAAGGCGTTCATGGCTGAAGAATTGAGGCTTTGGGAAAGTGTTTTAATGGCTGATCGTTGTTCGGTTTCATCACCTTTTTCAAGCTGAATGACGGCCAGCAGCGTTTGCATGGCGGTGGTTACCCGGCTGTCGGTTTCACTTTCCACGGCCTTTTTAATCAGGTGGGAGGCGCTAATCTCGGGTTTTTTCAAAAGCTCCTGTACGGCCGCCAGTCTGATGTCAGCATCCTTGTGCTTGAGCTGCATTACCGCGAGCAGTTGACGAATGGTACTGCGCAGACGGTTATTGACTTTTACTTTCTTAAAGCCCCGTCTGTTTTCCTGGCTTATTTGTTCACCAGAAAAAACGGGGCTAAAGGTATAGTTGTCGCCGGTTTCTTGTAAAAAATAAAGTGCCTTGTCGTGTTTGGAGTAATACAGCTGTCCTTCCAGCATGGCCTTCATGACAGGAAGGGCTTGCGGTGGGTTTTGCCGTGCGATGGTTTCAAGGGCTTTGGCTTTGTTGTTGTAGTTTTTGCTGGGCAGCGTTTTCCAGGCATCATCCAGTAAATCATTGTCGGGTATTTCTTCGGCCAGAACCTGTGGCGCAGGGACACTGATCATGCACAGAAACAGCAATAGTGAAATCGGTTTTCTCACCAGGGCTGCTATTGAAAATGGCGACATATGTGCTCTCATTTTGAATGCTTCAAACTAAAAGGTACATCTAACAAATGTCATAAATAAAGGGGGCATAAACTACAAGCGAATTAACCATGTATTCATTTGCAGCCTATGACCCCCCTCTCTAAAAACTCGAAAATACAACTATATTTTTTCGATATTCATGTCAGTCAATATCACGGCTAGTAGTTTTGGCCACTGCATTTTTTCGTTTTGACATTGTAGCTTCCACAAGACAGCGGTGTGCGCCAGTCCGCAATCATATCCTTGGAGCCCGGCAGATAGTCGGACCAGGCATCACCCGCCACCAGCCCCGAGGTTTCCCAAACAATATCAAACTGGCCATCTTTCTGAATTTCACCGATCAGTACCGGCTTAGTGATGTGGTGATTGGGCATCATTGCCGAGTAACCCCCGGATAAATTGGGCACACTGACACCGATCAGTGCTTCCTGAACGGCGGTGGGATCCGTGGTACCGGCTTTTTCAACGGCTTTAATCCACATATTGAAGCCGATGTAGTGTGCCTCCATGGGGTCATTGGTTACCCGTTTTTTGTCCTTGATGAATGTCTTCCAGGCACTGATGAAGTCTTCATTTTCATCCGACTCAACGCTCATAAAGTAATTCCACGCAGCCAGGTGGCCGACCAAAGGCTTGGTGTCAAGGCCGGAAAGCTCTTCTTCACCGACCGAGAATGCAAGCACGGGAATGTCTTCAGCAGAAATGCCCTGATTACCCAGTTCCTTATAGAAGGGGATATTGGCATCACCATTGATCGTCGATACCACCGCAGTTTTCTTACCGGCACTACCGAATTTTTTGATATCGGAAACGATGGACTGCCAGTCGGAATGACCAAAAGGTGTGTAATTGATCATGATGTCTTTTTCCTCGACGCCTTTTGCAAGGAGATAGGCCTTAAGGATCTTATTGGTGGTGCGTGGATAGACATAATCAGTGCCGGCCAGAACCCACCGTTCGACACCAATGTCATCCATCAGATATTCAACGGCCGGTATGGCCTGCTGATTCGGCGCCGCACCGGTGTAAAATACATTTTTCGAGGATTCTTCACCTTCGTATTGCACGGGATAGAACAGAATGCTATTGAGTTCCTCGAATACCGGCAGTACGGATTTGCGGGAAACAGAAGTCCAGCAGCCAAAAACCACATCGGTCTTGTTCTTGGAAATAAGTTCGCGTGCCTTTTCTGCGAATAGGGGCCAGTTGGAGGCCGGGTCGACAACGACGGCTTCGAGTTTTTTACCCAGTAGGCCGCCTTTCTTGTTTTGTTCATCGATGAGCATCAGCATGGTATCTTTCAGGGTGGTTTCTGAAATGGCCATGGTACCGGACAATGAGTGCAATATGCCGACCTTGATGGTGTCTTCGGCCCAGGACAGGCCCGCGCTGGACAGGGATACCGTGGTGATTGCCGTCGCCAGCGCCAGTTTTTTCAGCGTTGCTTTTATCATGATTTATTCTCCTAATTCTGTATATGCCGTCTGCTTAAATCTGGAATTGCATGCCGAAGGTAACGGCGGTGGTGTCGTCACCTTTGGCGCCGCTGGCATTGGCATCGCCATTGGTCAGATTCAGGTTTAATTTAAGCTTATGATCGGAAATTATATAGTTGACACCCATCTCGGTCAGTGAGCTGCTTGCACCCACCGAGGGGCTGTTATTGGTGTGGCGTACATAGGGCTGATACATCCCTGCGCCGCCGGTATTGCCAATCAGATAAGCAAAGCTGGCAAAATAGGCTTCACCGTCAAACATCGAAAAGACCGGCGTTGCCGCATCGGTGGAGATGTCAAAGGACTTGTACTCCGCTTCGACCGTTACTGCGGCGCCATCACCCAATGGTTTCTCAAATAAACCATCAATGGCATAACCCGTGAAAGAGCCCGATTGTGTAATCGTGCCATAGCCGTCATCCTGTGACTGGATCGAGAAGGCCAGGGTGAGGATATCGCCACCTTTACCAAAATAGGTGCTGCTGGTGTAGTAGCCGGGATTGGATTCCTGGTCAAGGATATTGTAGGCGAAGCGGGCTGCGTACAAGGGCGCATCCGTTTGATTTTCAGCGCCGCTATAGCCATCGAATATGCCGACTGCGTACTGAAATTTTCCCAGCGAACCCCAGGCCGTGATGCCTTCGTCACGGCCGTAAGTACCTGCCGCGCCATTGGCGCCGTTACCGATGTCGTTGTCTGATGGGTAAAGAGGAACGGTATACTGCCCCCAGGTCAGGCTATAAAACGGGCCATTCATTTCTATGCGGTCGGCCGGGGTCAGCATACGCCCCATCCACACATTGAATGCCTTGCCGGGCTCATACTGGATGATGGCATCCAGTACGCCATATTCACCCCACATTTTGTCAGTGCCAAAATAGAACTTGAAGTCTTTACTGGCTTGACCAGAGACATACAAACGCATGTTTTCCAAGTTAAAGTTACTGGCGCGACTGCTACCATCCGGTGCGGCATCACTCACCGAGCTGATGGAGGTACGGATGCCGGCGCCAAAACTGACCCAGCGGGTATCATCAATAACGATTTTCCCACCGGCCAAGACCGGTGCACTGCTTACGGCGAGAAAACCCGCCACAAGCAGTGACGTCCCAACTACATTTTTTATTTGCATTTCGAGTTTCCTGTAGCGACAGTCAATGGCCGATGAGAGATCAACAAATATCGAGGGAAAGCGCTGAAAATGAGGCAGGTGAACGGTTCAGGCGGCCTTCTTGAGGTTTTAGTCTATCGGGGCATGCACAGGGGAAGAATTCGTCATGTAGCATAGGTAGGTACGTCAAATGACGCATGGTAAAAAAATTCTGTTTAGGCTAGGGGTTTGGGCCGTTTAGAGCCATCTATCTGGCCGGTTTGCGGTAGACTTGGTGATGTCGGTGTTTAGGAGCGTGCACGTTTCTTATCTTTGCTCATCTGAGCCAGGCGATTGGCCGTCACGAGATGGCGGTCAGTGCCGGCGATGCAATAGGTGTAACAGATCTCGATGAACAAGAATAAAGACGCACAACGAATCCGGCGCGAATACAATCAGTGGGTCGCCAATGAAACACTGGAAGACTATGCCCTGCGGTATACCGCTAAACATGCACGGCGCTGGTCTCCGGGTTGGGTTGCCAATACCGCGCTGGGGATCATTTCTTTCCTCGCACTGGAAGCCATCGGCGGCACCATCACCCTGAATTATGGCTTCAGCAACGCCATGTGGGCGATATTGGTGGTGGGAGGCATTATCTTTCTGTCCGGATTACCGCTTGCCTATTATGCCGCGCGCGATAGCATCGATATCGATCTTCTCACCCGTGGCGCCGGTTTTGGTTATATCGGTTCCACTGTTTCATCACTAATTTACGCCTCATTCACCTTTATATTCTTTGCCATTGAAGCGGCCATCATGTCGATGGCCATCAATATGACTACGGGTATTCCGATGTCGCTGGCCTATTTCATCAGCACCATCGTGGTGATCCCCCTGGTGACTCACGGCATCACGCGTATCTCTCATTTTCAGGCCTGGACACAACCGCTGTGGCTATTTTTGCAAATTCTGCCGCTGGTATTTATCGGCATGCACGAGTCTGAAGCCTTTTCGCAATGGCTTACGTTTGGTGGTTCTGCCGCCGGGGAAGAGCAGGGGTTTGAACTGCTGCTGTTTGGTGCGGCGGCAGCGGTAATTTTCCCCCTGATCGCCCAGAATGGCGAACAGGCCGATTTTTTACGGTTTTTACCACCGCGAACCCAACAGAATAAAACCCAATGGTGGCTGGCCGTGGTGGGCGCCGGGCCGGGTTGGGTGGTGTTCGGTGTCATCAAGCTGTTTGTTGGCTCATTCCTCGCGGTGCTCGCCCTGAATCATGGCCTATCTCCCACCTTGGCCGATGACCCGGCACATATGTACGCCGTGGCATTCAATTACATCACGGTAAATCCCGATATGGCACTGTGGCTGGCGGGTATTTTTGTGGTCATTTCACAGCTGAAGATCAATGTTACCAATGCCTATGCCGGATCTATCGCCTGGGGTAATTTCTTCTCACGGTTGACGCACAGTCATCCGGGGCGTGTGGTATGGCTGGTGTTCAATGTGACGATTGCATTGATGCTGATGGAGCTTGGACTTTATCAGGCCTTTGAAAGCATTTTGATTACCTACGGCTGTCTGGTGGTCGCCTGGGTCGCTTGCGTGGTAGCGGATCTGGTGATCAACAAGCCGCTGGGCCTGAGTCCGGCGCATATTGAGTTCAGACGCAGTCACCTGTACGACATCAATCCAGTAGGTGTGGTATCGATGCTTATCGCCTCCTGCGCCGGTATTCTCGCCAATTTGGGTCTTTTTGGCGAGCTTGCAGAGGCCCTGGCCGCCTTCATATCCTTGCTGATTCCTTTTGTTACGGTACCGCTGATCGCCTGGCTCACCCGGGGGCGGTATTATCTTTGTCGTCAAGCGGAGGAAGACGCCGTGCCTGAGTCGCCACATGAGGCAACACAACAACGTTGCCAGGTTTGTGAAAATTGTTTTGATCACGAAGATATGAGCCAGTGTCCGAGTTATGATGGCGCGATTTGCTCATTGTGCTGTGCATTGGATTCCCGTTGTGGTAATCAGTGCCGTCCGCATGCCCATCTATCGGTACAATCATCGTCACTGTTCAGCCGGATACTGCCGGCGTTCATTTACCAGCGACTGAATTCTGTCACGGGACATTTTTTGGGTATGTTCTTCATAACCACCGGCATTATCGCCGGCTTGCTCGCGGTGGTTTTTTATGCTCAGCAAAACAAGACAGAAGCTGATTTGATATTGATCAGTGGTGCATTATGGCAAGTATTTTTCCTCTTGATGTTGATCACCGGTGTCTTGGTCTGGCTTTATGTGCTGGCCCAGCAAAGTGCCCGTTTCGCTCTCAATGAAACACGGCAGCAAGCGGAATTGCTGGCCAATGAAGCAGAGGCACACGAGCAAACCGCGATAGAATTGGCGCAGGCGCGTGATACGGCCAACGCGGCCAACCAGGCAAAATCGCGCTATTTGTCAGGTGTCAGTCATGAGCTAAGGACACCGCTTAACACCATTTTTGGTTATTCTCAGCTGATGGAGGCCGATGCCCGGCTGGACACAAAAAACAAAAAAATATCATCGGTGATAAGACGCAGCAGTGAACACCTTTCGGATGTCATTGAGGGTCTGTTGGAAATTTCAAAAATCGAAGCACACAAGTTTGATTTGCATCGGGATACGGTGGATCTGCAGTTATTGATTCAGCAACTTGAAGATATGTTTCGGCCACTCGCGAAGGATAAAGGTATTGATTTTGTTGTTAATTGTCAGGCGGAACTGCCTCGATTTGTTTCCACCGATGAGAAACGGCTACGGCAGATTTTGTTGAATTTGCTGTCAAATGCCATAAAATTTACGCTTGAGGGTAAAGTTGAGCTGCAAATCACCTACCGGAATCAGGTTTCCCGCATGATCGTCAGAGATACCGGCATAGGCATTGCCGAGAACGACCAGTCAAGGGTTTTCGAGCCCTTTGAGCGGGTGCACAATAAACAGACTCAACTGATTAGTGGTACAGGGCTGGGTTTGTCCATTAGCCGCCTGTTAGTGGAAATGATGGGTGGCAATCTTGAGCTGAAAAGCCAGCTTGGGCAAGGCACTGAATTTTGTCTGAGTCTTTTTTTACCGAGTGTGTCTGAACGTCTTACGGCCAGTCAGGGTCATGCCAACATCTGTGGCTATGAAGGGAAACCCCGCCACATCATGGTTGTGGATGATGAAAGCAGTCATCGGCACTTGATTCGTGATTTATTGCAACCGCTGGGCTTTGTCGTTCATCAGGCAGAGTCGGCCGAACAGACATTTGCCCTGTTAGACGGGCGGCTTCAGTCCATTGATTTGTTCTTGTTGGACATCAACATGCCTGAAGTCAATGGTTGGCAATTATTGGAAGAACTCCGCCGGCGTGGTTTTAAAAAGTCCATCATCCTCCTTTCGGCCGATCCGTATGAAAATGCCACACTACAGCAAAAAGAGACGGACTTTGATGCCTATATCAATAAGCCAGTGCGAATTGAAAAATTACTTGAACAATTGCAGCGTTGTCTTGATTTGCAGTGGCGTAGTGTTCAACCCGTTTCAGAAATAGATACAAGAAACAGCGGCGATGATGTGGTATTTCAGCCAGACCAGGACAGCATTGAATCATTGAGAAATTCTGCCAGTATGGGCTATTTGAATGGGGTTATCGCGTGCACTGAATCGCTTGAATCACAGTATCCACGATCACCTTGGGTTGCAAGGATAAGGGCCCTGACAGATAAATGTGATCTCGATAGTATTACTCGAATGATTGATGAATTGGCTGAATCCAATGGCAAGGTATCCTGATGCAGAGATTTAAGGACAAGACAACCGTGCTGGTTGTGGATGATTCACCGGATTCATTGAGCATGGTCAATCTTGCTCTGGACGAAGCAGGTATCGCGGTACTGATAGCGCTCAATGGCCAACAGGCCATGAATGTCCTCGATAAAATTACGCCCGATATTATTTTGATGGATGCCATCATGCCAGTGATGGATGGTTTTGAATGTGCCAGTGAGATTCGAAAACGATTACCGCTGATCCCGATTATTTTCATGACTGGCCTCAGTGAAGTTGAACATATCGTCAAGGCATTTGATGCCGGGGGCAATGATTACATTGTCAAGCCAATCCATCCTGAAGAATTACTGGTACGTATCCGCCAGCATATCAACAGCACACGCATGTTGATGGAGGCACAAAAGGCGCTGGATTCACTGCGCCAATATGTATTTTGTATCGACAATCGGGGGAATATTTTGTGGGCGACTCCAGAGGCTCAAACCTTGTTGGATCAAGCACAAACAGAAGCGGATTCAATAAGGCTGGAGGAACGATTCAGCCGCTGGTTACCCAATGGTCAGGTTGGACATGATTTGGCCTTGCCGTTGAAAAAACAGGATACCGTGCTGACCGTGTACTATTTCAAACAGACCGAGGAAGATGAATATCTTCTGAAAATTCAATCGCCCAATGTTGAAATTGATCCGGCAATTCTGGAACAGAAGCTGGCCATAACCTACCGTGAAGCAGAAGTTTTACTTTGGTTAGCGCACGGCAAAACCAATCGGGAAATTGCCGAAATTCTTGAAATGAGCCCAAGAACCGTGAATAAACATCTGGAGCAGATGTTCCCCAAGATCGGCGCGGATAATCGCACCGTTGCCGCCTCCATTGCTATACAAATCATTCTCGGTGGGCGTATTGGGCGTCCGCCAAACCAGGAAGGCTCTATTTAGGTGGGAAATTACCTGAACTGGAACACCTCAGGGTCATGTCGGTGGCCGAATGGGAGTAGGCCAGAAAAAAGCTTTCAGTTCACTCCCGTATTTTCGTCAGATACCCTGTCTTGAGCCCTTCACGTTAAGGAAGGGCCTGACGCTGCTAAAGGTGTTTGTCAGGCAGCATCCTCTTATGAAGCACGCGCACGATCGCTATGTCGTCGCCCTGGCGTTTGTAGTAGATGACGTGACTTTCTATCGAGTGACTCAGTAAGCCAGGTGATACCTCATCTGCACCTTTGCCGATATCGGGATTGTTGACAAGCATTTGGCACTGTCCCTCTATGCGGTCGATGTAGATGCCGATCTGTGGGCGCCCCCATTTTTCCGTGTGTATTCTATGATTTCCAAGAGGTCTCTTTTTGCCCTCCAGGTCAGTATGTACTCCGCCACTAGATGTGTTTTCTCAGCTCGACGAACGTGTCCTTGCCGGACTGCGCATTGCCTGCCTCAAGATTGGCAAGTCCTTCCTGAATCACTGACTTCAGGTATTGTTCTTTCATCCGTTCGATTTCCCGGTACTCGACAGCGGAAACAAGGACGGCGACCGGTTTGCCATTTTTGTTGATGCCGATGGGTTCTCGCTGGGCCTTCATCAGCATTTCGCCAAACTCACGCTTGGCATCACTGGCATTCAACGTTTCCATGGGTGTCGTGCCTCATTTTGATCATTTTGATTAATTTAAGCGTAATATGGGCCATTTGTCCAGGAGGGTGAAGTGCCGTCTAGGCTACCCGTTCCTTATCTTACGTGGTTGGGTGATAGGTGGGGCATCAGTCAGATTAATGAAATGGTGGGCGATGCTGGGTTCGAACCAGAGACCCCTGGCGTGTGACGGCAATATGATCACCCTTTGAAGCCTATGGCGTCAGAAGAGGTGGCTAGATTATTCCCATAATAAACAATAAGTTATTGTTTTTTCGAGGCGGTGAGGCGTAAGCAGGAATATCCCGGATATTTCCTGCCATGCTGGATATTCAAGGTCAATTGCATTAACCTGTTAAGTAAATGATTTGATCGATATAGTCTTTGCCAGCAAGAAGCTGAAAAAGCAGTTCAATGAAGAAAGGGCCATGCTTAAGGCATTTGGGCTACCGCGCACCAAACGAATCTAAGGTGGTGATGACGGCACTCAGGGCGGCTCCCAGTCTAGGCATGTTTGCGCCACCGTATTGCCTACCACACCGGCGCCATGAACTGACAGGCAACAGAAAGGGAAGGCTAAGTCTTGACCTGGATGGCCCCTACCGGCTGATTATCCAGCCCATAAACAATCCTCTTCCCAAAAGACCGGAAGGTGGGCTGGACTGGAACCGCGTAACTGCCATCAAGATTATTGGCGTGGAGAACACCCATGGATAATGCAGCAACTAATCAATACATACCTGACTACACGGTAACGCCTGGCGAGGTGCTGGAGTACGAGCTCGAACTGCGCAGCATGAGCAAGTCCGAGCTGGCCAAACGCACCGGCCTGACGGAAAAGCACATCATTGCCATCATCAAGGGCAAGGGCACCGTGATTATCACGCCGGAAACCGCCATCAAACTGGAGCGCGCCCTGGGGATGCCGGTGGAATACTGGCTCAACCTGGAGGCCCACTACCAGGAGACCCGCGCGCGCCTGGCCGAAGAGGCCAAGTTGGAGAAAGGTCTCGACTGGCTCAAGCGCATCCCGGTCAGCGCCATGACACAAATGGGCTGGCTGCAAAAGCACAAGGATAAAAAGCAGCAGCTGGAAGAGGTGTTGCGTTTCTTTGGTATCGCCAGCGTTGATCAGTGGGCGGGCATATGGCCGAAAGTGGCGGTTGCCTACCGCCAACACAATAAGCACGAAATTTATGCCGAGGCCGTTTCTGCCTGGTTGCGTCGGGGTGAATTACAGGCCGCTGCCATCCAATGCGAGCCCTATAGCAAAAGCGCCTTCCGCGCGGTATTGGATGAGATTCGCTCACTCACCGCAGAGAGCGATCCGGCACAATTTGTACCCGCCATGCAGCAGCGTTGTGCCGCTGCGGGTGTTGCCGTGGTCTTTGTCCCCTGCCTGCCAAAAACTGGCGTGAGTGGAGCAACCCGTTGGGTGAACCCGGACAAGGCCATTATTCAGCTCAGCCTGCGTTACAAAACCAACGACCACCTTTGGTTCACCTTTTTTCACGAGGCGGGTCATATCCTTTTGCATGGTAAGAAAGAACTTTTCATTGAAGGCGCAAACGGCTTGAACGAAGAAAAAGAGATTCAGGCCAACGCCTTTGCCGAGCAAGAACTGCTGTCCAGAAAAGCATTTAACGCCTTTGCTTGTCAGCCTCGTTTCACGAAGGTTTCCATCCGACGTTTCGCGAAAGAAATCGGCATTGCCCCCGGCATAGTTGTCGGGCAGTTACAGCACAAAGGGCTATTGCCAACAACACACTGTAACGACCTCAAGGTACGCTATCAGTGGAATCACAAATAATGCAAAACAAACACCAGATAGAATTCAAACGATTCACCGGAGCCCCCCATGAGTGACGATATCAAGATGAACGGCAAGTCGCTGGATATCAATGAGCAGCGTCGCCGGGAGTTAAAACAACTCTTCCCCGGCGTGTTCACTGAAACCATGGGTGACGATGGTCAGCCAATGGAGAGCATTGACTTCGAGCGCCTCAAGGCCGAGCTGGGAACTTTTTCTGATATCTACGAAGGCCGTCGCGAACGCTATGGTATGGAATGGCCCGGCAAACGCGATTGCATGAAGCTGATACAGGAACCCTCCCGCGCCACGCTCAAACCCTGCCGTGAAGAATCTGTGGATTTCGACACCACCCAGAACCTCTTCATCGAAGGCGACAATCTGGAAGTGCTCAAGCTGCTGCAAAAGAGCTACTACGGAAAGGTGAAGATGATTTATATCGATCCGCCGTACAACACGGGTAAGGAGTTTATCTACCCCGATAATTTCGCAGAATCATTGGAGACCTATCTAGCCTATGCAGGGTTGGTGGATGATGAGGGTAAGAAGTTTTCCACCAATACCGCTACTGAAGGCCGCTTCCATACCAAGTGGCTGAATATGATGTATCCGCGTTTGTATCTCGCAAGGAATTTGTTGCGGGAGGATGGGGTAATATTTATTTCGATTGATGACAATGAAGTTGAGAATTTGCGACGGATGTGTGATGAGATTTTTGGGGAAGAAAATTTCGTATCGAGTATTTGTTGGCAAAAGAAGTACGCGGTTTCAAATGATGATCCCGGCATTGGGGTAATGCATGATCATGTGATCGTGTACAGAAAGTCTGAACAATTTGGTCGAAATCTGCTTCCAAGAACAGAAAAGCAGAATAGCCGATACAAAAATATAGATAATGACCTGAGAGGGGAATGGGCATCAGATAATTATGTTAGCAACAAGTCGAAGACA
>VAPF01002202.1_pt1 | contig 27288 bp, 27 predicted proteins | sample 3393931 | NCBI WGS metagenome assembly VAPF01 (sample SAMN08290437, study PRJNA428436) | hydrothermal vent metagenome | isolation source: Deep-sea hydrothermal vent chimney | place: Atlantic Ocean: South-mid Altantic Ridge | depth 2773 m m | reverse complement strand
GCTAAAAAGTGACGGAAAAAACTGTTATACCCTTCAACTGTGAATGTTTCGGCCTTAGACTGAGTGTGTTTTTCTACCGGAACAAACGCTTCATATGGCCTATAGTAATCGGTCATCACATCGCCTGTTGCCTTGGCTTTTACCGATTCCCACCGTTTTTCCCCGGTTTCCGTATCTCGCTTGCCAGTAACGCAATCCCTGATTTTATAGAAACATCGTGAGGACATTTTGGACACGACAGCATAATTACACCTCATATTTTGAATTAAAAAATGAAGCATACAATAACTATACCTAATTAACAATGCTGTATTTTCATTCAATAAATCATCATACAAATTACAAATTACATTAAGTCAAGAGCGTGCTTTACTGAGTACCTACAGAACTTTGGTAAGTACATCCGCTATTTTGCTATCTCTTGTTTCTGGTTATAACCGAGTTTCCCACCAGCGCATTATATTATCATGGCATTTGCGCATGGTCTCAATTATACCAGGCATGGCAGGCCAGCTCCCCTCTATGGCCAACTGCCGTAGTTCAGAGGCTCGCCTGGCCAGGCTATCAGCGCACATACTCCGGGAAACGCCGATCATACTATGACAAACCTCTCGCAGGCGTTTAACATCTTTACCTTTAACCGCCTCCTCGGCAGCCTTAATTAATTCACCAACCCGGCTGCTGACAAATTTATTAATAAGGCTTACAGCCAACTCATGGTTTTTATTACACATATCCCGAACAAAGCGCTCGTAGTCAATGGCACATGACAAAAGTTCTGCCTGAGGTTTCGCCGCCCTTTTGCCGCCTGCATTATGGGTGATCTTTCTAAACAAACCAGGCCAGTCTATGGGCTTCGCCACATAGCCGTCTATCCCGTTTTTTAGCCATTTCTGACGTTCGTCCAGATCAGAAAGGGCGCTCATGGCAATAATAATGGCCGGTGTACGACGCTCAAACTTCTCAAACTTCCTGATCTCAACCACAGCGAGATAACCGTTCATCATCGGCATCATAATATCCATCAGAACGATGTCAAAGGAACGAGCCTTATAGCATTTCACCGCCTCAAGACCGTCACGGACGGCAGTTACCCGCAGACCTTCATCCTCAAGTATATTAACCGCAACCTCGGTATTTATCTCTTCGTCCTCGGCCAGAAGAACGGTCATGCCAGCCAGCGCAATTTCATTCATATCCTCACGTTATATAAAATTATAAAATTGAAAATTTTGTACTTCATGCCTGCCATTCCCTGATCAATTCCAGGATAAGGCGGACGCCGACACCGGACGGCCCCTTGGGAGGAACATAGCTCTTTTCAGTAAAATTCCAGGCCGTACCAGCAATATCGAGATGAGCCCATTTGGTATCACTAATAAATTCCTGCAAAAAAGCGCCGGCAGTTATGGTGCCCGCCCCCTTATCCCCAACATTTTTCAGGTCAGCGGTCAACGATTTGAGCTGTTTACTGTACTCCTTGCCAAGGGGCAGCCGCCAAACTGGTTCAGCGCTCTGTTCACCAGCCCGGCAAAGCCGTTGAGCCAGATCATCATCATTACTCATCAGACCGGTCATATGATGCCCCAAACCAACAATTACTGCCCCGGTCAGGGTGGCCAAATCAATTACCATTTCCGGTTTAAAGCGTTTAATTCCATAACTCAGAGCGTCCGCCAGGATCAGACGGCCCTCGGCATCGGTACTGATAATTTCTACCGTCTTACCACTATACTGCCTGATAATGTCACCCGGCTTCAGAGCTCCAGGCCCCGGCATATTGTCCGTGGCCGGGACCACGGCCACAACATCCACATTATCAGGCCGTTCCCGGCCCAGGGCCGCCATAACCGCCAGCACCGCCGCTCCGCCGCACATATCATACTTCATATCCTGCATACCAGCGCTGGGCTTCAGGGAAATACCGCCGGAATCAAAGGTAAGTCCCTTACCAACCAGCATCAGAGTGGGTACTTGACGACCGGTACGATACTCCAACATAATTAGACGGGGCGGAGCTATCGTCCCCTGATTAACGCCAAGCAGACCGCCCATCTTCAATTGCCGCAATTCACTCTTTCCCAGAATCTTACATGGCATATCAAATTCTGCCGCCAATTTCCGGGCATAACCGGCAAAATCTTCCGCTGTCCAATGGTTGCCCGGCTCATTTGCCATATCCCTGGCCAGACAGACCGATTCAGCGCTTACGAGGCCGCGCTTCATGGCAACGATGCCCCCCTGAACAGTCGTGGCTATGATTAGCTCACTGATTAAATTATGCGGTTCATCATCTTCCTCGACAGTCTTATATTTACTGAATTGATAGTTCCCCAGGACAAGGCCTTCTACTATGTACTGATTCATCTCTTGAGCCGGACATTCGAGTTCTTCCGGCAGGGCAACAACAATTTTGGCCGCCTTGATCTTTTTAACATTTTGGGCAATACGACCACCGGCACCCCGGAAAGCCTCACCGTTTAGATCCCCCTTACCCAGACCAATAACAAGAACCCGGCTGGCAGCACAGCCCTGCTCACTCTCTGGATAAAAAGACAGCGTTCCCTCTTGCCGACCAGGGAAATCACCAGCCTGCCGCACCTTTTCTATTTTGCTCAGCACCGCCTCCGGCAGTCTGGTTTGCAGACTATCATGGACAAAATAGACCTGCATATCGGCGGCACAGCGCCATGGATCGTTTGTAGTAGTTGAAATATTCATAGTTAAAATTTGAGTAAATTGTAAAAATCAGTTTTTTTACGAAGTCAGCAAATGTACCAAATAAGCTTAGTGTATCAAATACAGTCGTATTTATAAAGGGTAATCCAAAATTATGATGGCATATAAACACAAAAAAGTAAAACGATCTCAGCTGATTAAACTTTTGGGTAGCACGATATTACAAAAGCAGCAAAGGTTGAAAAACTATAATTGACATTTGGGATGACGAACGGCATATATAATTGTGACCATTCAGAGCTGTACCCCATCTCGAAGTCCGCGCTTTACTGAAGTTACGGTTACGAATTAAGGGCAATTTACAGTCACACCTAAATAGTTACAATTAAATGTTTATTAAGCAGCGAAAAAGAGAGGGATTATGAAAAAACAAAAACGGGTTGCGGAACGTTATGAATGTTTAATGCCAGCCAGCCTGCTGCTTAAATCCGCTATTGACGGGCGGAATCTGGCCGGGCCGGAAGTGGGACTGCTTTGTAACATTTCCCCTGGCGGAGCCGCTTTATTGGTAGACCATCTCAAATTCGGCCAATATCACCTGGTGGAATCGCCCCTGGAAGATGAGAATCAGGTGCTGGAACTTACAACGAATGAGGTTGAGATTATCTGCCGTCCCATATGGTTCCATGTGGCTGACGGTCATGAAGGGCGGCGTTTTCGTCTCGGGGTGGCCTTTTTGCAACCCGCGGGCAGTGATGAGATGCGGGAGATTATCCAAAGCACTGAGCAGGAGGAGGCCGGGGGCTGGAAGGATATATGGCATCGCTGGTTTGCCAAGTGAATACCGCCCTATTCCTTGTGGCTGGTTATCTGTTTGAAACGGGCCAGAGCCCGCATGTCGCGGGTCTTGTCTGATTCGTCCATTATCTCCTCTCCCATAATTTCTTCAATAACGTCTTCCAGGCTGATTATCCCCGTAGCGCCGCCATATTCATCAACCACGATGAAGAGATGCTGGCGCTGTTCAAAAAAATCCAGCAGGATATTGGGCAGCGGGACGGATTCCGGCACGAAATGGGGCTCATCCATAAGCTCCGCCAGCCGCAGGCTGATATTACCTTCCGCCGCCTGGAGCAGAACATCCTTACGCAGGACAATTCCCACTATATCGTCCGGATTCTGGTTATAGACCGGTACCCGGCTGTGCAGATTCCATTTATCCTTTAATTCATTGGCCTCCTCAATCGTCATCTGAGACGGCAGGGTGAAGGCCACCGGCATTGGGGTCATGGCCTTGCGGGCGGTTTTATATTTCAGATCAAGGATATTGACGATTATTTTTTCCTCCTGCCGGCTGATATCACCCGATTTCTGGCTCATCATGGCAATAGCTCTGATTTCCTTGGCCGAAACCAAGGACTGCGGGTTGGAACGGGAGATAATATTGGTGAGGCGTTGACAAAACCAGACAAAGGGCTTGAGGATATTGACCAGCCACATGAGGGGATAGGCCATAAAAGGGCCCACCTCCTTACAATAGACCACCCCGGCGGTTTTCGGAATTATTTCGGAAAAAACAAGAATACTCAAGGTGAAGATGGCCGAGAATATACCAAGATATCTACTGCCGAAGAATTCCGTCGCCGCCGCCCCGGCAATGGCCGCCCCCATGGTATTGGCAATGGTGTTTAAGGTCAGAATGGCGATAATCGGTTTATGGATATCCCGCTTTAATTTTTTCAGGATTTTACCGGAGGACTTGCCAGCCCTGTCCAATACCTCAATATGGCTTATGGGAATGGAATACAGGGCGGCCTCGGCGATACTACACAGGGCTGAGATGATTATGGCCAGTCCACAAGACAGACATAGTTGGATTAACAAATATTTATTCTCCTGGAAAAAAATTAAGTATCTTAGCTGATTCTAAATTATCAGACGGGTATAGTCCAAGGTTTTTATTGATAATTACGCCTTAAGAGCCCAAATTACACTGTCGGTTAAACATTCTCCGTTAGTCTCGCGTCATCCAGATAAGGTAATTTGCGTTAGTGCTGGTTTTCACTTTACAGTATCGGCTTTCCAGTTTAAAAAAGGGCCGTGATTGATAAAAGAATTGACAGAGATGGGGAGCATGGGGATTCCTCCGGACTGCTCTATGTAGTGGCAACGCCCATTGGCAACCTTGAGGATATCACCCTGCGGGCTCTGCGTATTCTCGCTGAGGTCTCCCTGATAGCCTGTGAGGACACCCGGCAGACCCGTAAACTCCTGACCCACTTTAAAATCAATACGCCGCTTATCAGCTATTATCGGGGCCAGGAGGTTAGCCGGGCGGCGCAAATTATTACTGCCCTCAAGGCTGGCAGGGATGTGGCTCTGGTTTCGGATGCCGGGGTGCCATGTATATCTGATCCTGGTTATATATTGGTGCGGGAGGCCCGACAGGCAGACATAAGGGTGACCCCCATACCTGGGCCGTCGGCCTTGACCACGGCCATCAGTATGGCCGGAATGGAGGCGGAAAATTTCTTGTTCTGCGGCTTTCTGCCCCCCAGAAGCAATGAGCGCCGTAAAGCCCTGCTTTTGCTGGCTTCCGAACCTGCCTTGTTGATATTTTATGAATCTCCCCATCGACTCTTAAAAACTCTCAGCGCTTGTCTTGATATTCTTGGAGACCGCCCCGCCGCCCTCTGCAAGGAATTGACCAAGATTTATGAGCATTGCCAACGCGGCAAGCTGACGGATATTATCGCCGTTCTGCGTGATCTGCCCCGCGTCCGGGGGGAATATGTTCTGTTGATTGAAGGCCGCGCTGACCTCCCGCCCCGGCCGGAGAGCGACGACATAATCGAGCTTCTGACCTGGCAGCGGCAGAGCGGGGTATCTCTGAAAGACGCGGTACGGCGTCTAACCGCCGACCTGGGCCTGTCTCGCTCCAAGGTCTATACTCAGGCTCTTGGGATCTGGAAGAATCATAATTCTGATTAAGTAGTCCAAATATCGAATTTCTGTCAGCCGGATTTAATCTCTAAAACCAGCAGTAGCAGCTCACTGTCCCGTCTTATATGACGATTATTTGTTTTTAGTTGTCAATATCGCCAAAATACACTAATTTCAGCCTGTGAAAAAAGTTCAGGATTATTATTTCAAAAAGGCCAAGCGTGAAAAATATCCGGCTCGTTCAGTCTATAAGCTGGAGGAGGCCCAGGACAAGTATCATTTTCTCAAACGTGGCCATAAGGTGCTGGATATCGGCAGTTATCCAGGCAGTTGGTCTATCTACGCCTCCAAGATCTTGGGCCCCCAGGGGCTGGTAGTGGGAGTTGATCTGCAGGATGGAAAACCCATGCGGCAGTCCGGACGCTCCCGGATAGAATTTATCAGGGGTGACATTACCGAGGCTGAAACTCTGGAGACCATCCGGGCTCACAGCTCTTCTTTTGACACCTTGCTGAGTGATATGGCACCGAATACCACCGGCAACAAATGGGCCGATCAGCAGAAGTCTCTGGAGCTGTCCCGGCGGGCTTTTGCCCTCTGCAATGAATTTTTGCGCCCTGGAGGATGTTTCTACTGCAAGGTCTTCGAGGGCGAGGATTTTAAAGAGTTTTATGATACGGTGCGGCTGTGCTTCACAAATAGCAGGATTGTTAAGCCCAAAAGCTCCCGCCGGGAGAGCAGGGAGCTTTTTATTCTTGGACTGGACTTTAAGAATTAACTGAAAAGTTTTAAGGAGGATGAGGTGTCTGGACATTCAAAATGGAGCACAATCAAGAGGAAAAAGGGGGCCGCTGATGCCAAGCGCGGCAAGATATTTACCCGGCTAATTAAGGAGATTACCGTGGCGGCCCGCATGGGCGGTGGTGATCCTGGCGGTAACCCGCGGCTACGTTCCGCCATTGCGGCAGCCAAAAACGAGAACATGCCCAAGGATAATATTGAACGAGGCATAAAAAAGGGTACCGGCGATCTTGAAGGAGCCATGTATGAAGAGATTATCTACGAAGGATACGCCCCCGGCGGGGTAGCGGTGCTGGTGGAATGCCTCACTGATAATAAGAATCGTACGGTGGCCGATGTCCGTTATTGTTTTAGTAAGAATGGTGGTAATATGGCCGAGAGCGGCTGTGTGTCGTTTCTCTTTGACCAGAAGGGGATGATCCAGGTAGAGAGTTCATCCACCACTGAGGATGAATTAATGGATTTGGCCTTAGAGGCTGGGGCCGATGATGTTGCTGATGATGGCGAGGTTTTTCAGGTTCTGACTGAACCGGGTGATTTCAATGACGTACGTGAGTCCCTTGAAAAGAGCGGAGTTAAGATTGTTGAGGCCTCAATTACCATGCTGCCTCAGACCACGGTGGATATTACAGAAGAGAAGGTGGCGGCCCGAATTATCCGGCTGATGGATGCTCTGGAAGATAATGAAGATGTCCAGAACGTCTATGCCAATTTTGATATTGATGATGCCATAATGGAGTCTTTATCATAAGGGGCTTATGTAACACTGGCATACGATCCGAATCGTAGCGCTACATTCCGAGATAGTATAAAGTCAAGAGTATGGTTTATTGAACGCTTACAAAAAAGCCACCCCCCCTCTGCGTATCCTTGGTCTTGATCCGGGTTCTCGAATAACGGGCTACGGGGTTATTGATCTCCAGGAACGGGAAACCGTTTTCGTGGCCTGCGGGGTAATTAAAACCGATACCCGACAGGACTTTCCCTATCGTCTGCATGAAATATATGCCGGGATTAATGATGTCATCTCCACTCATAAGCCGCAGGCGGCTGCGGTGGAAGATATATTTTTTGCCCGCAATCCCCGCTCGGCTCTCAAACTTGGCCAGGCCCGGGGGGCGATTATTGTGGCGGCCATGAGCCACTCTCTGGCGGTTAGTGAGTTCACCGCCAAACAGGTCAAGCAGGCGGTAGCCGGTTATGGTCAGGCCGCCAAGCCTCAGGTTCAGCATATGGTTCGCCTTCTGCTCAGTCTTAACGCCCAGCCCAGCGAGGATGCCGCCGATGCCCTGGCCATTGCTCTTTGCCTCGCCAGTCATCTTGTTAATCAAACGCGATAATTTATTATGATTGCCTCATTAAAAGGGATTCTGCAATATAAGTCGCCTGGCCGTCTCATTGTCGAGGTAGCCGGGGTGGGCTATGATGTTGCCTTTTGCCGGGAGGGCATGTCCCGTCTGCCAGAGACTGGCGGGGCGATATTCCTGCATATCTATACCAATGTCCGGGAAGACGCCATCGCCCTGTATGGTTTTCTTGAGGCGGAAGCCAGAGAGTTGTTCGTTGTCCTCCTCGGGGTGTCTGGAGTGGGGCCCAAGCTGGCCTTGAATATCCTCTCCGCCGCCGCCCCGGCCCAACTGGCCCGGGCCATCATGAGTGATGATCTTACAGTCCTGGTTAAATTGCCGGGAATAGGAAAAAAAACGGCTGAACGTCTGTGCCTCGAGTTAAAGGATAAGGTGCGGGATTTTGCCGACCTCAGCACCAATGAAACTCCGGCCAGCACCAAAAGCTCCTCCGGCTCCGAGACCGCCCAGGATGTTATCTCCGCCCTGATCAATCTCGGTTATCCAACGGCCCAGGCCGAAAAAGCCCTGGAAAAGGTCGTAGCCGGGCTGCCGGCCGGACTGCCGGAACCGCCAATTGAGGAAATATTACGTCTAACCCTGAGGTCATTGGCGTGAACCACGAAGAACGACTGGTCAGTGCCAGAGCAGAACCTCCGGAACTTGCCGAGGATGTTTCTCTGCGGCCCCGGTATCTGCGTGATTATATCGGCCAGGAGACCTTAAAAGAAAATCTCTTCATTGCTCTGACCGCCGCTCAAAGCCGCCAGGAGCCGGTGGATCATATTCTCTTTCACGGTTTTCCCGGCCTGGGCAAGACCACCCTGGCCTATATCATCGCCAATGAGATGGGGGCCAATATCAAGGTTACCTCCGGCCCGGTGATTGAAAAGGCCGGTGATCTGGCCGCGATTCTCACCAGTCTACAGGAAGGCGATATTCTTTTTATTGACGAGATTCACCGCCTTAACCATGTTGTGGAGGAGATTCTCTACCCGGCCATGGAGGATTATGAGCTTGATCTCATTATTGGCCAAGGGCCGGGCGCCAAATCCGTTAAGATGTCCCTGCCCCGTTTTACCCTGGTGGGGGCCACCACCCGTACTGGTCTCCTGACCCCGCCTCTGCGCGACCGCTTTGGGGTGATTCTGCGGCTGGAATATTATCAGCCCGATGAATTGGTGCGGATTGTTAAACGTTCGGCGCAAATGCTGAAAATCGCCATGGATGATGCCGGGGCCGAAGAACTGGGCCGCCGCTCCAGGGGTACCCCCCGGATTGCCAACCGTCTCTTGAAGAGGGTGCGTGATTACGCCGAAGTACGGGCCAATGGCCGGGTCAGCCGACAGGTCGCCCGGCAGGCCCTTGCCATGCTCAAGGTGGATGAACTGGGTTTAGACGATATGGATCAGCGGATACTGTTGACCATCATTGATAAATTTCAGGGCGGCCCCCTGGGGCTTGATACCTTGGCCGCCGTGGTCTGCGAGGAGAGGAATACCCTGGAGGATGTTTATGAACCATTCTTGATTCAATCTGGTTTTCTGCTCCGCACTCCCCGCGGCCGCATGGTCACCGCCGCCGCCTATGAACACTTTGGCCGCCCTCTAACCAACTCCCCTAACCAGGCCATGCTTTTTGGGGAACGAGAGGCTGGGAATAAATAACAAACAGGAGCCGTCAGTACAAGAGGAAAACATCAAGCCTGAAGCATTATGACATATACAAAATTCACTCTGGTGCCTGGTGTTTTCAGGCCTCAGAGTGAATAGTTGCAAAAAAATCAAATAACCCATTTTTTTTTTGCTATAATGAAGGTCAGACAATCCATGGAGATAGGAAAATGGCAGGGAAATTGACGGTAGCCGATATTGGAGCGATGAAAGGCAAGGGGGAAAAAATCACTATGCTCACCGCCTATGATGCCAGCTTTGCCAGTCTGATCGAGAATGCCGAAATTGATATGTTACTGGTTGGGGATTCTCTCGGAATGGTGGTTCTGGGCTACGATTCCACCGTGCCGGTAACTATGGATGAGATGATTCATCACGCCAAAGCGGTGCGCCGGGGGGCCTTGCAAACCCTCATTGTCGGCGATATGCCCTTTATGTCTTACCAGACCTCCCTGCCGGAGGCTGTCCACAACGCCGGTCGTTTTATGAAGGAGGCCGGTTGTGATGCCGTAAAACTGGAGGGTGGTCTTGAGGCCTGCCCCACTGTCAGCGCCATAGTCAAGGCTGGGGTGCCGGTTATGGGCCATATCGGGTTGACCCCGCAGACGGCCGGCCAGTTAGGGGGCTATAAGGTGCAGGGCCGGGATCTGAATTCGGCTCGTAACCTTCTCGGCATGGCCAGGGGGCTACAGGATGCCGGGGCCTTTGCCCTGGTACTGGAATGCATTCCTGCCTCACTCGCGGAGTTGATTAGTCAGGAATTAACCATCCCCACCATCGGTATCGGGGCCGGAGCCAGCTGTGACGGCCAGGTTCTGGTGACCCATGACCTCCTGGGGATGTTTGAAAAATTCGTACCCAGTTTTGTGAAATCATACGCCCACCTGGCTCCCCAGATTAAGGATGCCGTTCTGGCCTATAAGCATGAGGTGCGTGATGGACGTTATCCGGATGATAGTCATAGTTTTAAGATGTCGCTACCCTTAGAGGACATTCTCCCATAATATTCAGGTTACAGGTAGAAACTAATGGATATAGCAACCGTTATTGGCCTGATAGGCGGATCCTTACTAATCGTATGGGCCATTGCCTCCGGTGGCTCTCTGCTGCTCTTTGTCAATATTCCCTCGGTATTGATTGTCTTTGGCGGCACGGCGGCCACCGCCTTTATTCGTTTTGGCATGGGAGACGTTATAAACTCCGTTAAGGTGGCCATGAACGCCTTCTTCTCCAAGATAAGCGTCCCGCAGCATATTATTACCGAGATTGTTAATCTCGCCAATATTGCCCGTAAAAACGGCCTCATTGTTCTGGAACAGCAACCTATTGAGGATCCTTTTCTTAAAAAAGCCATTATGTATTGTGTTGATGGTCATGAAGCGGATTTTATCGAGGAGGTCTTGAAAAAGGAGGTTAATCTCACCATTCAAAGACATGGTCTGGGGCGTCAGGTCTTTGCCGGAATAGGGGATTCAGCCCCAGCCTTCGGCATGGTTGGTACCCTCATCGGTCTGGTACAGATGCTCTCCAATATGAGTGATCCGGCCTCCATCGGCCCATCCATGGCAGTGGCCCTTCTCACCACCCTGTATGGAGCCTTGATTGCCAACCTTTTTGCCCTGCCCATCGCCGACAAGCTGGCCCTCCGCTGTCAGGAAGAGGAACGTAACCGGCGACTGATTATCGAAGGTGTTTTAGGAATTTTAAAGGGTATAAACCCCAGGGTAATGGAGGAATTTCTTGAGACCTTTCTACCGCCCAAAGACCGAGGATCAGGAGAGAAAAAATAGAACCAGTAGGGGCCCCACCCCCCCCCCAACGGGGTTGGGGGATATTGCGCATCGGTATAAAACATTGACCACCAAACGATATATTGACGGGGTAAAACAACATGGTTGGCAACGGTTTGATAAAAAATTGTGGCAGCGCAATTATTGGGAACATATTATTCGCAATGAAAGTGAATATCAGCGTGTCGCTCAATATATCTTGGAAAATCCGATAAAAAAGGAACAGGATAAATTAAACGGTGACATTGAAAATCGTGTAATAGAATCTTCGTCTGCCTATGCAGAAGGAACGTGGATGGTATAAACAATGATTGATTTAACCGAATATGCCATTGAACAAATAGTCAGCAGTAAATAAACAAAAGAATGTCGGGAAATCCCATGGTGGTCTATTGCGGTCATTGTTGCCACCCTGCTATATGTTTTTAAGTCCCGTAGACTTGATCCCCGATTTTACATTAGTGACAGGGTGTGTCGATGATGCTTTGGTTGTAGCGGCAGGTGAACTTGATCGATGGAGTAAGAAAAAATGGCTGATGACGACGAAGTTAAGCAGGAGTGTCCGCCGGGTGCCCCGCTGTGGATGTGTACATTCTCGGATTTGATGTCGCTCCTCCTCTGTTTTTTTGTTTTGCTCCTGTCTTTTTCTACCATGGATGCTCCCAAATACCGCCAGGCGGCGGGTTCCATGAAAGACGCCTTCGGCATTCAGAAGAAGGAACATTTCGACGGCACTCCACAGGGCCAGCTGATGGTGGCCACTGATTTTATTTCCACCCCCATGGCGGTCAGGGTACAGCGAGATATCAATGACGTGGTGGCCATGGAACAGGGCGGTATGGTGGATGTGGAGATGACTCATGACGGGGTGGTGGTACGGGTCAAGGATGCCCTGGGATTTAAATCCGGCCAGGCCCAGTTACGGCCGCAGTTTAAGACCCTGCTGAATAAAATCGGCGAGATTATCAAGCAAACAGGTTCGTCGGTTGTAGTCAGCGGCCATACGGATAATATCCCCCTGCGTAAAGGCGGAAAATTCGTCTCCAACTGGGATCTGTCAACGGCCCGCAGTGTGGCGGTGGTAAATTACTGGGCCAGTAAATTTCATATTCCGACTAATCACATGTCGGCTGTGGGGTATGCCGATGGCCGGCCTCTGGTGAGTAATGATACCGCAGTCGGCCGTTCCCGTAACCGCCGGGTTGAGTTTAAAATCAAGGTTAATCAGCGCGCCTCGACCTTTGCCGGTTTGAAGGAATTACTGCAACCCAAGCTGGAACCGGTGATTTCACAATAGGCCGCAGGCTTATAAAAAGGACAAATAATTTTGTATCCTAAAAATAAGAGGCTAACTACAATATGAACGGAGAAGATAAACGTCAGTCCGTCAGGGTGGACAGCCGGATAATGTTTGCCGTCCACCATGTTTCAAAGGATGATTTTGTGAGGATAAAACAGGATTTAGACAATGGTATCAGTCTCTATGAACGGCCAGAGTTGAGCAATATCAGAACCTTTGTCGGCGCTCGGGCGGCTCTGGAGAGACTAAAGGAGCGGGATGCAGATATGGCCGACTTCCTGCGTCACATGGATGCCAAACTTAACGTCCTGCTCAAGAAGGTGGACTACAATCCTTCGCTGTTAGACAAATTAACCCTACAGGAGGTTAATATTGCCGGTAACGGCCTGGCCTTCTGGAGTACTAAAAAATATGTCAGGGGCAATTTGCTGGAATTCTACATTGTGTTCCCGGCCGACAATACATTTATTGCTTGTTTCGGCGAGGTGGTAGAGTGCCAGCCGGAAAAAGCCGGCAAAGAAGACCGCCAACGGGTCTCATGCCATTTTAAGCTCATAATGGAGAAAGACCGGGAAGAAATTATCCAGTATAATTTCAAGCAGCAGGGTCTCGCCCTGCAGCGCCGCCGCCTGGAAGGAACATAATCCCACTAAATCAGTCCGCCCCGCCCAATCCCCACCCCCCGGTTCAAATAGCCGGTTTCTTTAACACCGGCAAGCCCTCTAATATTTTCAGAGCGGCATTTAACTGATTATCAGCGGCGCTTATCGGCGATTTTCTGGCTTTGCTCCGACCAATTTTATTATCATTCTTCATATGGTGCTTAAGATCCTTTTCACGGATAAATGTCCGTCCCCCGCCATTGGCGTGATCCTGCAGCAGAGGCACTATTATATCAGGGGTAACGCCCCGAGCCTGAATCGAACGACCGCTGGGCGTATAATATCTCGCGGTGGTCAGGCGCAGTCCAGCCCCGTTATTTAAGGGGAATACTGTCTGTACGGAGCCTTTGCCAAAGCTTTGGACTCCGAGAATAAGGGCTCGCCCGCTGTCCTGCAGTGCCCCGGCTACTATCTCCGAGGCACTGGCGCTGCCGCCATTAATGAGGACTATAATGGGGAAATCATAGGAAACCGCACCCCTGTGGGCTCGATAGACCATATTTTGATCCGCCAGCCGCCCTTTGGTTGAGACAATTATTCCCTTGTCCATAAAAATATCCGCAATCCCTATTGCCTGCTCTAATAAGCCGCCAGGATTATTACGCAGGTCAAGTATCAGGCCCTTAACTGGGCCTTGCTTACTCAGCCTCTTTAAGGCGCTCAAGGTATCCTTGGTGGTCTTGGCCTGAAAACTGGTGATGCGCAGATAGGCATATCCAGGCTCTAAAATTTTGCTTTTGACGCTGTGCAGAGGGATAACATCACGGGTTATAGTAAATTTACGCAGTTTAGGCCAGCCCCGGCGGTAGATGGAGATTGTAACCTTGCTCCCTCTTTTGCCACGCAGGAGTTTTATCGCCGCCATCATATCCATATCCTTGGTGTAGATGCCGTTGATCTTAATGATGCGATCACCCGCCTTCAAGCCCTGCTGATAAGCGGGGGTGCCCTCAATGGGGGAAACTATCACCAGCCCGCCGTTTTTTATGGTTATTTCAATGCCGATACCGCTGAAGCTGCCATTGGTCTCGATCTGTAAATCCTTGAAATTCTCAGCAGTCATATAGGATGAGTGGGGATCAAGCGAGGCGATCATCCCTTTGATGGCCCCCTGAATCAACTTGTCGGCGTTGATGGGCTCCACATAATCCTTTTCCAGCAGATTGATAACATCGGCGAATTTTTCCAGGCTCCTATAGGTGTTATGATCCCCGGCCGCTGCCGGTTTGCTGTTAGTTAGTCCCATGCTCAAGACGATGGCAGCTATGATGATTATTTTTTTAATGGTCATGTCGTTTTGTCTTGGTTAAGGTTTTGTGGTTGCGGGTTTATTGTCAGCCTCGTTTTTTTTCTGCGCCCCGGAGTCTTCACCCGGCGCTATTTTCCAGTTTCCGGCCAGCCAGGGTAAAGGGTCAATGGGGATAGAACCATAGCGTAATTCAAAATGCAGCCCCTTGTGAAGCAGACCATCGCCGCCGGCCAGGCCGATAACTTCAGCCCCTTGGAGGATATCGCCAGTTTTTTTGTAAATCGAGGCCAGGCCGGAAAGCAGGGTGTAATATTGTTGACCATGATCTATGATAACGGTATTGCCATAGGCGGCTAAATAACCGGCAAAAATAATCTTACCAGCAAAAACAGCCCTGACCTTGAGATCACCGGCAGGGGTGAAATCAAGACCGGGGAAATTTATTTTGAGGCCAAATTTACCATTTTGAGAACCAAAAAAACGGTTTATTTTTCCGCTTACCGGTGGGGCCAGCCGTCCCTTCATGGCCGCGAAGCCGCTTACGAGAATGGTGTGCCGCGGCTGTGAGCGGTGAGCCCTAATGATCTTCCGCCGCCGCGCCCGAATCATGGGTACCTGGGATTTATTAATTTTGGCCTCAAGACTTGCGGCGCCAGCCGCCATCTCCCGCAGGGCCTGTTGATAAAGATCTTTCTGGAGTCTGACCCGCTTTAACAGCCTTTGGCGTTTCATTCTGCTGTCTATGAGTTGCTGCTCCTGGACTTTCTCCTCATTAATTATGCCTAATATCTTGTTTTTGCTGGCGGTTATGTTTTTCAAGGCCTCCCGCAGGAGAGAAATTTTAGTTCGGTAGCGCTCGATTATTTTCCGGTCATGCCGGAGCATAAACCTGAATTCTTCTCTTGTGTTTATGGCCTCCGACAGGCTGTGGGCAGCAAAAACAGCGTTGACAAGGGTGACGCCGCCCATTTTGAAAAAGGCCGTCAGGCGCCTTTTTACATGCCCTTTAATGGCCTCTTTCTGCTTGACTATGAGCTTTGTCTCTTGCTCTTTGGCCTGCAGGTAATCCTCCTGCCGGTTTAATTTTTGCTGGATGTCTCGTAGTTTCTGACCCTCCACCCGCAGATGCAGATCAATTTTTTTTAATTCCTGCTCCAGATTGAAGGACTGAATCCCACTCTCCTTGACTTTCTGCTGCTGGTTGGCCATTGCCGCCCTGATACGGTTTAATTTGGCGGCCGGAGTAGTATTTCCCCCAACCGCAGCCATTAGTGAGGCGTTCATGCCGAAAAAAAATATTATAGTTAGCGCAACAAGACGGATCATGGGTTTCTAAAGGTTAGAGGCGCAGTGATTTTCTGATTGACACAATGCTGCCCGTGGTGCAAAGCAAAATACTTATAGCCAGAATTGCGCTGGTCATGGCCGGGGGCAGAAACGTGAGTTGGAGCAATTTGAAGAGACCGGGGCCGTTAAAGTGATGCTGAAGCCAGTTAAAAAGCAGGTAAAGGCAGGCAATGCCCAGTCCAGAACCCAGGATGCCCTGCAAGAGCCCCTCAAGAATAAGAGGAGCCTGGATATAGCTTTTAGAGGCCCCGATGAGGCGCATAATCTCCAATTCAGGACGTCTTGAAACCACAGTGAGACGAATAGTGCTGGAAACCATGAAGGTGGCGGTAAGCACAAGCAGCCCGCCACTCAGGAAGAGAATCAGGCGGATAAGCTGAGTGAAGTAGCCCAACCGCTCGATCCAGCCCCTGCCGTACTGCACCTTTTGGGCTCCCGGCAGGGTGGCCAGAAAATTGGCGAAATTGTTAATGTGGGAAAGAGATGAAAGGCTTCTGAGCGGATAAACTTCGATGAAGGGCGGCAGAAATTCTGGGTCAAAATCATCTAAAACATCACGATCAGGGCCCAATTGCCGTTTAAGCTGGGCAAAGGCATCCTGGCTGGATTTGAAAACTATTTTATCCACCCGGCCAAAGGATCTAATTTCGCGGCTGAGCTTGGCCTGAGCCGCGGCCGTTGGTTGATGGTCAAGATATACCAGCAGCCGTATATTGTCTCCGAGGCGGATACCGGCATGTTTAAGGTTCAAAAAAATCAGGAAAAAGAAGGAAAAAATCAGCACCGACAGGGTAACGGTTGCCAGAGTCATTATCTGTGAGCCCCAGGTCTGTCTGAGGTTTCTAACCGTTTGCGTCAGGATGGCGGATAACTTCAAGGTCTTTATCTCCGTATCTTGTAACTATACAAATAGTTTACAGGCCTTATCTGAATAGTTGCTTTTGTCCTCAGGGGCTGGGACATCACTTCTAATAAGTTCCCCCTGCCGTATCTCCAGGGTTTGGGCGGCCGAGTAATCACGCAGAATCAAGGGGTCATGGGTGGCAATGATAATGGTGCTGCCCGCCCGATTGAGTTGGTCAAACAGTTTCATCACCAGTCTGGCATTCTCCTGATCCAGATTACCGGTGGGCTCATCGGCCAGCAGGATGGGCGGGTAATTGGCAGCGGCCCGGGCCAGGGCGGCCCGCTGCTGTTCACCCCTTGACAACTTCCCGGCCCTGATATGTTTTTTATCCATCAGGTTCAGGAGATCAAGGAGATAGTTTATCCGATCCTTGATTGTGCGGTTCGGGGTATAGGTAACCTCCATGGGCATGGCGATGTTCTGGTAAACCGTGAGGCCGGGCAGGAGCTTAAAGTCCTGATAAGCCATGCCGATTTTCTGGCGCAGAAGCTGCATCTCGGCGGGAGTGATGCTGGTCAGCTCCCGGCCCAGCACATCTATAAGCCCCTTGGTGGGGTGCTCCATGGCGCATATAAGCTTCAGCAGGGTAGATTTTCCAGCCCCGCTGATACCGGTTAGAAAGATCATCTCTCCGGCTTTGATGCTGAATGAGACATCCCGCAGGGCGACCACATCCGGCGGATAAATTTTATTTACCTTGATGAACTCTATAATTGTGGGCTGGCTTATTTCTGGGTTCATGAGTTGCGCACGATGCTCTCTCTGAGTTTCTTAATCTAATAAATGAATAACCGTAACTGTTCAGGAAAGCGCAGCCCCCGATACTTCCTGTACGCGAGGAGGGCGAAACGGACAAAAATGGGGTGCAACTGAACAGTTACTGAATAATAATGTAATTTTGGAAAAAATGTAGTTATTTATCAAGGTTATTATTGCGATAAGGCGAAAAATGGTACTTTTTTATAGATATTGTCATGGAAAGGTCGTAAAATCTGGGTTTGAAGATAATAATGGATAAGGTTGAACATGGAAAAAATTAAAAACTGATGAGTGGTTCTCCACCAGAAAATATTGACCGGTTTGCCGGTATCATAGGGGCCTGCGCCCGTATGCGGCAGCTCTTCAGCCTTATTGACAAGGTGGCGGAGACCGATACCACCATCCTGATTCAAGGTGAATCAGGTACTGGCAAAGAATTGGTGGCTCGTGCTATTCATCAACAGGGGACGCGGCAGAAAAACCCCTTTGTGCCGGTTAATTGTGGTGCCATTCCGGCTGAGCTTTTAGAAAGTGAGCTTTTTGGCCACGAGAAGGGGGCCTTTACTCATGCCATTCGTACCCGGATTGGCCGTTTTGAACTTGCCCACGGCGGAACGGTATTTTTAGACGAAATATCTGAAATGAGTCCCATGCTGCAAGTCAAGCTTCTGCGGGTTCTTCAGGAGAGGGAGTTCGAGCGGGTAGGAGGCACCCAGACTATTAAATCTGATTTCCGGGTAGTTGCCGCCACCAATCGCTGCTTAGAGGATGAATTGCGGCAGGGCCGTTTCCGGGAGGATCTTTTTTACCGCTTAAATGTCATTCCGGTCATGGTGCCCCCCCTGCGGGAACGACAGGCCGATATTCCCCTGCTGACGGAATATTTTATTCAGCTTTTTACGGCTGACAAGAATCACCGCATCTCCGGAATTTCTCAGGAGGCCATGGGCCACCTACTTCGCTATCACTGGCCCGGTAATGTTCGGGAACTGGAAAATATTATTGAGCGGATGGTTATTCTGGCCTTGGCCGAAGAGATAAGCGTGGCTGATCTGCCCGAGAAGATTTTAGATTGCCGGCCAATTGCTGGGGCAGGCCTGGCCACTGAAATCCCCCCCCAGGGGTTCTATCTCCAACAGGCGGTGGCGGATTATGAAAAGGAGATTATTATCAAGGCTCTGAATCAGGTGAATTGGATCAACAATCAGGCGGCCAAGCTTCTGAATGTCAACAGGACAACCCTTATAGAAAAGATGAAGCGCTATAAACTGGTAAAACCAGCGGTTAGCATGTAGTAAATGAATAAGCTGATGGAAGACGGCAAAGCTCGACATAAAAGGGACTTTGGCAGACAAAAGGCCGTTAATCACTCTCGTTATTTCTTCCTTATTCTGGCCGCCTTCTGCCTTGGCATAATTTCTCTCACCGCTGTCCCTGCGGCCTGGACGGCAAATCCCAAGGCTATGGTCGAAGGGAACAAAAAACCTGCCCCGCATCATAAACGCAACCGGAGCGAGACTCGCCGGGTCATTAAAGATCTGCTTCAAAAAGCGAAGCGTGATCTATCCATGAATAATCAGGCCTCGGCCGCCAGATATCTCTATCAGATCTATCTTAATTTCCCTGACAATCCAGCGGCGGAGTCCGCCCTCTGGCGTTCGGCTGAGCTCAGAAAAAAGCTGGCCAGTCATCACCCCGGTGCCGATCTGGAGCGGGTCAAGGATATGTTTCGTGATTTCATAAATTCCTATCCATCTTCGAAGAGAGTACCGGCGGCCTATCTGGAACTTGGTATTAGTTATTTCCATATGGGTTTTTATCGTGAGGCCTTGAGCTATTTCAAGCTGTTTGAGGAGAGCTATCCCGCCTCTCCTCTTCTGTTTAAGGCCATGATGTGGCACCGTGAAGCGTTGATGAAGACCGGGCGGCAGGCCGAGGCAGCCCGACTCTTCTACCGCTTGACGCATAGTGCTGATCAGCATCTCAGGCTCATCGGCCAGGTGGGAATGGGAGAGCTGCGTTATAAGCAGGGGCGTTATCAGGAGGCCAAAAACTATTTTCAAATGGTGATGATAAAGCATCCTGATTATTACCGGCGAGACCCCGCTCTACTGCGTCCGGCCGGGCTTACTAATCTTAAATCAGGCAATATCAAGCTGGGGCGTCGGCAGCTCTATCATTACCTGAGTCTGGATTATGAGGTTGATGATCGCCCCGCCCTGTTAGCCGCTCTGGCCGAGTCCTATCATAAGCACGGTGATTATAAAGCCGCCGCCAGCCTGTACCGGGAGATTATTCACGAGAGCGGCGGCCGGAGACACTCCGCTCTGTTAGCCGCTTTGCGTCTGGCCCAATATCGGGATAACAGCCATTTTAAAATGTCAAAAAATGAAGCGGTCTATCTTGCTGACCCGGACGGGGATGCACCCTATATTGCGGTACTGGATAAATATCCCGCTGAAGCCATGGCCCAGGATGCCCGTTACGCTCTATTCAGGCGCTACAAATCCCGGCATGAGTTAAACAGGGCCTATGATGTGGGCCGCAGCTTTTTACGGGCTCAACGCGGTATTAAGGGCCGCCGCCGACAAATCGGCAATATTCTTCTTTATCTGACGGCTGAATTTTTAAAGAAAAAGGACTATCAAAAGATATATGACCTCTATTTTGTGGATTTTCGTCATATAAAGGATTTTCCGGACGGCAGACTGCTGTATATGGTGGGGCGGGCCATGGAGGCCCTGAACTTAGATAAACAGGCGGCAGTGGTCTATTATCGGGCCTTAAAATGGCAGCTGCCGGAGAAGGACAAGATTGATCTCTACTATCGACGGGCGGCAGTCTATCTGCGCCTGAAAGACTATGCCTCGGCTGATCGTCTGCTGACCTACATCCGCAAGCTGTATAAGGGCAAACGTGCTGTTGGTGAAATTGATTATTACAGCGCCGAGCTGGCCGAGATCAGGAATCATAAAGATCGGGCGCTTGATTTTTACGAGCAGGCAGTCGATAACCCCACCTTTGCGGATAAAATGGCGATCTACGCTGGTAACGCCATTCGTCTCGCTCTCGAGCTTGGTAAAAATGAACGGGCGGCCTTGATCTGGCATAAGGCGGCCTCCAGAAATATAGCTCCGCTCCAAGGACAGGCCCTTGGTCTGAAGGTTGCTGACGCCCTGCGCCAGACTGGTGATTTCAAGACGGCGGCTGATTTATACAAAGCAGTTTTGTCCCCCCCTTATCCAAAGAAGGGGGAAAACGCTCAACTCTGTGCGCTTTATCTCGGCGATGTTCTTCTGAAGCTGAGGCAGGACACCGAGGCGGTTGACTATTATAAAAAAGCCCAGGCCGGGGATAATAAGATGGTTAAAGAGCTGGCCGCAGAGCGTCTGCGACAGAAGTCACTGAACGCCAAGGTTAGAAGTATAAAATTCAGCAAATAACCGTTTGATATAATTAATTATGTCATTTATTAACAAAGAAAATAAAAAAGATAAAAAAATATTAATCGTGGAAGATGAGCGGGAAACGCGAATTTCCATGTTTGAATTTTTAGACGACAAGGGCTATCAGGTCATGGTGGCGGAAAACGGCCATATGGCTCTGGATATGCTAGATAATAATCCCGTTGATCTGGTAATTTCCGACATTCGGATGCCGGAGATGGGCGGCCTGGAGTTATTACGACGGCTGCGGGTTAAAAACCCCGCCCTGCCAGTCATAATTGTTACCGGTTTTGCCAGCGTTGACACAGCGGTGGAGGCCATGAAGCGGGGAGCCTATGATTATGTCCTGAAACCCTTTCCGGAAGAGGTTGTCGGAGAAACAGTCCGCCAGGCGCTAATCGCTGGTCAAAGCTCATTACCCTCTCTAGCTCATGAGGCGAATAAGGACGACCCAGCGGTTGAGAAAAAACCAGTTATCGGCAATGATCCCCGCTGGTTGCAGGTTATGAGCAAGGCCCGGGCCGTGGCTTCCAGCACCGCCACCGTTCTGATATTAGGTGAATCGGGCACCGGTAAGGAGGTGGTTGCCCGGGCCATTCATCAGGAGAGTGAACGGCGGCAGGGGCCCTTTGTGGCCTTAAATTGCGCCGCTCTGCCGGATGGTCTTCTCGAAAGCGAGCTTTTCGGCCACGAAAAAGGAGCCTTTACCGGAGCCGCCGCCATGAAGAAGGGCAAATTCGAGCTGGCCCACGGCGGAACTCTGCTTCTGGACGAGATTGGTGAGATTCCTCTCCATCTGCAGGCCAAGTTGCTGCGGGTTCTGCAGGAGAATGTGGTTGATCGTCTCGGCGGCAAGGCCCCGGTCAAATTTGATGCCCATATTGTCGCCACCACCAACTGCAATTTGTTAGAGGCGGTGGAAAGAGGTGAGTTCCGCCGGGATCTTTTTTATCGCTTGAATGTTATCCCCCTGAATTTGCCGCCTCTACGCGAAAGAAAAGGTGATATTGCCGCTCTAACGGCGTATTTTGCCGCTCGTTACGCCCGCCGCTATGCCAAACCCCTGAAAAAATTATCCCAGGCCGCTTCACAGCGTTTTTTGACTTATGAATGGCCTGGTAATGTCCGTGAGATGGAAAACATGCTGGAGCGGGCGGTGCTGTTAAGCCGCGGCTCACATTTAGAACCTTGGGATCTATGGGATGAGGCCCCGCCTGAGGGGGATGCTGCTGAAGCGTCTGGCGCTCTGGAACCCGCCGCCAAACAGGCTGCCAGCCCTGAGACTTTACCTTTTGCGGCCAGCGGTCAGGTTATTCCTTTGAAGGAGGTAGAGCGTCAAATGATTCTACAGGCCCTCCATAAAACTGACAACAACCGCACTCACGCCGCTAAAATATTAGGGATAAGCGTTCGCACCCTGCGCAACAAACTGCACGAATACCGCAGTTCAGGGCTGATCTCCTGAGCCGCTCATATCTTGATTAACTCTCTTAAATAATTATGTTTATCTACTCCAGACGGTTTTCTCTCACGGGCCGCTGCCTGCCTTGTTTGTCTTCTAATTTTTAATTATGCGATATTCATGGCACTTGTTTTGCATGTAAATTCTTGCGACAAGTCTTAACTTTGCCAGAGCAGTTACTAAAAAAATTATTGTGGAGGTGCGGATATGTCCTTTGTTGATAAGATGTTTGGCCGGGGCTTTTATGTGGCTGAGCAGGCTTTAAACACCCGGATGGCCAAGCAGGGGCTGATTCAATCCAATATTGCCAATCTGGAGACCCCCGGTTATAACCGGCAGGATTTTCCCTTTGCCAGGGCCATGGAGGCCGCCCTGGATCAACGGGGACAGCTGGCCCGGACAAATAAGGCCCATATTGCCCTTGATCCATTAGATATCAGCCAGGATATAACCTTGAGTAATGACCAAAGACCGGTGGATTTAGATGAGGAGATGTTAGATCTCTCACAAAATCGACTGATGTACCGGGTAACAACAAAGATTTTATCCAAAAAATTTGAAAATCTAAAATATGCCATTGACGAGGGAGGTAAATAAACTATGGATTTTATGACTGCAATGGATATCAGCGGTTCGGCCCTGAAGGCGGAACGGAGCCGGATTAATATCGCTGCAATGAATCTGGCCAATGCCAATACAACCAGAACCATTGACGGCGGCCCCTACCGGGCCAAATCGGTGATTTTTAAGGCCCAGCCCCTGCGGGGCGGCTTTCAAGATACCATGAATGGCATTGAGAACAAGCTCCGCAAGGTAGAAGTGGTGGAGGTGGTTAATGATAAAACCCCTTTCAAGGAAATTTACGACCCCTCACATCCCGATGCCGATGCCAACGGCATGGTCAAGATGCCCAATGTCAATACAGCGGAGCAAATGGTCGATATGATGAGTGCCCGGCGGGATTATGACGCCAATGTCACGGCTCTGGAGGCTATTAAGGCTATGGCTTTAAGGGCCCTGGATATCGCCCGCTAACCGTAACAATACTGAATTATGTCTTCTAACAGAGGCTTAAGATTCTAATTTTGGAAGGATGAATAAATTATGAATAAATTGTCATTAACTCCCGTATCTCCCCCCGGCCAGCAGACGACACCCTTATCCGGCCCGGTTAAAACTCCGGGCAGTGGTTTTGGACGTATTCTTGAGGACTCGGTGGGGGCAGTGAATAAACAGATAGAGACGGCATCCTCACTCTCCGAGGGGATCATGGCCGGTAAGCAATCAAATATTCATGAGACAATGATTGCTGTAGAAAAAGCGTCATTGTCTTTCCACATGCTTACCAGAGTGCAGGGCAAGGTTATTGATGCCTATAAAGAAATAATGAGAATGCAGCTTTAGAAGGCGGCTGGTTTGACGAATTAGATTGAATGTTGAGGTAAGCGGTAAACTTCGTAATTCTAAATTCGAAACATAGTTAGAACATAAAGTTGCCTGTGGAAAGGAGAGATAATGGCTAGTCCCAAAGAGATGTTAGAACAGATATGGTCAATTATAACTGAATTACCGCCTATTCAAAAAATTGCTGGTGGTCTGGTACTAACAGCAGTAATCATAACCTTGGCACTGATCATGGGGCGTGACAGCGGCAGTGGCGGCGGCAATTACGGGGTGCTGTTTTCTTCACTTACCGAATCGGATGCTGCCGATATAGTGGCCAAATTAAAGGAACAGAATGTACCTTATAAACTGGCTGCCAATGGAACCGCCATCAAGGTACCGGAAGATGTTGTGCTTAATACCAGGCTAACTCTGGCGGGTGCGGGGTTGCCCCGTGGCGGCGGGGTGGGTTTTGAAATTTTTGACCGCACCAATCTCGGGGTGACTGATTTTGTCCAGAAACTTAATTACCAGCGGGCCCTGCAGGGTGAATTAGCCCGTACCATCAGACAGTTTCAGCAGATAAGCTCAGCCAGAGTACATCTCGCTCTGCCCAAGGAGTCGGTGTTTGTTGAGGATCAACGGCCGCCCTCGGCCTCGGTAAGTATTAAGATGCGTGGCCGTGGTAAACTGACCAAGGGTCAGATCAGGGCTATTGTTAATCTGGTGGCCTGCGCGGTTTCCGGCCTCACCGAGAATAATATTACCGTGGTGGATACCGCCGGACATCTGCTGTTCAGGAGAGAGGGGGACGAACCAGGGATGCTGTCTTCAGATCAGCTTGAGTATAAGCTGAAGCTGGAAAGCAACATGCGCCGGAAGCTGGAAACCATGTTTGAAGAGGTGGTGGGAATCGGCAAGGTCATTGCCAGGGTCTCGGCTGATGTCAATTTTAATCAGGTAAATACCACCGAGGAATTATACGATCCCGACGGCCAGGTAGTACGCAGTGAGCAGCTTTCTAATGAATCTAACAAACAGAACGGCGGTTCCGCCAAGGGTATTCCAGGGGTTAAGGGCGATCTTGCCACCTTTAGCGGCACGTCCGGCGGAGGCTCCAACTCCTCCGGCAGCAGCCGTAATTCCGTCACCAGGAATTACGAGATCAGCAAGACCGTAAAAAAGACAAAAGATTCGGTGGGGACAATTAAGAAGATAACCGTGGCCCTGATGGTCGATGGAAACTACAAAATGGTTAAAGACCCGAAGGGCCGGATGATATCGGAATATGTGCCGCGCTCCAAGGCGGAATTGGCCAGTTTTACCCGTATGGCCCAAAAGGCCGTGGGCTTAGACCCGGATCGGGGTGATACCATTGAGGTGGTCAGTATGCCATTTTTCACCTCAAATACTCAGGAGGAAAGTACCGGGAGCGGCCCGAAATGGCAGCAACTTGTTCTTCGTCTCGCCCAGCCAATTATGTATCTTATTCTGGCTATTTGTTTTATTTTATTTGCCGCTCGCCCATTTTTCAGGCTATTATCAGATAAACAGCTTGAAGAGGAGAAACAGGCTATGCTGGCGGCTTCCCGACTCTCCACGGCCGGCGGTCAGGAGGGCGGTGAAAAAGAAGATGATTTAACTCTGCCGAGCAAGGGCATGAGCGATAAGGAAAAGATATACAAACTGGCGCAAAGCGATCCTGATCGGGCGGCTGATCTGGTGAGAAGATGGCTTAGAGAAGGGGCATAAAGGATATGGCAAAAAAGGAACAATCACAGTCTGAACTGTCCGGCCCGGAAAAAGCGGCCATATTTATGCTGACCCTGGGAGAAGACTTTGTCGCCAAGGTCTTTCAAAGACTGGAGGATGACGAAATCAAGGCAGTTGGCCGCCAGATGGCCAAGATGGATCATGTCGACAAGAATGATATTGCCAGTCTTTTAAAAGAGTTTCGTTCCGATGCCGGGGGAACCGACGATCTTTTCCTCTCCGGTGACGATATGCTTGAATCGGCTCTTAAAAAGGCCCTGCACAGCGACAAGGCCAATGAAATTCTGGAGGAAATTCATTCCGACTGGCGCCTGACCCTTTTCCAAAAGGCCCGTAAACTTGAGCCCCAGATCCTGGTTAACTTTCTCCGCAATGAGCATCCGCAGACTATCGCCTTGATGCTGGCGGTTCTTGAACAGAGCCAGGCCGCGGTAATTCTTGGTGAATTGAAGGAAGATCAACGCATAGAGGTTATTATGCGGATGAGTGAACTGGATAAGGTCAGTCCTGAAATTCTGGTGGAAATCGACCGGGTATTACAGGAGGAGCTGTTATCGGTGGAGGGCATGGAGGGCCAGCGTCTCGGCGGGGTTGAGGCGGTGGCTGAGATTCTGAACAACGCCGACCGCGGCCTGGAGGCCTCTATTTTAGAAGGGGTTGAGGAACAGAAGGAGGAACTGGCCGAAGAGATCCGCAAATTAATGTTTGTCTTTGAGGATCTCATCGGGGTGGATGACCGCGGGATTATGGCAATTCTTAAGGAGGTCAGTACCGATGACTTAAAACTGGCCTTAAAAACCGCCTCCGAAGATTTAAAGGAGAAGGTATTTAAGAATATGTCACAGCGGGCCGTGGAGATGCTGAAAGAGGATATGGAAATCATGGGGCCGACCCGTCTGAAGGATGTTGAATCGGCTCAGCAGGCCATTTTGAAAATAGCCAAACGTCTCGAGCAGGAGGGTAAGGTTCAATTATCAGGCGGTGGCGGAGGGGATGATGAATTTGTCTAAGGTAATTAAAACCGGTCCCCCAGGGACGGTGGCCCCGGATATATTAACCAGCAGACCGGGGCTGGCCGATCTCGAACAGGAAAAATTCCAGAGTTTTGATTCTCTATGGCGTGATGAACGGCAGGAGATTGTTGATGCCATGACCATTCTGGGCCGGGAACGGGAGGAAACAAAAAAACGCTGTGCCGCTATGATAGCCGAGACCCAGGGCCGGGTTGCCGAGCTTGAGAAGGAAGCTCGCAACAAGGGGTTTGCCGCTGGTCGTGAGGAGGCTATGGAGGCCGGTAAGGTGGAGCTGCACCGTAAATCAGGCCAGATTGATGAGTTACTGTGTTTGATTTCAGAGGAACGCCGTCAGTTGTACGCCGAATATCAGAAGGGGGTCGAACTCATCGTTCAGGCGCTCCTGGAGAGGATTTTATTTCACGAGGTCTCGGTTAATCAGCGGGTGATTGTAGCCTGCCTCAAGGCGGCTCTGGGGTATGTTGTTGAAAATTCCAATGTTACCGTCCATCTGCACCCCAACGACCTGGAACGTTTGAAGGAATCCGGGCTTGACGACCCGGAATTACTGGTGCGGGTCAAAAATCTGGAGATGGTGGACGATCCGCTGATCAGCGAAGGCGGCTGTCTGCTGGAAACCGATTTTGGCGAGGTAGATGCCACCCTGGAACTTCGCAAGAATAAGCTGGCCAAGGCCATCGGGGTTATGTTTCAATATGCCGTTGACCATGAGCAGGATGAGTCGCCGGCAGCTG
>VAPF01055462.1_pt1 | contig 27309 bp, 24 predicted proteins | sample 3393931 | NCBI WGS metagenome assembly VAPF01 (sample SAMN08290437, study PRJNA428436) | hydrothermal vent metagenome | isolation source: Deep-sea hydrothermal vent chimney | place: Atlantic Ocean: South-mid Altantic Ridge | depth 2773 m m | reverse complement strand
GCAAAAGGACAAGAAGAAGTTCAACGTTCTATGTTCAAGGTTCTACGTTAACGGATAAAGCAACAAAAGCAAGAACGAACGGCAAAGATTAAAAGAAGTTCTATGTTCTATGTTCAATGTTATCGGATAAAGCAACAAAAGCAAGAACAAAAATACTCCAGCAACAGACTAAAGACTAATAAAGACATGATCGGATTTTTATATTTTTGACGCAAATGAAGCCATAAAGCTACCAAAATCTGTCAATAGTGCCAACATTTTGACAATTTCCGTCATCATTTCTATGTATTTTTTATACACATCTAAACTTTTTATATATATTAAAACTTAATATATTTTAAACTTATCGGCCGATTTTAGAAAAACTTCAACAAACCGGCAAGACTGAGTGGAAGCGGGAACTTGAACTTATTGAGAAACATTATCCTGAATGGAATGATTTATTTAATTGTATTTGTGAGGATTCTGGATTCCCGCTCAAAAGATCGCGGGAATGACGGGATGGTGGAATGACGGAAACTACCCATAAATTCTTCTGAACTACAATGTCTTTTTGTCGTCATGCCGGACTTGATCCGGCATCCAGGAACCATCGGGGATTTCTGAAGAACATTATAAAAAAGCCGGGAGGCCCTAAGGGGGGAGGGGACCCCCCGGCAGGTAAAAAATCAGAATCCCCTGTGTGATGATTTCCTCAAAAAGGCCGGGATATCCAGGGTCTCCTCATAATTGAATATGCTCTCCCTTGACTCCTTCATCTCAAGATTGCCGTCAAGGCTTTTCGCCAGAATCTTCTCCGCGCCTGTACCCTTATAGCCGACGGATTCCTTGCCGGGCGCCCATTTCCTTAACTGGGGCAGATCAAGCTTTTCCTTCTTTTCTTCAAAACCGGTGGCTATTACCGTAACCCTCACTTCATCATTTACATCCGGGTCTATGACCGAGCCGAAGATCACATTGACGTCTTCGTGGGCGGAATCATAAATGAGCGAAGTCGCCTCCTGCACCTGGCTTAATGAGAGCTCAAGCCCTCCGGTTATGTTAATGAGTATCCCTCTGGCGCCTTCTATGGAGGAATCTTCAATCAGTGGATTTAATATCGCCTTTTTGGCGGCCTCGGCAGCGCCTCCTTCGCCCTTGCCAATACCGGAACCCATTACCGCGCGTCCCATCCCCTCCATAATCGTTTTGACATCGGCAAAATCAACATTGATAAGCCCGGGAACAAGAATAATATCGGATATGCCCTGCACCGCCTGCTTGAGGACGTCATTCGCGATCGAGAAAGACTTCAGCATGGGGGTGCTTTTTTCGACAACAAGGCTGATTCTGTCATTGGGAATAACGATTAGTGTATCAACGTCCCTGGTGAGTTCCTTTATCCCCTCTTCGGCATTCATGAGCCTCTTTTTCCCTTCATAGAAAAAGGGCTTCGTTATTACGGCAACCGTCAGCGCGCCTAACTCTTTTGCGATGCCGGCGATAACAGGCGCGGCTCCAGTTCCTGTTCCGCCCCCCATGCCCGCGGTTATAAAAACCATGTCGCAGCCTTCCAGGCTTTCCATTATCGCGTCCTTATCTTCAAGCGCCGCCTGCCTGCCTATTTCAGGATTTGATCCTGCTCCCAGGCCCTTGGTCAATTCGGCCCCAATCTGTATCTTGGTTGGTGCAAGAGACGTTTCAAGTACCTGCATGTCTGTATTCACAGCGATGAATTCCACCCCGTGCAGATTTGAAGCTATCATATTATTTACAGCGTTACCACCAGCCCCTCCAGCCCCTATAACCTTGATCTTTGCCTTTTGACCCCTTACTTCCTCGATTTCAAACATAATTGGCTCCTTTCCCTGTTTTCATTTAAATCTGAAAAATCTATCTGAATAGTCCTTAACCCAGTCCTTCATCCTCCCAAAAGCACCGCCGATGATTTCCGGGGAAGAGCTCCCGTTAAAATCCTGCTCATCGATGTAATTGAGAAACCCGACGCATGATGAATAGACAGGGCTGTCGACCGCCACCCTCATTCCGTTTGTATTTAAGGGCATGCCAACCCTCACCGGAAGACCGAGAACCGATTCGGCCATTTTATCAAACCCTCTAAGAAGGGAAGTTCCCCCTGTCAGCACGATGCCGTATGCCGCGCGATCAGGTCCGAACCATGCCCTGATCTCTGCTTTTATCATCTGGAGAATCTCTTCGCATCGCGGCTGTATTATCTCCAGGAGGTGCCTGACGGGAAGACTGATCCCACGTCCACCGTATTGTGTCATCCGCACTTCGGCCTGACCGTCTTCTATTATTCCCATAACAGCAACTCCCGATGCCTGTTTCAGTCTTTCCGCTTCATGCGTATCAACTCCCAACCCCACGGCTATGTCATTGGTGATGTGGGCCCCGCCGACACCAAGCACCGAGACATGTCGCGGGCGGCTGTCCCTGAATAGCACGATGTCGGTCGTCCCGCCCCCGATATCTATAAGGACCACACCGGTCTTCTTCTCCTCCGGGGTGAGGGTGGAATATGCCGACGCAAGAGGTTTTAATATAACACCGGCGACATCCAGGTCCGACTTTGCACAGCATTTAACAAGGTTTTTCACCGGAACCACCGCTCCTGTAATTATATTGACCCTGGCCCCGAGTCTTGCGCCCGCCATGCCTATGGGATCTATTATTCCTTCGTGTCCGTCCAGCACGAATTCCATCGGTATGACATGCAGCACTTCCCTGTCAAGCGGAACATATACGGCCTTTGCCGATTCAATCGCGCGCTCCACATCAACGCCGTCAACTTCTTCGCCCCCTATACCGACCGATCCAAAACTCTCAAATCCACTGATATGCCCGCCAGATATACCTGAAAAAACAGATCTGATCCTGGTCCCGGAAAAAGACTCCGCTTCTTTTACCGCCTTTTTTATCGAATCAACCGTGGCGTCCATGTTGACTATTATCCCCTTTCTGACACCGGAGGAATTCGACCTGCCGACACCGAGTATATTCAGTCCATCTTCGTTCAGTTCGGCGACCACGGCGCAGACCTTTGTCGTGCCGACATCAAGGCCGGCGACTATATTTAAACCCGTCAATGCGCCACCCCTTTCATCGGTTTGACAAAAGCCCTCCTGGCAAACCTCAAATCTATATAATCAACTCGCATCTTCCGGTTTTTTATCTCCCGCTCAAGGTCCATTAATCTCATAAGCTTGGCTTCGTAATCACCGACACCGACTTTGATGGCGACACCGTCTAACTTTACCGTCAGATCATTAGGTTTGTGCGCGATTATCTCTATCTGGTCTTTCTCATACATCAGGCCTTTTTCTTTTATCACACGCACAAGATTCAGCGCCTCGGAAAACACTCCCTCTTTTCCGAAAGGCGTTCCGGATATCACGGGCAGAAACGGTACCGGACTGTTTTTCAGTTCCTGAAGCATCTTTCCCCTTTCGTCTATGATAAAAAGACGGCCCTTCATATCAAGAAGCGCGAAAGGCTCGGACTCTTTCACCCGGATATGAAGCCCGCCGGGAAATTCCTTCCTGACCTTTATCGATCTCACCCACGGGGATTCGGCCATCTTCGCGGCCACCTTGGCGCCGGACAGCGCGATAAGATTTTCCTTTCCTGTCAACCCGGTCAGACTCATCAGTTCCCCGTCCGTTAAATGCTCGTTACCCGAAAAAACAACCTCCGTGACGGTAAAGGCCTTTTTGGCCGCCACCGACATAAAATATATAATCGCAACAAATGCAATTACAGGAAAGACAACAAAGACAAAATACTTAATGCCCGCAACGGCATTCGTACCCCGCTTCTTTTTTAGCAGTATGTTCTTTTTGATCTTCCTGCTACGCCCCATTAATGCCTCCGAGTATCTCTTCCAGGAGCAGCTGGAAGTCCAGTCCCGCATGTTTCGCGATCTTCGGCAGAAGGCTCGTCTCCGTCATGCCGGGGATGGTGTTCACTTCGAGAACGAAGGGACCGCCGTTATCGTCGACTCTCAGGTCAACCCTTGTCGCGCCCCCGCACCCAAGGGCTTTATGCGCCGACAATGCCGCCTTCCTGGCCCTTTCGTATATCTTTCTCCCTATTTCCGGCGGAAGAATATAATCGGTGAGTCCCGACGTATATTTCGCATCGTAGTCGTAAAACTCCCCGGCAGGTCTCACCTCGACACCACCGAGAACTTTATCGTTCAATATCCCTATCTGGATCTCTTTCCCCTTAATATATTTCTCAACGACCACCTTATCGCCGCAACGGAACGCCCGGTTGAGGGCCTCCGGAAATCCGGACCTCTCCCTCACAATCTCAACGCCGACACTCGAACCTTCGGCAGCCGGTTTAACAACCCACGGCAACGGGAATCCGGCCCTGAACGCGTAATTTGCCGGGGCTGTCCCTGAATTCTTTTTTATGAAATCCGGCCTGTGAATTATCTTGAATGGCGGGACGGGTATCCCATGATAAATAAATACCTTTTTAGAAGCCTCCTTGTCCATCGCAAGGGCGGACGCAAGGACCCCCGAACCAGTGTATCTTATGTCCGACACCTCCAGCATCCCCTGCACCGCTCCGTTTTCGCCATCTCCTCCATGCAGGGCGATGAAGGCGATATCTATCCGCTGTTTTTTTAGCGCGGAGCAGAGGTCTTCTCCCGCGTCGATCGCCACGACATTATAGCCGGAGGATTTCAGGCAGTCGCTTATGGCCCTTCCACTGTTAAGGGATACCTCTCTTTCGGATGATCTCCCCCCCATAAGAACACCTATTTTTATGGTCTTAAGACCTCTCTTTTTCATCCCAATCTTCTCTCTACGCCTGATGAACGGTTCATCCTCCGATGCATTAATCTCTCCCGATCACTCTTATCTCCGGCTCCAGAACAATGCCGGTTTTTTTATTCACGATCGATGAAACCTCATCCATGAGTCTCATATAGTCGACCGCCGTGCCTTCACCCCTGTTTACAAAGAAGTTCGCGTGGACGGTGCTGACTTCAATCCCGCCCACTCTCATTCCCTTGCAGCCCGCCTCATCAATAAGCCTGCCTGCCTGAACGCCATCGGGATTTCTGAAGACGCATCCGGCGGACCTCTCCGAAAGGGGCTGGTTCCGTCTCTTTTCCATTAAAAATTTCTCCATGCGTTTAGACACCTCCGCCTCTTCAAATCTCTCAAGTTTCAGGTTGGCGCTCAGCACAATGTCTTTCGGAGAGATGTCCGATCTCCGGTATCCGAAGCCCAGGCCTTCCGCCCTGAACATCCCGAGTCCGCCGCTGGAGTCCATAATCGCGACAGAGACAAGCACATCCTTTATCTCGTAGCCGAATGAGCCGGCGTTTCCACATATAGCGCCGCCCACTGTTCCAGGTATGCCGGTCAGCCCTTCAATCCCGGAGTAGCCCCTTTCCCTGCAGAAGTTGACCAGCTCCCGCAGAGACAGGCCTGCTTCCACAAACAGATCGGCATACCTGATTCCTTCTTTCAGCACTTCTATCTTTCTGAACGCGCTAACGGATATAACGGCCCCGTCAATGCCACCGTCCCTGACAAGTATGTTCGTCCCTCTGCCGAGAGTCAGAAAAGGCGACCCTTTTTTCTTCAGAAAAACAACCAGGTCCCTCATGGAAATGGGGTCGTCAGGCGCCGCCATAACATCCACGGGCCCGCCTATCGCCAGGCTGGTATAATCCTTCATCGGGACATCGAAGTTCATCTCCCCCTGGTAGATATCTGCTAATGCTTCCCTCCATTCTTTCTGGTTAATCAATATTCAGCCCCTTCAATACCTTTTCCCCCAGCTTCCAGACGTCCCCGGCGCCGAGAGTAAAAAGTATGTCTCCCTTTTTCATTTCCGACAAAACCTGGTTCAGCGCCTCTTCCCCGCCGGGTGAATAAATGACATTGCCATGGCCCCTTTTTCTGATCTTCCCGGCGAGCACTTCTGAAGTGACGCCTTCAATGGATTTTTCGCCGGCGGGATAGATATCAAGAAGAACGAGATAGTCGGAATCTCCGAACGAGGCCGAAAATTCATCCATTAAGTCCGCGGTCCTCGTATACCTGTGCGGCTGAAAAATAACAAACAGCCTTCCTTTTCCATCGAGAAACCGCAGGTTCTCCCTTGCTGCCGAAAGAGTGGCCCTTATCTCGGAAGGATGGTGGCAATAATCGTCGTAGATCTTTATACCTTTCGCTTCCCCCTTAAATTCAAACCTGCGCTGTATACCGCTGAATGACTTCAGCGCTTCTTTTATCGCTGAAACATCCATTTTTAATTCCAGGGCGACCCCGATGGAGGCCAGGCTGTTAAGCATATTGTGAGAGCCCGGAAGAGGCACCGAGAACCTGCCGATGGCCTCTTTTCCGTAGACCACGTCGAAACTCGTAGACATGTATCCTTTTTCGATATTCACGGCATATATATCAGAGGATTCCGAAAACCCGTATGTCAAAAAACTCCTGTGTATATGGGGAATCAGGCTTCTCAGGTTCTCATCCTCGCCGCAGATAAGCGATACGCCATAAAACGGGACTTTATTAATAAATGAGAGAAAGGCTTCCCTCAGGTTCTCCATGTTTTTGAAAAATTCCATATGTTCCCTGTCAATGTTCGTTACAACCGCGATCGTGGGAGAAAGCTTCAGGAAGGAACCGTCGCTTTCATCCGCTTCGGCCACCAGAAACTCTCCCTGCCCGAGTTTCGCGTTGCTTCCGATCCCCTTGAGCTTCCCTCCGATTATGATCGTCGGGTCTAATCCTCCATGTCCGAGGATGGTCGAGATAAGCGATGTCGTGGTCGTCTTTCCGTGCGACCCCGCGATCAGGATACCGTATTTCAACCTCGCCAGTTCGGCAAGCATCTCCGCCCTCGGAATCACGGGGATGGAAAGTCTTCGCGCCGCCACAACTTCCGGATTGTCCGGCTGGACCGCGGACGATATAACCACGACCCTGGCTTTGCCGATATTCTCTTCACTCTGGCCCCTGTATATTTTTATTCCCAGTTCCTCCAGCCTCCTGGTCGTCCCGGTCGTCTTCAGGTCGGATCCGGTCACTTCATAGCCCAGGTTCGAAAGCACTTCCGCAATGCCCGACATCCCTATTCCGCCTATTCCGACAAAATGTATAACACCGTATTTTTCAAACACACCCGCTCCTTTAAAACTCATAATCTAACAACAGTGATGACAGACGATTAATTTAATGCTTAACTTTTCTCTTTATATCTTCGTCTTTTTTTATCAGACTCATGGCTATATCCACGATCTTTTTGTCGGCGTCCGGCTTTCCAAGCACACTACTCGCCCTCCGCATATCCATCCTGGCGGATTCGTTCTCATATAGTTCACGTATGTACCCGGCGAGCGTCCCGCCCCTGAGTTCATCATCAGGGATCATAAAGGCCGCTCCCAATTCCTTAAGCTTTAACGCGTTAAACTCCTGATGCCGGCCCACGGCATGAGGATAAGGCACCAGTATGGCCGGTTTTCCGAGGGCGATGAGTTCCGAGACAGTCGTCGCGCCGGACCGGGAGACAACGATATCAGCCATGGCATACGCCTCCGCCATCTGGTATATAAACGGCGCAATCGTCCCTCTGGCCCCGGCCTTTCTATAGGATTCCCTAACATCTTCGTAGTCCACGTCCCCCGTCTGATGCAGAAACTGTATCTTGTCCTTCAGGTCCGGCATGTGATTCAGCGCGCTGACCATCGCCCTGTTTATGGACCTGGCGCCGCTGCTGCCGCCGAATATCAGGACTGTAAACTTATCTTTGTCCAGCGCGAAAAGCCTGCTTGCCGGCTCACGTTCTCCCTTGAATATCTTCAGCCTTATGGGATTACCCACAAGGAATGTCCTGCTTATCGGGAAGAAAGTAAGGCTCTCCTGGAATGTTACGCATATCCCTTTTACAAACTTTCCCAGTATCCTGTTTGTAATCCCCGGCACTGAATTCTGTTCATGTATCATGGTGGCGATCGATTTCATATGCGCGACAAAGACAACAGCGCCCGAGGCATATCCACCCACACCTATAACAATATCAGGCGAAACATCCCGCATCATCCTGCGCGCGTCGAACAGCGAATGGATTAACGTCCGGACCGCCTTTATCTTCATCAAGATCGACCGGCCGGCTATACCCTCGGCCCTCAGGAATTTTATCGGATACCCTTCCCTTGGGATTATCTTCGCCTCAAGGCCATGTTCCGTGCCGACAAATATCACTTCCGTGTTGCTGTCCCTCCTTTTAAATTCTTCCGCCAGGGCCAGACCGGGAAAAAGGTGGCCGCCTGTTCCGCCTCCGGCTATCATCACCTTCAAATCCTGTATCCCTTCCTCTTGTAAATATTTCTCCGCGCCATTCTTCTGACCTTAAGATTATGCTGTTCAACAGCCGGCCCGTCGTCTTCACCCCTGGAAATCCCGAGCAGGATGCCTACGGCCGCCATGTTAACCAGAAGGGCCGAGCCGCCGTAACTCATAAACGGAAGTGGAAGTCCCTTTGTGGGGACCAGACCAAGGACAACGGCGAAATTTATGAGCGCCTGCAGGGATATCATCATTGTCAGGCCATAGGCAAGATAGTAAACAAAGCTGTTTTTCGATCTGTTCGCTATGGATATGCCTCTTATGAACAAGACCAGAAAAAGGACGACCACGACGCTTACTCCGATAAATCCGATTTCTTCACCCACAAGACTAAAAATAAAATCCGTATGCGCGGCCGGCAGGAATGAGAGTTTCTGCTTTGATTCGCCCAGACCAAGTCCGGTCAGTCCCCCACTTCCGAAGGCTATGAAGGACTGCACAAGCTGGAAGCCGCTTCCCTGCGGGTCTTTCCATGGATTGAGAAAGGTGGTGAACCTCTTCAGGCGATATGGCTCCATAATAAGTTTGTAGATGACCGGCAGGGAGAGAAGCGTAACATAAGCCATGTACTTAAGCCGCGCTCCGGAGATGAAGAGCATGACGAATGTCAAAAATGCAAGGCTCATTGTCGCTCCGAAATCAGGCTGTAACATGAAGATGCCCTGAAACACCCCCATGACAAGCAGCGGGGTCAGGAAAGAGCTTAACCTTTCCGTGTTGTAAGCCGGGCTTGACATGAACTTTGCGAGGAATATTACCATCGTCAGTTTGACAAGCTCGGAAGGCTGGAAAGTCGTGGGCCAGAGCTTTATCCATCTACTTGCGCCGCCGGCCGATACCCCGATGCCAGGAATAAATACAAGAAGTAAAAGAAAAAAAGAAAAGATCATCAGAGGGAGCGCCATTTTCCCGATCAGCGAGGGGTTCAGCTTATAAGTGAAAAACATGGCAAGCCCGCCCACGGCCATTGTAAAGAGATGCCTCCTGAAATAATAAAAGCCCGAAATATCACGACCGGGAAGCACCGGATTGACCACTGACGTCGAGCTGTATATCATAAGCGCTCCCAATGACATAAGAAGCAGCATGATAAATAACATGAGCCTGTCATATGTCTTGACGGCAGGTGGCCTTATACCGGACAATTGACTATCCATGCTTTCCTCCCAGTCGCTCGACTATCTTTCTGAATGTCCCGCCCCTCTCCTCAAAATTCTGAAACATATCGAAGCTGGCGCAGGCAGGCGACAGAAGAACTACGTCGCCCGGGTCCGCCATCTCACGCGACAGAGTGACGGCATCCATTAAGTCTTCCGCCAATACCGTCTCCGTAATATCACCCAGGGCGTCCCTTATCTTCCCGCTTGCTTCTCCTATCAGGACCAGCGCCCTGACCTTTTCCGAGACAAGATTTCTGATTATCGAAAAATCGCCTGCCTTGTCCCGGCCGCCCGCTATAAGTATCAGTGGCTCATGAAAGCTTTCGATCGACTTGGCGACCGCGCCGACATTTGTCCCCTTTGAATCATTGATGTATTTGACCCCGTCAAGCTCCCTCACGAATTCAAGCCTGTGCTCAAGGCCCCTGAATTCCCGGAGGGCTTCCCTGACCGCATCGGGAGGAGAGCCTGCAAGGAACGCCATGGCTGCTGCAGCCATGGCGTTCTCCAGGTTATGGACACCTCTGATCATTATCTCATCGGCATTGATAAACGTCGCGTTGCGCGGCAGACCCGGAATGCCGGGAATATTGCAATAGACCTTTCCGTCCCTGCAATAAATGCCCTTGACTTCATGCCTGCGGCTGAAATAAAAGATATTCATTTTATGTTTTCCGGCCTTTATCATTTCCAGTTCCAATCTTGCTGTCTCGGGGTCATCCCGGTTGAGCAGAAGTCGGTCGCCTTCATCCAGCCTTTTGAATATCCTCGCCTTGGCGTTGATGTATTCAGTCATCGAAGCGTACCTGTCGAGATGGTCGGGAGTAATGTTGAGTATGGCCGCGATAGACGGCCTGAAATCTTCCATGCCCTCCAGCTGGAAACTCGATACCTCGGCAACCATGAAATCAGGCGAAGCCCCCGGTCCATGACCGCCATTACAGCGGCCCGGGGCCTCCTCACTATCCATGAACATCCTGTATATTCCCTCTGTCATGGCATAGCCGGTATTACCCCCGAGAAGCGTCCGGAAACCACTCGTCCGGAGCATAAGGTCGAGAAGCATGGTTGTGGTGGATTTCCCGTTACTGCCCGTAACGGCCAGAAACGGTATGCTGTCGGTAAATCCCGCATCATGAATTATTCTGTACGCCAGCTCAAGCTCGCCGATCACGGTTACGCCTTCGGCTTTCGCGGCGGCGACCGGGCCAAGTTCGAGTGGAACACCCGGACTGACAACGATCATCTCCGCTGAATTGAAGAGGTCATCCGGATGGCCGCCCAGCGCCAGCCGAACGGAAGACGACAGCCTTTTTATCTGGTCTGCCAGTTCTTCTTCCGGCCTTATGTCCGTGACAGTCACCACCGCCCCCATCCCGGTCAGAAGGTTTGCGGCGCCAACGCCGCTTCTGGCCAGACCAACGACGGTCACTTTTTTATCCTTTAACTCCATCTTCACCTTCTCACCGGTTGTCATAATTTCTTTTTTTCTGTCTTTCCATGCCCATAATTACCTCAGTTTCAGGGTCGCCAGGCTCAGCAGCGCCAGCATTATGCCGACGATCCAGAATCTGACAATCACCTTTGACTCATGCCAGCCTTTCAGCTCAAAGTGATGGTGTATAGGCGCCATCCTGAATATCCTCTTCCCGGTCAGCCTGAATGACAAAACCTGAAATACGACGGAAAGTGTCTCGACAACAAATATGCCGCCGACAACCGCAAGGACTATCTCATGCTTTGTGATTACAGCCAGCGTGCCCAGAGCGCCCCCAAGCCCCAGAGAACCTATATCGCCCATAAATATTTCGGCTGGGTATGAGTTAAACCATAAGAACCCGAGGCAGGCTCCGAACATAGCGCCGCAGAAGACCGTAAGCTCTCCGGTGCCGCGCAGATACAGGACCTGCAGGTACTCCGCGAAATTAATATTGCCAGAGATATAAACCAGTATCAAGTTCGCCAGCACCGCAATGCTGACAAGCCCTACGGCAAGGCCGTCTATTCCGTCCGTAAGATTAACCGCGTTTGACGCGCCTATCATCACAATTATCGAAAAGGGAATATAAACCCATCCGAGATAAATAAGCCCTTTTTTGAAAAAAGGAACTATGAGCAATGAACTGTAAGGGTCATCCGGATTATTATAAAGCAAGAAGACTATCACCAGCGCCAGCATGATCTGTGCCCCGAATTTATAGCAGGCGCGGAGTCCTTTCGTATCTTTTTTCACCACCTTGAGATAATCGTCGACCAGGCCGATGCCGCCGTAACCTACAAGTGAAAACAGCATTATCCATACATACATATTTCCGAGATCGCCCCACATTAACATCGAGACGATGATACTGAAAATTATTATGATCCCGCCCATCGTCGGCGTCCCTGATTTCTTGATATGGGTCCGCGGGCCATCGTTTCTTATCTGCTGTGTTATGCTTATCTTCTTCAGTCTGTCTATGACCCATGGACCTACCATAAGCGAAAGCACCAGGGCCGTAATCACGGCGAGTGTTGTCCTGAACGTTATATATCTGAAAACGTTAAACGGAGAAAAAACGTCATGCATACTGTACAGAAGCTTATAAAGCATGGCCCTCCTCTTTCATCTCCAGGCCGTCCAGAACCCTCTCCATATATATACTCCTCGACCCCTTCACCAGGACCGTGTCGCCATCCCCGCAGATACTTAAAAGTATGGACCTCGCGGCAACAGAGTCCTCCGCGCCGTAATATATTCCCGAAAACCCCGCCGCCGCCCTGTTCATCTCCGGGCCGACAGCAATAAGCAGATCAATGTTCAGTTCGGATATCCGCCTGACAAGTTTTTTATGGGCCTCTTCAGCATACGGGCCGAGTTCAAGCATATCACCCAGCACGGCGATCGTACGCCGCCTCTTCAACCTGGCGAGTTCCTTTACAGCTTCATCCATTGAGGAAGGATTCGCGTTATAGACATCGCTTATCACGAGGGCCCCGGACAGGTCTTTAATTTCCAGTCTCATCGGCACCCCCCTGAAAGACTCTATGCCCTTCTTTATATCCTCGATGCCGACACCGAATACATCCGCGATGGCGGCGGCGGCCAATGCGTTATATATATTGAATCTGCCCGCGACTCCGAAAGTAATCCCTGCTTCCCTTCCCCCGGGCAGGCAGAGCAGAAAATCCGAACCCCTGTCTCCAGGGACTATATCCCCGGCATAAACATCAGCCCTGTTTCTGATCCCGTATGTTATCGTCTTCCCCGTGTAATCTTTCATGCCCTCGATAAGAAAACCATCGTCCGCGTTCACAAAGGCGGTCTTCGCATATTCAAGGATCTCGAGGTCTGTCTTCCTGACCATCTCGATACTCCCGAATCCCTGGAAATGTGCCTGACCTACATTCGTCACGACAGCGAAATCCGGATAAGCGATTTCGCACAGCTGTTTTATATCACCCAGGGCGTTAGAACCCATCTCAAGAACCATCACCGTCTCATCACCGTCCATCTTTGAGATGCTTAAGGGGAGGCCTATGTGATTGTTCATGTTTCCGGCGGTCTTGAGCACCTTCCGCCTTTCCCCTAGTATCGACGCGATAAGCTCTTTTGTGGTTGTCTTGCCGTTCGTGCCGGTTACCCCTATAACGGGCGCATTAAGTTTTAACCGGAGATAACGGGCTATGTCATGGAGGGCCTTAACCGTATTCCCTACGTAGATTATCACCTTGCCCTTTGAGGGCTGCGCCGGGGGGAGACTCACAATGGCGCCGGCGCCCACTTCCAATGCCTCACGCATGAAACTGTGTCCGTCAAAATTCGTTCCCCTCAGAGCAACAAAGAGTTCTCCTTCTTTTATCGTCCTTGAGTCGATGGAAAGGCCGGTAAACGCGCACTCTGTACCGCTGATCACCCTTCCACCTGTTGCTTTTGCAATTTCTTCAAGCATCAAAATCTCTGTTTCTCCTTGATAACCGTCTGACCAGCCCCTTCAGGGCGGACAGCCTCATATATTGTTAATCAGGCGACTGATCGTTTCTTCAAGTATCTTCCTGTCGCTGAATTCAAACCTCTCTCCCTTTATCTCCTGATAAACCTCGTGTCCTTTTCCGGCAACCAGGACGACATCACCGTCCGAGGCCATCATTACAGACCTCTTTATCGCTTCTCTTCTGTCCGCCTCGATAAGATAGTTTTTTCTTACCGCGCCGGATACTATTTCCCTGATTATCTTTTCAGGGTCTTCCGATCTCGGATTATCCGATGTGATAATCACGGAATCACTCAGTCTCGTCGCGATAGAGCCCATCACCTCTCTCTTGCCCCTGTCCCTGTCGCCGCCGCAGCCGAAGACAGTGATAATCTTCCCTTTCGTCAGCCCCCTCGCGGTATATATAAGCCTCTCAAGGGCGTCTTCCGTATGGGCGTAATCGACAATGGCGAGAAATCCCTGGCCGGCGTCGACCTTTTCAAACCGCCCCGTTATGGTTCCGGCTTTTTTAATGCCGTCGAGTATCACACTCCACGGCACACCCAGTGCAGTCGCGGCGGTCGCTGACGAAAGGATATTGTAGACATTCGGCAGTCCGGTCAAAGGAGAAGTTACGCTATGTTTTCGACCCCGCATTACTATTTTGAACCTTAATCCGTCAAACGAGCTGGCTATATCCGTGGCCATAATATCAGCGTCCGTTCCAAGGCCGTATGTAAGAACATTTCCGGATAGTGTTTCAATCAGCTTCCGGCCCCATGGATCGTCAGAATTGATTACAGCGGGCGCGTTTTCATCAAGCAGGCCGGTGAACAGCCGGGTCTTTGACATAAAATAGTTTTCCATCGTCTTATGAAAATCCAGATGGTCTCTTGTCAGGTTTGTAAAGACCGCCGCGCTGAAGACAGTGCCGTCAATTCTTCTCTGTGAAAGCGCGTGCGAGGAGATCTCCGAAACAACATGCGTGCATCCGGAAGCCAGCATATCATGGAAAAGTCCCTGGAATTCGAGTGACTCGGGGGTTGTATGCCGGGCCTCGCGCACCTCGTCCGGAAGCATATGCTGAATCGTCCCCGTAAGGCCGGTCTTCCTGTCCCACGCCTCAAGAATTGACTTTATGATGTATGCCGTCGTTGTCTTGCCGTTTGTGCCGGTCACCCCGATAACACTCAACCGGTGCGAAGGCCTCATAAAAAAATTATTCGATACAATGGCGAGCGCTTCCCTGCTGTTATTGACCCGGATAACCGTCAGCCCGTCCAGGTCCCGGGCATTATGCTCTCCTTTTATCCTGCTCCGCAAGCCATCGCTCTTTATATCTTTATCATGTAATATAGCGACCGCGCCTTTTTTGATCGCATCTCCGATAAAAACATGGCCGTCGGTATGTTCACCCCTTACGGCGACAAAAAGATTCCCCGGCGTTACTTTCCTGGAATCATAGGCGATTCCGGAAATACCGGTCCCGGCGTCGCCTGATATTTCGACAATATCAACCTCTCTTAAAATCTCGGTCAGTTTCATCCGGACACCAGCAGCAGGTTATTCGCGGGACTTTCGTCTCTCGGCACATTCATATATGACAGTGACTGGTCCACTATTTTTTTAAAGACGGGAGCGGCCACGATCCCGCCGAATATCTGACCCTTAGGCTCATAAATTACAATAATCAGGGCAATTTCAGGATTATCGGCAGGTACAAAACCGACGAACGAGCTGATAAACCTGTTTTTTGAATACCTCCTGGTCCTTGGGTCTATCAACTGCGCCGTGCCAGTCTTGCCCGCAACCCGGTTCCCGTCAACGGCAGCCAGCGGCGCGGTGCCGCCCTCTTCCACCACTGTCTCAAGTATCTCCTTAAATATTACGGCCGTTCTTTCCGAGATAATTCTCTTTTTCCTGACCGGGCTGGAGGAATAGAGCACCCGCCCTTCAGGTGTCCTTACCTCGGACACAAGATGCGGACGGACGAGATAACCGCCGTTCGCTATTGCGGAATAGGCCCTTAAGACCTGTAACGGTGTGGCGGCGACCTCCTGACCGATGGATATGGCACCGATGGATGTCGCGGACCACTTGCTGGGTCTTCGTATCCATCCGGAAACCTCTCCCGGCAGATCAATATCCGTCAGCTCTCCGAAACCGAACAGCTTCGCGTACTTATATACCCTTTTTTTTCCCAATTCCATGCCGATCATAACAGCTCCAACGTTCGAAGATTTCTGTATCACCTCTTTAAATGTAAGAAGATCATGTTTGTGTGTATCACGTATGATCTTGCCGCCGACCCTGATGCCGCCACTGCTGCAGTCAAATATTGAGTCGACATCAAACAGCTTTTCTTCCAGCGCGGCAGCGCCGACCACCAGCTTAAATGTAGACCCGGGCTCGTAAATATCGGTTATCACCCTGTTTCTTATGGCATTTCTTTTCGCCTTCCCGATCTTGTTCGGATCAAAAGAGGGCCGGTTGGCCAGTGCCAGTATTTTACCCGTATAAGGGTCCATCATTATTGCGGAGGCGGCAACCGATTTCCACTTGGTCATTGCCTTTTCAAGTTCTTTTTCTACAATATACTGGAGGCTTTCATCTATTGTAAGAAGAATATCATTCCCCTTTGCTTCCATCTCGACACCCGATGAGAGCATCTTCCCCCTTGCGTCCCTGAAAAAATAGACCTTTCCCCCTGGTGCCTTGAGATATTTGTCATATTCAAGCTCTATTCCTTCAAGCGCCTGGTTGTCCAGTCCAACCGCCCCGATAATGTGGGATGCCAGTGTGCCCCTGGGATAGAACCTCTTCGCCTCGGAAATAAAACCAAAGCCTTTTATTCCCAGTTCCCTGACCCTGGCCGCCTTATCCGGGGTGATCTTTCTGTTCACCCATGAGAATCTTTTGTCCGGCAAAAATTTCGCCTGTATCGCTTTCGGCTTCATACCGAGTATCCCAGCGAGTCTCTTCATCCCGTTCCTGTCAACTTCTACATTCTCCGGGTCGCAATAGAGCGATTCATACTCAAGGTTTACAGCAAACTCCCGCCCTTTCCAGTCGTATATATTTCCCCTTCTGACCTGGATATCCTCAACCTGACTCTGCTGTATTATGGCCTTTTCCAGCAGAAGGGCATGCTGGACTATCATCAGATCCGCCAGACGGAAGAATACCGCGATGAATCCGAAGATTATCGCCGTATTTAAAACAACTGTTCTTTTCCTGTTCAAGAGACCTCACCTGACCATTTAAATAAAAAGCCCCACATGCTTCTTATTTATCGGTTCTTATCTCTAAGTTTCAGAGAAGCATTGAAAAGTTCAGATCTTTGCCCTCTTTTAACCTGCACCACCCTCACCCTCTCGGGAAAGACATAGCCGCTTTTGGCGTAAACCCTGCCGGCCTCCCCCTTAAATGAAGCTTCGATCTGCTCAAGCGACATAAGTTCGGCCCTTTTGGCAATAAGCATCCTCGTCTCTTTATGCGCCTGGAGTCTTTTTTCTTCAAGATTGTGAAGTTCGTAGGTAAATTTTACTATGCTTGATCTCAGCCATATAATACCGAACAAGCCAAAAGCCACTATCACTATACAGAGCGGTTTATACAGAAATGATAACATATTGCTCTCTCTTTTGGCGTGTATCATAATCTTTCAGCTCCTCTCATTTTTGCGCTCCGGGAAGAAGGATTCCGGCGTAACTCTTCCATACCCGGAATTATCGGCTTCTTAAATAACTGCCCTAACAGGCCTGACCTGGCGTTATCCCTGATGAAATTTTTCACCACACGGTCCTCAAGAGAATGATAAGCTATAACACAAAGCCTTCCGCCCCGCTTTAACACCTTAAGAGATAAGTCCAGCCCCTGCCTGAGCTCATCCAGCTCACTGTTAACCTCTATCCTGAGCGCCTGAAAAGTCTTTGTGGCCGGATGGATCCTGCCTCTCCTGCCGACCGCAAACGATACTATCCCCGCAAGCTCGGAACAGGTATCGATGCTCTTTTTATCTCTCTGTCTGACTATCGCCCTGGTTATCCTCACGGCCCTGTATTCCTCTCCATAATCACGCAGTATCCGCACAAGTTCCTTGGCGGGATATCGATTAACCAGCTCCCATGCTGAAAAGTCCCGGGTAACATCCATTCTCATATCGAGCCTCTCATCGGAGTTAAAACTGAACCCCCTTTTCAAATCTTTCAACTGCATCATGGAGACACCTATATCAAACAGAATGCCGTCAACTTCCCTGATGCCCAGGGAAGAAAGCAGTGCTTCAATACCCGAAAAATTGCACTTCTTTAATACCAGTCTGCCGTCATCCAATCTCTCACCGGCCATTTTCAGGGCTTCCTCGTCTCTGTCCATGCCGAGGACCATCCCATCCCGGCCGATCAACTTTAAAATCTCCCCGGAATGACCGCCAAGTCCGACCGTTGCGTCAACATAAACTCCTCCTTCAACTGGAGAAAGCACATCCAGGACCTCCCTGACCAGAACCGGGAGATGTTCCTGACTCATTTAAAGACCGTAAGCCGCAAGTTTTTCTTCAACCGCCTTCCTGTCCATACTTGCGGGGTCCATAACAGCATCCCATTCCTTCCTGTCCCACAACTCGAGTTTTTCGAGCTGGCCGACGATAACAATCTCTGAATTCAGGCCGGCCTCTTCCCTCTGCGAGGCGGGAATTAATATTCTGCCCTGCTTGTCCACCTCAACCTCCTGCGCCGAAGCAAAGACTTTTCTCATGTAATACCTCACTTCCTCCTGCATTCTCGGAAGTTGCCTGACCTTATCCGCGAGCTTCTGCCATTCCTCCATGGGGTATATATGGAGACACTTGTCAAAAGCGGCATTGACAATATAAAGTTTTGGGCTATAATTAGAGGAAATAATCTCTCTAAAAGGAGCGGGTACAATGATTCTACCCTTGGTGTCAACTGTGTAATAATACCTTCCTGAAAAAGCAGGCATTGCGCCCTCCACTTTCCTCTACTATTTACCACTTCAATATAAGGCAGTTAACGCTTTATGTCAAGTGAAAAATATAATTTTTCATTGTATTTCCATATGTTGTGTGCATGTTTATTGAAGGTACAAGATATGGCATCTCAACAGCAAATCCAGAAGATCATCCCTATTATCTCCTGGATTTGATATAATATGACCAGATGAATAAAGCAAGGGCCCATCTTTTTATCAGCGGAAATGTTCAGGGTGTCTTCTTCAGAAGCTTCACGCGGGAGGTAGCGACCGGGCTGGGACTTAACGGCTGGGTCAAAAATCTTTATGACGGACGTGTTGAGGCGGTTTTCGAAGGGACGAGGGAGGGCATTGAACAGGCGATCAATGAATGCCGGAAAGGCTCGTCCGGCTCAGACGTGAAGGACATCGAAGTGACCTGGGAGGAATTTACCGGGGAATATGACAGCTTTGAAATAAAATATTTTTGATCCGCAAACTTCCCCTTCCAGTCTGGTTGACATCCATTCCTCCTTCTTGCACAATAACCGGATGATCCGGGATATCACAAGAAAAGTCCTGAACGGGGACAGCATCTCAAGAGAAGACGCAATGGTTATAGCGTCGGTCTCACATAATGAAATATTCGACCTGTTTTATGCCGCGAACAGAATAAGGACCCAATTCAGGGGAGATAACGTCGACCTCTGCGCGATAATAAACGCGAAATCAGGTGCCTGCCCCGAAGACTGTTCATACTGCGCACAGTCCCGCGGAAACCCCGCGGGTATAAAGACGTTTTTACTTGTTGAGAAAAAAATAGTCCTCGACAGGGCGAAAGAGGCGAAATCAGGCGGCGCAAAACGGTTCTGTATTGTAACAAGCGGGAAGAAGGCGTCCGGGAGAGAGCTTGAGGAGATCGCCGGGATGATCGCCGGGATACAGGCGCTCGGCCTGCTGCCATGCGCGACTCTGGGGCTTCTGGCAAGAGAAGAGCTTGAGGAACTAAAAAATGCCGGGCTTGAACGATATCACCATAATCTCGAGACATCCGAGAGATTTTTCCCGGAAATATGCTCAACACACACATACAGGGACAAGATAGAAACCATGAAATCGGTTAAATCCGCCGGGCTGTCTTTATGTTCAGGCGGGATATTCGGACTTGGAGAACAATGGGAAGACAGGATAGACATGGCTTTCACCCTCAGGGAGATCGGCCCTGATTCCGTTCCGGTCAATTTCCTTATACCCGTAAAAGGCACTGGACTCGGTGAGCGGAGGTATCTCGAACCCTTCGAGGCGCTGAAAATAATAAGTCTCTACAGGTTTATACTGCCCGACAAAGAGATCCGTGTCTGCGGCGGCAGAATGCAGACACTCGGGGAATTCAACTCCTTTGTCTTTTTTGCGGGCGCGGACGGCCTGCTGGTCGGAAATTACCTCACAACTCACGGGCGAAAGTTCGAGGACGACCTGGAAATCATAAGAGAGTACGGGCTCGATTTTTCTTAGCAACCCGAAGCATTTCAGCCTGCCATCCCTTTCTTATCTGGAAAAACTCCCTCGGGAGATTTTTTTGTCTCCGCATACCTTGCAGGTCTCGTCCCTGTGTATCTTTACCTTCCTGAATTCCATGTTCAGGGTATCGAACAAAAGCATCCGGGAAAGCAGCAGCCTGCCGTACCCTGTCAAAAGTTTTATTGCTTCAATACTCATAAAGCATCCGAGGGCACCCGACACAGCGCCCAGGACAGGGAATCCCAACTCCTCCCATTCCGGATTATCATCGGGATATACACAATTCAGACATGGAGTAACACCAGGGATGATATTAAACAAATAGCCTTCCATGCCGTTCATCGCGGCTTCTATCAGAGGGATTTCATGTCTTACGCAGGCGGCATTTAATACACGACGCTCGCTGAAATTAGGGCGGGCGCTCAAGGCGATCCGCACCCCCTCAAGCAGTCTATCTATATTGTCTCCTGTTGTTCTCTCATCAAACACCACAACCTCAACATCGGGATTAAGCTCTTTGATTCTCCTCTTCGCCTCTTCCACCCTGTTTTTGTTTAGCCAGTCATGCCTCATTAATATCTGCCTGTTCATATTCGACATGGTAAGATTTCCTGAATGGACCAGTACCAGCTTCCCTATGCCCGCCATGGCAAGATACATCGCGGCTGGGCCGCCAAGGCCGCCAATCCCCGCGATCAGGGCGGTCGAGTCCTTTAATCTCCGCTGATGCTCCAATGTGAACCCCTGGAGCATCAACTGCCTGCGATATCTCTCCATCTCGGTCTCTGTCAGTCCGGATAACATGCCTGATCCCTTCTCTTTCTTTTACTTAAGGGTACCACAGTAACACGTAAATTTCATCATGGCGGTAATACGGCAGAAAATAAAAAGAAAATGATATAATTGAGTGCCGTCTGCTTCCGGCAGACCTGATTTAAGGACAAATAAGTTCAACTTTCAAGGTTCAGGGAGCATGAATGGAGTCGATAAATGAAAAAACCGCTTGAAGCCGCAAAGGCAATAACCAGATGGAAAGCCTTCCGGTCAATAACGACCAAGTACATTATTATAAGCCTCGTGCTCCTTGCGTTCATCAGCGTCTATGTCTACGCCAGTCTTGTCTTCACGCAACGGATGAAGGGCCAGGCAAACAAAATCAATTATGCGGGCAGAGAGAGGATGCTGACCTTTGACATAGCTTCGCACATGCACTTTCTGACAAGCAACATCTCTTCCCTTGACAGAGAACTACATACAAAAGGCGCAAAAAAAGCGATGGCTGAATACGAGGAGTCTCTTTACAACCTTAAAAACGGCAACAAAGAGATCGGGCTGAAGCCTGTCGACAAAAATGATAAGACATCAATTTCTCAACTTCACGGATTGACTGAGTTATGGGAGAAGACCCAGAAACCGGTGCTCCTCAATATTATTGAAAATCCTTCAGCACAGAAAAACGGGGCATGCGATAAATGTCATTCCGCCATTCGCGGGAACATCGGCAGCATTGAAACCTTTGTGAAATCCCTGGAAAATTATCATGACGAACAGATAAGGAATTTTGACATCTTCAGTATCTTCGCCCTTGTATTCTTATTCTCTTTGATGGTCCTCGTGAGCCTGTTTGTGAAAAAGAGACTTGTCACGCCTATCCTGAAACTAAGGCATGCATCGGAAGAGATCGAAAGGGGGAATCTCGATGTCAGTGTTGAACCCGGGGCTATGGATGAAATAGGAGAGCTTGGCAGGGCATTTAACAGCATGGCCCGGACGCGCAAACAGGCGGAGAAGGAATTAACAGGATACAGCAGGGAACTTTTGGCGCTTGCCGATACATCCAATATTCTAACCGCCGCGCCTCTGACGGAAGACATATATGAAATTATGTGCAATATCTCGATCAGCAGTTTCGGCCTTAAAATGGCATGGCTTGGGCTTATAGAAAAAGGCAGCCATACGGTTATACCTGTCGCCCGGGCCGGTTTCAAGATTTTACGTGATGATCCTGCATCAGGCATGGAACCGATCGGCACAGCCATAAAGACACAGTCACCACAGGTGATCAACAAAATAGATACCGACCCGGCACACACGCCTTACAGGGCGGAGGCGTTTAAAATGGGCTACCGGTCTTTTATAATATTACCTCTGCTCTCATCCGAAAGCGAGATAATAGGTGTCCTTAATCTCTATAGCGATGAGCCACGGTTTTTTACAGAGAAAAGGGTCAACCTCTTTCAGGTCTTTGCCCATCAGGCGGCCACAGCCATCAAGAAGAGATGGCTGATTGAAGGCCTCGAGGATAAAAACAGGAAACTCTCCGAGCAGTTCAGCCTTATCTCCCGCTCCAAAACAGAACTGAGAAAGCTTGAAGATGAGAAGGAACAACTGATGGAGCACCTTATTCAGACACAGAAAATGAATGCGATAGGCAACCTCGCCGCCGGAATCGCCCATGACTTCAACAATATGCTTACCGGTATAACCGGACTTGCGGAAATCGCGCGTCTCAAGGCCGAATCACCCATAGTAAAAAGTTACATAGAGGAAATCCTGCAGATAACCGGGCAGGCGTCTTCCCTGACGGAACAGATTCTGATTATCGGCAGGAAAGTGCCGGTCAACAAAAAACCGATCGATATAAACGGATTTGCCGACGCCTCGCTTTCAACCATAAGAAGGATGGTGGAGGAAAATCTAATTCTGCGGACCGTATACGGGAAGGACATTCCTCCTATCGAGGCTGCGGAAGGACAGCTTTACCAGGTACTGCTGAATCTCGTGGTTAATGCCGGAGATGCGATGCCGGACGGCGGAAAGATCACCATCATCACCGGCATAAGCGACAGGCCGTCATGCGTCTCCGGTCCGAACGAAATGACATCGGATAATACAGGGGCGAATGGAAAAAACGGCTATGTCTTTATCTCTGTATCAGACACAGGGACCGGCATACCCCGGGAGATAAGGGACAAGATATTCGAGCCCTTTTTCACCACTAAGGAGATGACTAAAGGCAGGGGCAGGGGCACGGGATTGGGGCTTGCGGTTATTTACTCGATTGTCCAGAGCCATGGGGGATATATTGATGTTATCAGCGAGCCTGGAAAGGGCACGGAATTCAGGCTGTTTTTCCCTGCAATGGTTTTTGCGACAGACCGGCCAAAAGAGAAAAAAGATACGGCGATGGATATTGTTGAGGGCGGAGGGAAAACCATACTTGTCGTGGATGATGAAGATATAGTCAGAAACATCACGAAAGAATACCTGCTGGAATTCAACTTTACCGTAATTACAGCCGACAGCGGCAAGAAGGCCCTCCGGATATTCAGCAAAGACCCGGAATCGATTGACCTGGTCATCCTCGACAAGATAATGCCCGACATACCGGGGATGGAGGTCTTCAGAAAGATTAAGGCGATCAAACCCAAACAGAAGGTGATGATGGTGACGGGTTATTCGCTGCCATCGGATATCGAGGAGATGGAAAGGGCCGGAAAATCCATCATAATAAAAAAGCCCTTCAAGATAGATGAGTTCATCGGCGGCGTAATTGCAGCGCTTGATCCCGAAACCCACTAACACGGAAGCTCAGTTTACACAGAAAAGTATGCGATGAGCATCTCTCTGGGTGTTCTGTACATCAACCGCCTTTTGCGAACGCCGGATTGCCCGGTCCGCAAATATCTCACCGGGCCGGCCGGTCCGCCCGATACTGCCCCGGTCATAAACGATCACCCTGTCGGCCATGGCACATGCCTCGGCCGTATCATGGGTTACAAGGACAACAGGGATGCCGAATTCCCGCCGGATCCCATTAAGAACCTTCCTCATCTCAAGGCGTATCGGTGTGTCAAGGGCGGAAAAAGGTTCATCCAGAAGAAGGGCGTCAGGCCTCCTCACAAGCGCCCTCGCGAGAGCAACCCTCTGTTTCTGTCCGCCGGATATTTCAGACGGCAGTCTGTTTTCAAGCCCACCGAGACGGAGAAGCCTGATCATTTCATTAACCATCGCTCTCCTTTCAGCCCTGATAATCCCTTTGGTACCGTATAGAATATTGTCCCTTACCTTCATATGCGGAAAAAGCGCCGGATCCTGGGATACATACCCGAAAGAACGCTGCTGTGGTAAAAGATTGATCGCACTGGAGCTGTCAAAGAGCACCTTTCCATTCAAGCTTATGCATCCGTAATCAGGTCTTGCAATACCTGCAATCATCTGAAGTGTCATTGATTTCCCGGCGCCTGAATGTCCAAATAGCACAGAAAGATCGTTGCCTGTGTCCCATTTTACATCAAGGGTGAATTCATCCACTTTTTTAAATATCCTGACCGACAGACCCATCAGGCGGTCCTCATCGCAAATCTGTTGGAGATATAAAGAAATAGCCCGGAAATTACGGTAAAGATCAGCACCATTATATTCGCGCCCGACCGGTCACCACTATTGGCCAGGGTATATATGGCAAGAGGCATGGTGTCCGTCCTGCCGGGTATATTCCCAGCAAGCATCAGCGTGGCGCCGAACTCTCCCATCGCCCGCGCGAATGAAAGGACAGCGCCCGCCACCAGTCCTCTTCCGGAGAGGGGAAGTATAACTTTAAAGACGGTTTCAACTTCCGAACGGCCCAGTGTATGGGAGGCGTTAATCAGGTTTTTGTCAACAGACTCGATTGCGGCCCTGGCGGTCTTTATCATCAGAGGCAGAGCCACCACGAATGACGCTAGGACTGCGGCGTACCATGTGAACATGATATTCCAGCCCATCAAGGTGAATAAATGTTTCCCTATCAACCCGCTCTTTCCAAAGAGTATGATGAGATAATAGCCGGTCACTGTAGGCGGGAGCACGAGGGGAAGAGTGACAAGGCTGTCGATCAGGTCCCTTCCCCTGAAATCCTTCCTCGCAAGAAGATAGGCGATACATACTCCCACGAGTATCACAAAGAATGTTGCGGTCAAAGCCACCTGAAGAGACAGTCTCAGGGAAAACAGCACGGAACCGTTCATTTTTTATCTCCTCGACTTAAGGGCCGAAACCCGTATTTTGATAATATATTTCTTCCGCTATCGGACCACACAAGTGCAATGAACTCTCTCGCCAGTTTCTCATTCCGGGCGCCTTTTACAACCGCCACGGGATAAACCACGGGTCCATAGCTCCCTTCCGGCGCCCCGGCGATCACCTTTACGGCCTCAGGGCGCATTCTCGTATCAGTCACATACACCATACCGGCGTCAACTTCACCCCTGGCCACATAATCCATCACCTGCCGCACATTTTCGGTAAAAATAATTCTGTCCTTCAGCATATTCCAGAGACGAAGGTACTTCAATACTTCCCGTGAGTACCTTCCTGCGGAAACAGTCCCGGGATTGCCGATAGCGACCCTTTTTACCCCGCCCTTTAACAGGTCATGAAAAGACCCTATACGCAACTCTGAATCAGCCGGCACAACCAGGACGATACTATTTCCAGTAAAGCTCCGCCTCGATTCTCCGACAATCAGCCCCTTGGCGGAGAGTTCGTCCATATCACATGCCGACGCGGCGGCGAATACATCCACGGGAGCTCCTCCCTGTATCTGCCTTCTGAGCGCGCCTGATCCCCCGAAATTGAGATAGACTTTCACATTTCTGTGATTCAGCTCAAACATCTCTCCAATCTCTTCAAAGACATCCTTCAGGCTCATGGCGGCGGATACGGTTATTTCATCCCGCGGCCCGGCAAAAGCCTTTCCGGAAAGAAACAACAGAAAAAAAAACAGCACCGTTACCATGAAAGCCCCGGACCTGCATATAGAGCTTTTTTTATAAAACCATATCACAATATTCTTCTCCGATTCTCGAAAACAGCACCTCAAGCTCCATATCCTTGTCCTCGCCGATTGTGCCGCAGGCGTCCGCCCTGCACTGCCTGCAATGGCTCATCTGAGGCATAAACTTTTCGCACTCACAGCGTAACCGGCTGACAACTTCATGAGATGGTCTCTGTTTATCTTCAAATTCGGCCTTGGGGATCAGCGGCATTATGTTCATGATGTCCGCTCCTGTGTCAGCGGCGGCGCGCGCCACGGATGGAATCTCAATGTCATTGACGCCCGGGATCAGAACAGTATTAATCTTCACGATAAGTCCTGTCTCAACAGCCGCTCTCAGCCCCGCCCACTGGTTCCCGAGCAGGCATTCGGCCGCCTCCATGCCCTTGTAAAGTTCACCCCTGTACGACACCCATGAATATACGTTGACGGCGATCTCCGGCCGGACAGCGTTAATGGTTATGGTTAGGCTGCTCACCCCGGCTTCAAGAAGGTCCTCAAGCCTTTCGGAAAGGAGAAGTCCGTTTGTCGAGACACAGAGCGTCAAATCAGGATACTCCCGGTGGACCGCGCCGAAGACCTCGAAAGTCGCGTCATTAGCCAGCGGGTCTCCGGGACCGGCTATCCCGATTACACTCAGCCGTTCGTTCCTTTCAACCAGAGACCTGACCCTTTCGAGTGCTTCATTCGGATTTAAAACCCTGCTGGCGATGCCTGGCCTTGACTCGTTAGCGCAATCGTATTTCTTTGAGCAGTACCTGCACTGAATATTACAGGCAGGCGCAACCGGCAGATGTATTCTGCCGAATTTATCGTGAGCGTCCAAAGAAAAACATGGATGCCGGCTGAAAACTGAACTTTTCTCCTGGGGCGTAAAATATCTTTTCATTTTGGATCTCTCTCCTTAAAATACATTTTTCTCGGCTTATATAGAGCAACAGCGGTGCCATCACGATAACTCGTTGATAACGTGGAGTTTCAGGAGAAATGCGACCCGACAACAAGAACAATAATGTCGCAAAAGCTACAAAAAAAGCATAGCGCAACGACAACAGACTAAAAGAAGTTCAATGTTCTATGTTCAAGGTTCTACGTTAAACAGACTAAAAGCAAAAAACACCAACAGATAAAGATGTTCTACGTTCAAAGTTCAAGGTTCTACGTTAACGAACGGCAACTACGCAACGGATAACGACGCATGGCGCATAGCGCATGGCAAAGATGAAAAGAAGTTCAATGTTCTATGTTCAAGGTTCAACGTTAACGAACGGCAACTACGCAACGGATAACGACGCATGACGCATGGCGCATAGCGCATAGCGCATGGCAAAGATGAAAAGATGTTCAATGTTCTATGTTTAGAGGCAGTTCAACTTTGAACATAGAACGTTGAACCTCATTTCCTGTTGACGCAACATCGTCTTACATGTTATAAAATATGGTTCCTTGCTCTTTCCCTTGGAAAGGGCTTTAATCCTGAGCTTTCAGGAAAAATCCAGAAGGAG
>VAPF01002521.1_pt1 | contig 27441 bp, 21 predicted proteins | sample 3393931 | NCBI WGS metagenome assembly VAPF01 (sample SAMN08290437, study PRJNA428436) | hydrothermal vent metagenome | isolation source: Deep-sea hydrothermal vent chimney | place: Atlantic Ocean: South-mid Altantic Ridge | depth 2773 m m | reverse complement strand
ATATTGGGGCTTATCTTCTTTGCTGTATCAATCCTGTCCGGAAGCAGGTCTATTCCAAAGCAATTCGCAGGCGTTGCTCCGTATTTTATAAAATCCCTTAACACACCACCAGTACCACACCCGAAATCAAAAATCTTTTTGTCCTCCAGATCATTAATGCCGAACCTGGAGAAAGCCTTAAGAATTTCTCTTTCTTTCTGGTGAGTTATATAAAGAGAGGCTGGCTTAAAATAAGAATAGAGGCTCCTTTTCCCGGATGCATCTCTCTTCTCGTAAGCATTTTTAATCCGTTCAATCTCATCCAATATATCCTACCAAATCCATAATGCTAATGGTTTAATACGTTTCTATCTGACGTTCATTGCTTTCTTGAAAATTGAACACGCTTTATCAACCCTGATATGCTGTTCAAACCAATTGCGTGCCGAAGCCCCCATCCTCTGCCTCAGGGACTCATCATCCTTAAGCTGTCGAATTGCGTCTGCCAGTGCCCGATCATCCCCCGAAGCCACTGCTATCCCACCGCCTGAGGACTCTAGCAATTTCACCGTATCACCATGCCCACAAAACACCATTGGAATCCCCAACCCGTGATAATCAAAGGTTTTACTTTGAAGAGTATAAGAGAAGTGATGGTCGGGTGGCAAAAGTTTTACGCAAATATCCATTTGTTGCAAAAGGTTACGAGCCTCATTCCGGGGTACAACGCCAAGAAAAAAGACGTTGACCAACTTATTCATTCTGCAATAATCTGCATAGGTATGTTGCATTTCACCGCTACCAATGATCACTATTGCCATATCTTCAATATCAAGAAGATGGTGCGCCGCGCGGAGCAATGTCATAATATCATTGGACTGGCCCAGTCCTCCGACATACCCGACAAGGAATCTCCTGCCAGTTTCTTTGCTCAACGATCTCGTATTGTCTTGATTGAGCCCTTCATCTAAAAAGGTATCCGCATTATATAGTAGTTTCACCTTCTCTTCAGGACACCCATAGACAATCAACTTGGCTTTAATACCAGGAGTAGCCGCTAAAATGCTGGATGAACTCCTGCGATAAAACTGCTGCATGTTAAACAACATCCGGGAGAGACATCCAGTCCGAATCACTCCAAGGGCAATGGCTGTTTCAGGGTACAGATCCCGTTCATCAAGGACCATTGGCACGCGCTTTATTTTGGAAACCAGAAATACCATAGGCATTACAAAAATAGGATCTGTTCCAGCAAATATACGGGTCACCTTGCCAACCTTTGTTAGCGATGCCCAACCTGCTAATAAGGTATAACTTAAATAATTGAACATACGCTTTAATAGGGATCCGCGATATTCAGTTGGTGCCCACGTCCGCAGAATCCGAATGTGATCTATTAATTCCTCTGTACACCACCCCCGACCAGATCGAATATCCTTTCCTGTCATATATTGTACTCCTGAAGTTACCACCGTGACATCGAATCCCGCTTTTGTTAGCAAATGAGCCTCCATCCAGGGGCGAAAGGCACCCGGCTCTTCAGGTGTCGGGAAATGGTAACTTAAAAAGAGAACATGGGGCTTCAAATTTTCACCTCTATTGATCATAGCCAAGGAATCCTCTATCATTCCTGATAGACAGCAAGATTTTTTGTTCAATTTTCATTCTAATCAACTTCCTTATAGATATCCCTAAATGCATTCACAATTGTCTCCAAATCTGATTTCGCAAGATAAGGATGCACCGGTAAAGTAATGACATTCCGGGCCAAAACTTCACTGTTTGGTAAATTGGAATTTCCAAACAGTTCCTGAAATACAGGCTGCTGATGCAAAGGGATTGGGAAGTGAGTGCCAGCCATAATGCCTTGCGCCCTTAGTCGACTAACAAACCTGTCGCGTAAATTGTTTTCCCCTCTTTCTTTCAATTGAACAGCATATTGATGATACGAATGTTTACCCGACATCTGTTCTTTCTGGATAATGATATTTTCGAGGTCTTTAAGTCCATTTGAAAGTATTTGCGCATTTTCTCTTCTTTTTTCTATCCAACCTGGCAATTTACTGAGTTGTCCTATGCCCAAAGCAGCCTGGAAATCCGTCATTCGAAAATTATATGCAATCATTGTATGATAATATTTTTTGGGCTGTCCCTGGCTTCTGAGCAATTTGAAGGTTTTATAGTGTTCCTCATTATTTGTTGTGATCATCCCGCCCTCGCCAGTGGTCATATTCTTTGACGGATAGAAGGAATAGCATGCAATGTCATTAAAATATCCCATGCCTTTGTCCTCGTATTCAGTGCCATGCGCCTGTGCTGCATCCCAGATTACAGCAAGTTTATGCTCTTCAGCAAAACCTGTAATCTCATCCATATTACATGCATTTCCAAATATATGAACCGGAGCAATAGCTTTAGTTTTTGGAGAGCATTTCGCCTCTATCTCAGCAATATCAACGGTAAAGGTTTCAGGATTAATATCACAAAAAACAGGCCGTGCTCCGGCGGCTACTACCATACTAGCAGTGGCATAAAACGTAAAGGATGGAACAAGGACTTCATCTCCGGGTTTTAATAAAAGGGTATAAGCAAGATACAGGGCGGAAGTCCCTGAGTTTACTGCAACCGCATATTTCGCACCTACATATTCAGCAAATCTTTTCTCGAATTCCGCACCTTTTTCACCTGCGATAATTTTACCGGAGCGTAGAACATCGGTAACCGCTTTGATTTCATCTTCTGAGATTTCAACATGGGTGATTGGTATAGTTTTCTTTACAGCGTTATCCATTTACTTCCCCCGTCTGGTTGGTTTTTATACAATTCGTTTATTGTCTTCATAATAATTATTGATTCGTCGACCGTTCCTATCATCCCTTTTTTACCATTAATAACCGCAATAAAATGTTGAAGTTCTGATTTAAACAAATCCTGCATCGGAAATTGAAAAATATTGTTACCACGATTGTAAGTGCCTCTGGCTTCTTCACAAAAAACAACGGTCGGCATATAATGAAGTATACTGCCGCAAACTGACCCGTTGCTGCCGTGGATTTCTGTAAAATCCATAAAACAGGGTGTTACTAAGTCTGCCTGGCAAATGATTTGAGCCCCGTTTTCGCTTTCCATCTGAAACACCACACAATCTTCCGCATCAACCTTTAATGCTTTACCGGCTATTGTTCTTGTGGGTAAAACAAGCTCATTGACAAGCCATCTGATTTTTTTTATTTTTCCAAAGTACCAGAGAATCAATGCCAATTTATGCACAAATATCTCATTAATTGCGCCGCCGCCCTGATCTTTAAGATGTTTCCAATGTTGATGGGAACCTCGTCCGCCCATGCGAAAAAGGGCAAAATGAGGCTGCCCGATTATATCTCCCTCAATAACCTGCTTCATCACCTGATAAGCAGGATGAAAGCGATGATGGTACCCTATCATAGTCACTAAATCGGTTGCATTCGCAGATTCCTGAATGCTTTGAGCTTCAGATATGGATAAACATAATGGTTTTTCACAAAATACATGTTTACCTGCCTGCAAGGCTCCTATAATCAAATCCTTGTGTGTAGATGTAGGGGTGCAGATATCAACCGCTGTCACGTCATTATTTGCCAGTACTTCAAGGCTGTTGTCAGCCATTGGCACATTCATGCTCTTTGCGAAAGAACCTGCTATTTCCCGATCTTCATCAGCAATGATTACATTTATGTCGTCAATCTTTTTTAATGCTCCCACATGTTTGCGACCCTGCTTGCCACAACCAATCACGGCAATAGTCTTCATTCTGGATTATCCTCCTCTATATGCATTATATTCTCTTGTAATTTTGCTATCCAAGCTATCCAAGATGGAAATTCGTCTGGTCGAATGTTTTGAAAGCAGGGCTAATTCTGCTTGGAAGACAACTGCCGCATACCTGAAGTCTCGGGCGGGTTGAATGATTCCTCTTCCAATAGGTCTTCTACTTCTTCTAGTTGGATATCTTTACACCATTTAGAGCGGCAGAGTATTTTGGATGTATCGCATCGATCTTTATACTTCTCTGCAATACCTAGTACTTCATCCATCAGTCCTTCATTTAAAGTTATTGGCGACAATCCTAAACTGAGAAACTGTTCATTTGAAACTTTCAGGTCGTTCTCCGGCGCTTCTTTCCTGGGATTAACAAGGTGCCTGATCTCAGCCCCTGTCATTTCTGAAACTTTCTCTGCAAGCCACTTTACAGTATGTGTCTCTGTAGCCTGGTTGAATATCTTCACCCTGTCCCCTGTTTTTGGAGAGTTTTCAATAGCAAGCTTGATACATTTAACTGTATCTCTTATATGTATGAAAGCTCGTGTCTGGCCACCTGTTCCGTGAACTGTAAGTGGGTGACCGATTGCAGCCTGCATCAGGAATCGATTCAGCACAGTGCCATAGTCGCCGTCATAATCAAATCGGTTGATTAATTTTTCATCTAAAAGAGTTTCTTCCGTATTGGTCCCCCAGACAATGCCCTGGTGCAAGTCAGTAACTCTTAAATGGTCATTCCTGTTGTAATAATAAAACATAAGCGCATCCTGTGTTTTAGTCATATGATAGATACTTCCCGGATTAGCTGGATAGAGAATCTCTAAAGTTTTTCTCTCACCATCCACATTTACTTCTACTTCAAGATACCCTTCCGGGATTTTCATTCCGGCTGTCCCATATCCATATACTCCCATCGTACCAAGGTGAACCAGGTGAATATCAAGTCCGGATTCTGCAATAGAGCAAAGGATATCGTGTGTTGCATTGATATTATTGTTGACTGTATATCGTTTATGATAGGGCGATTTCATGGAATAGGGAGCAGCCCTCTGTTCCGCGAAATGAACAACTGCCTTTGGCTTCGTTTCCTCCAATAGTTTTAAAAGCCTGTGATAATTATAAGCCACATCAAGATTGCAGAACCTGATCTCCTTGCCTGTCATCTCTTTCCATATTTTCAGACGTGTCCCCATCGGCTGAATAGATGTTAATGAATATGCCTCCAATTCATTATCAATATTCCGTCTACTCAGGTTATCAACTATTGTTACATCATATCCATGGTTTGACAGATATAATGATGTTGGCCATCCACAGAAACCATCTCCGCCCAATATAACGATTTTTTCACCCACAAAGCACCCCCTTTATCTTTTAATCAGCATGTTAATATTTCCCAATCTACCACTTCTTAGCTTTATTTCTTTCCCTCAACTTCTCTGGCAGTGGGTAAATTTTTCCCGGCACCCCTTTTACCATACTCCATGGAGGCACATCTTTACTTACTACACTTCCCGCAGCAATAAATGAACCTTCTCCTATTCTTACGCCCGGTAAAACCGTGGAATTCGCCCCAATACTTACGCTATCCTCAATAATAGGGCCAATGGGTTCATATTGGTCTCTCAATCTTTGAGGATATTTGTCATTTGTCATTACTACATTGGGACCAATGAATACATCACTCCCAATTTTTGTATGGGTAGGTATAAAAGAATGGGTTTCAATCTTAACCCTATCACCTATTTCCACATTCCCATCTATCACAGCAAAAGTGCCAATGACTATTTTACTTCCTATCTTTGTATTTTCCCTGATAAGAACACCATGGCCGGTTTTGAAATCATCACCTATCACCACATCGGCATAAATAACACTAAATGTCCTTATTACAGCATTATTGCCAATTGTTGTCTTTTCACAACCTTCTTTATATTTGAGTCCCAAAATTACATTTTCCTGTATAAGACAATTCTCACCAAACTCAGCAAAATAATCCAAATCACGTTCTCCTATCTATTTTTTGCATCAAAACTGTCTGTTAGCAGCAAAGATTGTCTCCACCACTATTTAGTCCAGCTTCCTTTAATGTGGTCAAATCACTCTGTATGATAACCAAGTTTATCTATTATGCTTTTTAGATGGAGATGTATCTTTTCGATATCTGGCTTCGTAAGGTCATTTTTCCATCTCTCAATATTTCCTCTATTAAGAGGAGTTTCAAAAAGCTGAGGTTCTAATTTTAGCTCCATAAAGCTACAGATACTTTCAAGTTGGTAATTTGTATCTCTAATAAGGTCTTCAATTTTTACTTCCTTGTATACAAAGTCAGGTAGCCCCTTTTTAATAATTGACCACTGTTCATGAATAGAGCCAATTCGATAGGCAATCGCACCAACATCATCCCCTCCCCAGTGGAAAGCTTTTGTTGATGCAACAACATCACGCGGATCTCTATATATGTGTATCAATTTCATATCAGGAAATACTTCAAACAACTCTCTGGCTTTCAGTAAATTGTAAGGTGTATCATCAAGCCAATGAGTGCAGTTTTTGCTTTCTGGCAAATTAACATACAAATCTTCAATGAATAGCCTTAGTGCTTTTTTGAGGTTGTCGGCTGGATGTAGCACTGCTTCATAAATCTTTGAAGGCATCTGAAAGGGTTCACTTCCTCCCCAGCATCCTTTGGAAATATGGCATGTAATATCCTTTATTAAGCTCTCTGATCGGCTTCTATAAAAATTGTAGCCAAACCATTTACCAATGCCTAAACTTCCATAAAAGGGTGGAGATATACCAATTTTCTGACAGAATTTGGAGAATGCTATTAACACCAAATTTGTAGAAGCGCATGAATCTAAAACCCTTTTAAACCGATGAATGGCTTTATCAGCAGAATATGGGTCCCACCGATAAGAGAGGGTATTTAACAAGTCAAGCACCCCATCAGGGTCAACAATAACTCTCAATTCTTTGGGAATTGAAGATATTTTTGAATGTGATGCCAAAATTTTCTTTAATATTGTCGTGCCACATCTCCCCGTTCCACCAATAAATACTGGCACTTTTTTGGGACAAGAACCTTGCAAGCCTTCATTATTCATTAATTCTAGTTCTGCCTCTCAAAAAATCAATTCTGCATTTCTTATGGATTTTTTGTGCCAATACTCTCCCTAATCATGAAGAATCCTCCATTTGTTCTTAATTCTTGAAACCCTTTCCCCTGGACTGCTACGATATTCACTCATAGAAGAAATCTCGTTGTTAAACAGGACAAGAAGATTATCAAGTCTCTTTCTTTCCTGTTAAAGATAAAATCGTTGCTCCTTTGCTTTCTTAATACAAAGAGTATAATATACAATAGTTGTCGATATTATAAGGGCAACCAATTTAATTTTTTAAAATTCATTATTAACATACACCATGCTTTTCATATAAAATTGCATACTTTCACATGGACGAACGAAGTATCTTGTCAACCCATATTGCATTTTCGTGAATCAGAAAAGGGGGAGTCGCCTTTTGACCCATCCTTCCCATAGCTGAGAATTCCACCCTGTGACTATCACACCAATCTATGCCTTCCGAGATTTCTTTCGCATCAAACCCATTAAAAAATCTAATCTCTTTGGGGAAGAGAGAGGGCAAGCTACCCACAGGGGTTGCCAAAACTGGCATCCCGCGAGCAAATGCCTCAACCACTACTCCTGGAGTTCCTTCCGTATAAGACGGGAGACAAAACAAGTCGTGCCTGTCAAATTCAGCAATCAAAGCATCCCCGTGGGGGATGTATCCAAGAAGTTTCACCTGATTCGAAACTCCTAATTCTAGAATGTGCTTGCGTAGTGCTGCTTCAAGCGGACCAAACCCTACCATGCCCAAGGTAAATGGCTTTTTTTCTTTGGTTGCCAAAGCACAGGCGTCAATTAATGCTAGAATGTTTTTCTCTTCCGAAAATCTTCCTACATATAAAACTTTAAGAGGTCGGCCTTCAGGGATGTCGGGCCTTATATTCGAGCGGACGAACGTTGACTCAATCAGAGGTGAAATTACATGAATAACCGATTCAGGCCCGGGATACTGCTCCACTAGTTTATCACCAAAGAGAAATACCCGAGCCCTACCTTGACTCACCAGGTTGTGGATTCTCCTACGGAACAACCTGACCAGCCCAGTCGCAATGGGATAGAGAAAACGCCCACTATAAATATAATGTATCGTTTTTAATGTATCACCACGGATAAAAAAAGCAAAGCGAACAGATTTAGGAGTAATCAGAGAAAGCCAGAAGAGGAAGGAGTTTGGACCCGGACCCGCCAATATAACGTCCCCCTTTTTAACAGCCTTCAGCACTTGTGAACGTATGCGAAATGCATTCACAAAAGATGCAACGAAAGCTTGCAGATGCTTGGTTGGCACGCAATATGAACCCTCAATCACTCCGTCGGGCAAATTGATGGAAATTAGAGTTTCAGCAGAAAGACGTGTCAACACCTTACACGGAAACATTAAACGATAAACACCGTTCAGCTTCGCTAAATCAGCCATAAAATCAAGAAAGCTCTTAGACTTCACATAATAACTCTCACCATGCCGGATCACTGGCTTATTGGCATATAAAAAGATTGTCTTATTCCTCATTTTTTAGCACTTTCGTTGTTCTAATAATTTCATATAAATATTCTCTGTCTCCTTAATCATTTTTTCAATTCCAAATTCATTCAATATCCTTTTTCTTCCGTTTTCCCCTACTCTCTTAGCTTCCTTTTCGTTATTAATAAGACTGGTAACCTTTTCTGCGAGTGCTTTAGCATCATTTGATGGGCAGAAGAAGCCAGTTTCTCCGTCAATGACTAACTCACTGTTTCCTCCCACATCAGTTGCTACAACAGGAAGTCCTGCTGCCATTGCTTCCATTATTGCATTGGACATTCCCTCATATAAAGAGGTCATAACAAAAATATCCATGCTTTGCAATAGCTCCGGGATATCATTTCTTTCACCAGCAAATACTATTCTGCTTTCAATTCCCAGATATTGGGAATATTTCTCCAATTCATCCCTTAATACGCCTTCTCCTACTATTACAAACTTTATACTATTGTTATCAGCCTTTTCTGAAACTATCTTTGCCATATTCAGGAATAATCTATGATTTTTTACAGGATAAAGTTTGCCAACTGTCCCAACCACCTTTTTGGCTAACTTTTTTTGACTATTAACACTATTTTTTTTAAAAAAATTGGCTCCATTGAACCCATTATGAACTGTAAACACCTTTTTGGCATTAAACGAATATCTCTTAACAAGAGACTCAGAAGCTTTATGTGTGTTACATATTATCCCATTGGAAAATAATGCAAGCAATTTATCGATATAAATCCTGAATCTATTCTTATCTTTACCCATCTCTATTGTACTCCGTTCAGAAGCAATAATTATAGGCACTCTGGAAAGAATTGCAGCAATTCTTCCATAAGAATTTGCAGAAAACATGTAAGCATGTATAATATTGGGTTTTGTTACTTTAAGCAGTTTGGTTAGCTTAAATAATCGGGTAAGCTCTCTATTTTTGCTCCTTTGAAGTTCTATTACTTGAATGTTTAATTTCTGGATCTTCCTCCCCCAGTAACCGCCTTGAGATAGACTGATCACCACAGGCTCGAAACTTTGCCTATTAAGACCTTTAACCAGTTCATATATCTGCCTCTCCGCTCCTCCCTTGCCAAGTTGCCCTATAATGTAGCAAACCTTAATCACTTCTTTATATTCCGGAATTGAGGATAAAAAGTATTATAATGTGAAAGGGGTCGAGTTTTGATAGCCTTGGATACAGTTTTTGCCGTTGCTCCCCATAACAGACCAAAAACAATCTGTGTTGCACGCTCTCCTATAAAAAAACCGGCATTATGAGTTAAAGAATGGATAATACAGCCTATACATGCAACAGCCAAGATAACCTCCTCCACACCAAAGGGCAATGATCGCACATACTTTATTTTTTTCCATAGTCCCCTGAATAGCGATATTGTTAAAAAAATGCCAACGATACCGGTAAACATGATTACATTAGCAAAATGATTGTGAGAAGCCGCTGGACCGCCCAAAGGACTGATCCATCCCATACGATAAGCGGCATTTTCATAGTAATCCGACATCCCCCCGGCGCCCAGTGGTTCAAAAAATATCGATCCAATTGCGGGTATCACCATATATGCCCGGACATATGTTTTTTCTTCAGCAATAGAACGGTTATGTAAAGTAGCTCTATCCTCCCATTTCGAAGAGTAGTTTAATAAAGCCATAACCGCAAGAATGCAAATTATAAAAGTAATAATCATCCGTGTAGTAAGCATTTTTTCTTTTTTAATTAAAAAAAATGATAGCAGTCCTACTGAGACCGACAACACCGTAGCACGTTCAGTATTGGTAATCATTCCAATAAAAAGGATTATGAAAGCTCCTATCAATAAAGATAACTTTTTTATGCTCAACGAACGCCAAGTAGACAGTAAACCTATTAAGGATATCAAAAGAGCTACTGCTATTTGATAGGAAAAGGTAAATATGTGATAAGATAATCCGGCATTCCTTATAACCATAGTGGATAAATCAGTTTTTGTGTCAATGTCTCGCATAAATTCGCCTTGTAATAAGCTTCCACCTATAGATGAATGGAGTGCCGATCGCCAGGATGAAACAGGCTCTCCAATGAAATATATCCAGATGCCGAAGGCCGTTGACAGAGTTATCATGGAGACTAACGCCCATAATGCTGCTTTTGTCCCACCCGGTCGTATTGTTGCGGCTCCGGCAACCCCGAAAATCATAAGTGGCTCCAAAAGATAGGCTAAATTTCCTAACCCAGTCGACCCTCCTTTGATTAAAACGAGCATTCGGAAATACATCCAATAGGTAATTAATAAAATACAGAGAAACTTTGTTCTTTTAAAGCCTTGCATAATTTTATCTGGACCTATAAGCAATCCAAAAAAGAAAAAAGCAGGATAGATTAGTGGTACATTGTTGATAGGAAAATCCCTTGGGTTTACCAGAGCTACAAAGAAAAACATTGATGAAGCGTAAAAGATTTTCCAATTAAATGTCTTATTTCTATCTTGTTGCATGTACACCACCAAAGCTATTTTTTTGCAAGAGATTTTAAAACTTGAAAGTGTGCTGGGTTGCAGTCTAAAATGGCTGGCCAAACCAACAAGAGAGGATCGCCATGAAAAAGACCACAACACCGACACGTAGTAAGAATAGCTGTTTAAAACAGATTTGCCAACTTATTCCTTCGCATTTGGTTTCCAACAAAAAACCTATCCCCAAGAGGCCTGCAATGTCCGCGTTGAGTATAACACATTAGAAACTCCAGTTTGATATTCTGCTGGCCGATCTTTTTGTATAACTCCGCCATCTCCAGGATTTTTTCATCTCCTCAATCTCCGGATACTTCCCCTGGAAAAAAGACTGGGAACGTTTTCCATAAGCTTTTTTTTCACTTGATAATCTAATTGAGCTAATCCTCAAACTGAACGGCGATTCCCAAGATCGTCTTCTTGCCCTTGATCTCCTCCAGCGCCCCTCTTGCTTTGAAATTGTCGTCGTATGTCTCACTTTTGTTCAAAGGTGTCCTCCTTTTTCGATTGTAAGGAGAACCACCTAAAAAAGCGACCCATTTTTGTCTAATTTTGCCAAACTATTATACCTTGGACTGTTAATAAGGCGGGTTTTCAACTATACCCACAAGGGAAACCAAGTGGCTTTGTAATATCAAATTGAGCAAGCAGATATTTTTCAAGCGACTGAAAAAGTTCGACAAAACCATCCTTTTCTTCCAGTAATAAATGTTCTTTCTTCCAATCATTGTGAGTTGCTCGAAAATACGGCTTGAGATATTGCATATAGGCATCAATAATTGAATCTCTACTGGGCCTCTGTTCCTCCAGTTTTTGTCTTATGAGATTCGGCAGATTTGTTATGTCACCAATTCTTGTTACACTTGGAAATTGGTCGTAATCCATCTTTCCAAAAATTAATACCGGTTTCCCTAACAAGGCGCCCTCCAATCCCATAGTGCCGACAATCGTAATGACAGCAGAAGATCTCTCGATGAATTCACGTGATGATACACTCGGCGCAACCAGTTTCACACCGGGTAATCTTAATAAGAACATCAATTGAGTACGAGAATAATTGTCTGCATCACTGATGTGAAGTTTCACAAGCAATTTATGTGTCGGGGGAATTGCACGCGCAATCTTTTCAACGACATCAAATTGATTGCTGTAAAAAGGGGCATAAACATCGATAGTGGATTCCGGCTGCATATGAAACCCGAAAAACACGTAAGACTCTGATGGCGGCTCCTTCAAGAACCATTTTCGGGGAAGTCTGAGCATGTTCTTTCTTTTTCGAACATATTGCTTTAGTATGAATTTAAAATCATACTCCAGGTATTTATTTAACTCCCCGAAATATGTTGCTTTGAATACTCGAAAGGCCACCCGCAGTTGTTCTGGCAACCGCTGAGTTGCGAGTCCAATATTGTGTGTTGAAATATAAGCAGGCGTTTTGATTTGCTTGTTTTCAAAATTGCGCAGCGTTTTTTCTGCCAAGTTATATAAATCGTCATCTTTCTGCTCCCGTAAACACACCATCTCATTCGGAATTATTCCTGTACTAAGTGCGGCATATCCGCGAGGCACAGTGCTGAAGTTCAAGGCAAACCAAGGGATTGCCTCTGCTTTTGCAACTGCAAAACCAATACCAGAATGCATTCCATCATGACAACCAATCACAACTGAAGGTCTAATCTCTCTGTAAAGAGACCGGAATTTACTTGACAGACTAGCTGCATATGCAATTCCCTCGGAATATGGAAGTTTACTGACAACGCGATCACTCATAATCATATTGTGGATTGTTGGCACATCTTCTTCCTCTAGGGAACTAAGGTAATTGACATCCAGCATAATGGGTTCTTTTAATTTATAATCGCTTAAACAATATATGCTACAGCTTGGGATGCCACTACTCAGGAGTGAATTAACATCTCTTTTTGAGCAAACAATGAAAGAAATTTCATAATTGCACTTATCACGACTATACAACATTAATTGTGTAAATATGGGAGTTGCAAAACCTACCAATAAAATATGAAATTTTTTCATGTGGTGGATATCCTTTTTGCGGATAATACAATTGCTGCAGCAACTACAATATAAAGCATATCATTAAGGGGGAAAAATTATAATTCTTATCGCCCTCATGGGGCTCAAAGAGGAAAAACACCGCACGAAGCGTTGAGAGAAAAATTGGCACAATGAGAATCATTCAACTTTTTGGGTACTTTGGGGAGATGATCCATAATTATTCGGAAGGAAATTACCGCCCACCCATTCTGCAAACCTTTTTGCTACCATCCCATCAGGATTCGTTGTAAATAACTCACGGATTTTCTTCCTATCTTTGACATTAACCACAACATCTCTGGGATTAAGTGAAAGCAGACGTTTAAGTTCCTCTGGAGAATGTGCATGCAAAATCGCACCATCCCGCGCATATTCTTCAAAATCTATAAGTCCGTCTTTAAGTTCCTCATAGTTATCACCCCAAGCGCAATAGATGATTATCTTTTCAGTATGCATAGCATCAATCAGGGCTGTCGTTTGAAATGCTATTATAAAATCACTCTCTGCAATCAGCTTATTTGAGTCTGCAACGCTTGGAATAAGGTGAGCGTTCGGAAGTGCCAGCAGTCTCTCACTACCCGACCAGTAATCCCGATTCCCTCTTGGGGCCCTCTTGTAACGTAGTTCATAGTCAGAATAATTAGATAAATGATCCATCAGGACCTGATGTATATCGGTCAAAAGACCTCGCCAAACTTCGTCCTTCCCTTTCAAACATTCTGCATCAGAAACATAGCTAAATTCTCCAAAAGCAAAAAAAACAATATTTCGATGATCCGATTGACGCTCTATGGCAGCTAATTGACGCAGCTTGTCATCAAGGAACCATTCGTCTGTTGCCGGATTGCCCATTACAATAACTTTCGGTGTAATGATGATATTGGATAAGGAAAATATCTTTTCGTAAACTTCTTTATGCATTTCATTGTAAGTGATCACATAATCACAAGCAGGAGCCTGCTTTGCAATAATATGTGGAGTATACTCTAGCCTTCTTTTTGTTACCGTACCTTCTCTATCGTAAACAATCGTCTTCCATCCACTGCTATGGAAAGCTTGTATTAGCTCGAGTGTATAATCATCACTATATTTAGGAAAAATTATTGTTGATGCCGAAAAATACTTTTTCAAAAGATTCGAGATATAGGTACAATCCTTCAAATAATGATTACGTTGTTCTTTGTAATGCATATAAACGGAAAGGATATACTCCCTAAAATTTCTCTCTTTTTTCTCAATATATTCGCCCAAGTGTTTTCGAAACAAATAGTCAAAAATCCCCCTGCCCAAAATTATTACATTAAGCTCCCTTTCTTCCAATGCTCTTATAATATACTTAAATCTTGGCTCATACATAAGAAAGATACTACGCTTATCAGCCTTTCTATTTTTTCCTGTTGTTCTTCGATAGGTACCCAACCTAATATAAAGAGACAAAGCTATTTTACTGATATATGGGATCTTAAGTGAGATAAACAGTAATTTATATAACAACGCATAAGTATTTTGCACAATTTTCCCCCCAACAAACGAAATGCGATCAACTGCCCAGAGCCTACACTGTCCAATTGAAAGTTGAGTAAACAATTTTTCTGCTGTATTTTCCGAATCTTGTGATCTACATTGCCTGCTATGATTTTCCAACATGTTCAAGTTATTGCCTGGAAAAAGACCCTAACTTGAAAAATATTTCTCACAACCACCAAGTCTCCCTTGCTGTTGATCTCAACTAAAATGCTTTTAAGATCATCACTTTTAAAAATGTCTTTCATACCTTCAATAATCCCTAGCTCTAGGCCATCTACATCTATTTTAAAATAATTTGGGGGCTCCAAGTTTAACTTGAGAAGATCATTGCCACTAGATTGCAAAACTATTTCTTTGACTTTGTAATGGCCATTGTCTTTTTTTAGCGCGCTATCCTCCTTGAATTCATCAGTTGACATTGCAACATTCCCTGATGCTCCAAATCTATCATCTTGCCCACAAAAATCTATCAACCCACTTTTTTTGCTAAGCGCAATATAAAGCGGTGTTACATTCTCTAATTTATTTAAGTGGATGTTAGCCTTCAGTCTAACGAAATTCTTGAAAAATGGCTCAAAAGAGATTACTTGCAGTTTTGGGTTTTTTACAGCAGCGTATAACGTGTAGATTCCAATATTTGAACCTATGTCCCAAAACCGTAATGGAGCATCCGAGTTCAGAAATAACCAACTGTCAATCCAGTTGATTGTTTCTGGTTATTTGGTTAAAAGCGTTTCAACTCGATACTCTTTAAGCGGATCTAAAATTAAAAACTTTAGAAAACCATCATCAGTTGTAATTTAGCGTTCTATCATTTTCTCATCCATATATTTGATTACCCTTTCTATTTTTATTGATAGAATGCCGGAATGAAAGCATCTCATTAGGCGCACCATCTTCCACTATCCTTCCCTGCTCCAGCCGGTACAGCCGATCGCAGTGTTCAACTGTGGAAAGCCGGTGAGCCACAACGAGAATGGTCTTGCTGCCCTGCATTGCCATCACCGCCTGCATCACATCGCTTTCAGTGGCGGTATCGAGCGCACTGGTGGCTTCGTCCAAAACCAGAACGTCTGGATCGTGGTACAGCGCTCGGGCAATACCGACGCGCTGGCGCTGCCCACCCGAAAGTCTGATGCCACGTTCACCGACGACAGACTCCAATCCATCGGGTTGACTGGCAACAAACTCTTCCAGTTGCGCGGCCTGAATGGCATGCTGCACGGCTATATCATCAATCTGCTCATTCGTCAGGCCAAAGGCCACATTGCGCCTGAGTGTATCATCAGTCAGATAGATGGATTGCGGCACATAGCCAATCTGGTCCTGCCAGGCACGAAGGATCTGCTGGATATCTTGACCGTCCACCGCCACTTGCCCGGCGTCAGGGGTAAGCAGCCCAAGAATCACATCTACCAAAGTGCTCTTACCAGAACCGCTAGGGCCTATTAAACCCACGGATTCTCCCTTTTGAATCAACAGTGAAACTTTGTTAAGGGCAGGTGTCGGGGCGTTATGGTAGGTATAGCCAATATCGGTGAGGCGGATTTCATTTTGGAACGTAGGCGCGCTGTTAGTGGCATGAACACGAGGTGCGGGTGCGGCAAGCTTAAGTTCTTCATGCAATATATTGATCACCGGCAGGCCATAGCGCAGGGACTGCACTGCGCCCAACACCCGATTGGCCGATGGCATCAATCGAAAGGCAGCCGCCGAAAAAAGACCCAGCGTAGGCACAATGCTGGTAATGTTCCGTCCCTGGGCAAGAAGGCCCAAAATCAAGGCGGCAATACCGACCACGACCAGCAGTTCCAACCAAAGTCGAGGGAGTTTTTTCAGCGTGGCATGGTACTGCGCCGCCCGCGCGCTCCGGGTGTTGTGCAGACTGTATTGGGCCAGAAAGTCACTCTCTCGGCCTAACAATTTCACATCCTTGACACTACCCAAGCCCTGCTGCAGGTGCTGAATGCGCAGGCCCTCGTGGTACTGACGCGCTTTGCCCCAACGCAAAATGCGAGCACGGGTGCTAAAGTGAAATCCCCAAGAGGTGCCTCCAAATACCAAGATCACGATCAATGCACCAAGGGGCTCGACTAACAACAACAAACTTGAGATGCCAAGCAACACCAAGCTCTCCGTAATTAGAGACAGGGCTTGGGTGAGTACTGCGTTGAAATTGCTCACTTCATTGATGCTGTTGCGAATCAAATGCGCTGAATTGCGCTGAAGGTGGAAAGTGTAGGGCTGGCGAAGGTAAATGGTAAAGAGCCTCTGAGAGAGACTCGCTCGAAGACCGAACGTAAACCGCGATTCCTGCCAAGCGAAAAAAGCAAGGAACAGGGTTTTAACGGCGAATACCCCAACCAGTATCATCACACCAGCAATGACCAATTGCTCACTGGACGGGTTGCCGAGGCGGTTCAACCACTGAACAACCGCGGGATACTGTGCTGCTAGGTCGCTCTGCGTCATCAAGGATAATACAGGGATAACGAGACCTATACCCAGTGTCTCCAGCACCATGCCGATGAACATCAGGCCCAATATCCAGATGGACGCACGACGCTGATCAGAGGTGAAAATCTGCAAGAATTTTTGGAGAGTAGTCATAATCAATAAAGGTTTAACTCTCTTATCAAATTTTAGACTGATTATCCCAAAGCGCTAACCTAAACATACAGTCCGCTACAACAAGATCAACCGGCTCATCTATATCAATTACTTTGGGCATAATAACAGGCATTCTGGTCAAACATGGTCGACAGGCTGTTACAGAACTAAATTTTCAAAAATTGGGGCTTAGTGAACTACATTATTGAAAAGGGGTTAACTCGCCTGGTTTGGGGCAAACAGAAGTGAAAAAATCATAGCATTAAATTCTTTGCTTTGCTTTCTCATCAGTTTTAGACTTGCTGCGAATTTCTCCCTTATAGCATCGGGGTTATTCAATGTATACATAAAGGCGGTATAGAATTTTTCTTCAAAGTTTTCATCAAAAACACTTACTCCGCAGTCAGCCAAATTTACCTCTTGCAAAAATCTTGTCATTCTGTTTTGCGAAGTCAGCGCTACCATGGGAACTCCCATTCCAATTGAAGGAGACATTGAGTGTACCCGCATACTCACAACTATGTCAGCTTTAGCATAACGACCATAAAAATAGCTGGACTCAGACACCTTGTTGAGTCCGGTCGACACCATTTGCTGATGTGCTAATTGGGGCCGAATATATGAAATAAAATCAGAAATCATTCTGTAGTCATCAAAATAATGGGGACAAAGAATTAAGTTCAGATCATGGGTTGTTGAAATTTTTTCAATAACAACTGCAATGCTATTGACAATCTTCAAACGAACCTGCAACATTTCCTGCTCGTTTTTTTGGGAATCACCAAAACGATGAAACCGATCCTCATCATTAAAGGCAAGTATTACATTTACTTTACCAGGACTTAGCTCAGAATAAGAGTTGTTATCGTAAGGAACATAAACACCAGTATCAGGTATAGTGTAAATACGGTCGGATTGAAATCCCAGTAAAGCCTGCAACCACTCTTTGGTTCCATCATTACGTACGGCAAAAATTATTCTGGGATGATCTAAAATTATGGAGATAGCCTCTTTTAATTTGTCTAAATGGTGAAACTCTTGCCCCAGCCAATGACGATATGAAATACCATAAAATACAATTGGTTTTTTAAATTTTGCCCAAAGATGGGCGGGAAGATCAAATCGCATTCCCGCATTTCTCACATAGCGCCGCCCGTGAATTGCAACTGCTCCTCCGACAAACAGTCCATCTGACATATTCACCAAGTCAACAAAACTTTGATCAAAATCTTTAAACTCAAAGGTATAATCATCCCATGGCTCACGATGCCAGTTTATCTTAACCGGAAAATCTTCATTAACAATCCTTTCCAAGCCATAAATCAGTGCACCGTTGCCAATATTGGTGCTATTCAAATTTGCCAAATGAATTAAATTAAGTTGTTGAGCCATTGTCATTTTTGGTAGTTATATCCATATTAATTGTTCACATAGGAAGTAGGCGTTAGATTGAGCGATTATTAAAAAACTCTTCTTTCATCTTTTCTAGATTATCAATGCCTTCCCTTGCCAGTTTTACAAAATTTGATTTATAGAATTCCAGTATCCTCTGGGATGCGAATTGATGTTTGCTGACCGTCCGCAATTGGCTATCGATGGAATACTCATAGTCGGAAAAGTAATTTTGGGAAATAGCAGCCTTTTGCTGCTGAGTCCCTATGAATGGAGAATAAAAGGCAACTGTAATATTGTCGGGAGCCAGAAGTCGATTAAATAGGATAGTCTGAATTATTGAATCTTCCGATTGGGCCGGCAAACCAATAATATTATAAGTCGTTCTCTTGATGCCAGCCTCACGCAATAGCTTAAATGCATTAATTATCTTCTTCTGATCCGCAAAACGGTTAAGATAGTTTTCCCGAAAGTCTTGTGTAGAAAGCTCAATCCCCATGCCTACTCCATCGACCCTCAACCGTTTCAACAACGTAACGTTTTTGGGAGTAATACTTTCAGGACGTGTCTCGATATAAACTATTATTGGCAAGTCAGAATCATCAAACATATCTGCTAAGTCACTCAAGGTCTGGTTGTCTATCGTCAAAAAATTGGTGTCTTGACAGCGAAACAAATAGATCCTTTGTTTTTTTGAGAGACTTTCAATTTCTGCAAAGATACGGGATGCACTCTTATTACGAAGATACTTTTTAGCATTCTTGATAACACCTCTCTTCATTGATTCTGTAAAACCGTAATATCTCTGTATAACGGTCTCAACACAATAAGAACATGAATAAATGCACCCTCGTGATAGCTCATAGTCAACCGCCCTAACCACTTTCCCGTTATATGGTCGAAAAAAAACCTGGTCAGCAAGTAAAGAGTAATCATATGGAGGAATATCATCCATATTGCAGATTAGTTCCTGAGGAGTGTTTACAATGACCTCACCATTCTCATCTTTAAAAGCCAACCCTTTGATGCTATTTCGATTAGGTTCTGGACACTGTTCTGCAATCTGAACCAAGACCTTTTCAGATTCCCCTAAAATAAGAAAATCAATATGTGGGAACCGCCTGAATGTACCAACAGGATCAGCTGTAGCTTGCAGTCCTCCGGCAACTAAAATTGCGGAGTTTTTTACCGCGCTTATTAATTCGTGGCCATGCTGTATTGCAACATACTCACCTTCACCATGAATATGAGAAGTGATGGCACTCCAAAAAACTATATCAGGCTTATGGAGTTCTAAAAAACTCTGTAAATCTTCTCGTACATCATTGGAAGTGAATTGGATAAAACTATCGTACTCCGTGGGCTGATATTGCTTGTTTTCGGTGTTGTATTTGTTCTCATTCATAGTCCAGTCCGCATAAAATGTACAATCGAACAACAATACTTCATGCCCTTCGGCACGTAACATTGAGGTGTGGCTGGCCACCCAGAGTGGAGTAATACCTCGTCCCCACTTATTTGGATAAAAAAGTACTATTTTTGCCATTATGTTTCCTTTTGCAGATAAATAATAAGTGGTTTGTTTATCTCAACCAATCTGTACTATTCAGACCCAAATCTGAACTGCTCCCCATGTTCCACAATATCTTTGCATAACTCCTCAACATTTGGCAATAACTCTATTTTGCGCTTTTCTGGTAAATATTTTTTTGAAAACACTTATCCAGTTTATCGGGGTCAGAGGTAAGCAGGCTGACCGAGGATAGAATTCTGTAAAATGTATTTCCAATAAAATCAATAAGTTGTAAATTCAAAAACAATGGGAAAAGGAGTTCTCGGACAGCCTGTAAGATACAAACCTGACCAAACGGCAAAAGAGTCACTCACAAACTACCTGTTCAGTTATAGCAGCCCTAGGGTTCTCAATAAACTGAGCGCCGCACCTATACACCGTGCATCCGACAAGGCATTATGTGATAAAGAGTCTGGTGGTTTAATATTGAGAAGATATGGAAGTTCTGAGCTAACAATTTTATGTTCAGCAACTCCTATACTATTTGCCAAAGCAGAACGAATATTAAAAACTTGATTTCGATCGAAAGGATATGCAACCTGACTAAGAAGACAATTTTCTCGCAGGACTTCACCATCAATACCAACAGAGAAAAGAGGTTCGGTAGGATACACAAACTTGTGAAATTCCTCCAATATATTGATAAACGACGCCCCCTGATCTTCTATTGTTTTATTGGTTATTCCGGTTAAGCCAACAATATAATCAGATAGTTTCGGATTGATTACTGGAATTACATATCTGTCAAATCTTTCCGCTTCTTTAAATATGTTCTTGGCAACTAACATCCGGACGGCACCAATCTGAATAATTTCTCTATACTCCCCTGGCCGACTCCAAGAATGACTATGACTACCTTCCCAGGCGGTATACTCCAGATCAAAAATGACAATTGAACCAGAGTCCGGCCATTCCTGTAAACAGGAGTCTTTATAAGTTTCTGTATTAATTTTTGAATTGCCCAAGAAGACCTACCTTTACTCTGATTATAATAGCTGTAATCGCTTCAAGACCTCCTCTGCGTGCAAAAGGTCTCCTATATTATCAATATCAACATATTTATCAGTAGAGACATAAAAGGCTCTTACATCATCACCCCACACCTGCCCTTGCTTGATAAATTTGGTTTTTGTCGTATAAACCAAGCCAACCGGTTGACAAAATTGCGGCAACAATTGACGCGGCACATCAGAACCGAGCGAACCACAATTAGTTTTGGCTATAAGCGGCTTAATTATTTTTTGTTGTGAATCAACAACCTGCCACATTTTAAACGGATTGTATGGACTTGGGTTGACAACGGTTCGCACCGAATCACACCCTGTTTCAATCATGAACTTTAAAACTCTATCAATATCCCTACCGGTTCGTGAAGGGCTTGTAGGTTGTAACAGAACAATTATTTCCGGTCGCCAACCACGATTTTCTTCCAACCATAAAACAGCATGTTTTAAAAAATCAATATCCCTTGAAAGGTCGCCTGCCAACTCTTTAGGTCTTAAAAAAGGGACATCTGCTCCACACTTTCTGGCAACTTCGGCAATCTCTTCATCATCGGTAGAGACAATTGACGCATCTATAAGTTGCGATCGCTTAGCTTCCCTAATAGTATAGTATATTAAAGGTTTCCCTCCAAGATCTGCAATATTTTTACGAGGAATGCCTTTTGATCCACCACGAGCTGGGATAATAGCTAATATTTTAATATCATTTTGCTCTTTCATAATTGATTAGTATAAAATTAAAGTGTTTTTATTAAACTAAAAATCTCTATTTACAACCCTTTGGCTGTCCAGCCTCCATCAACTATTATATCCTGACCTGTAATGTAGAGTGATGCCATAGATGATAAAAAAATCGCAGCACCAATTAAATCATCTGGGTTCCCCCATCTATGCAAAATGGTTCGATCCATTCTCTGGTGGTGCTTCTCATTGTCCATATAGCTTTCATTAGTCATATTAGTATGGATGTACCCAGGTAGCAAATTATTAACCCTAATGTTGTCTTCACTCCAATCGATGGCCAGTGCTTTAGTCAGCATTCTTAAGCCCCCTTTGCTCGCAACATAACCAGGATTGCCAGGCAACCCCAAAACACTTCCTAAACTTGTAACATTTATAATTGACCCTCCTCCTGAACATTTGATAAATTCTCTAACAGCCACCATGCAAGAATATTGAGCAGCCAAATTTACCTGAACAATATGATTGAAAACATCCAGCTTATTATTTTCATGGACCGGTGATTTTACAATTCCGGCACAGTTAACTAAGACATTTATTTTATTATACTGATCATATATGGCTTGGCAAACCCCCTGAAATGATTCTACATCTGTAATATCGCACTGCCTATAGGAAACAGAACCTAATAAGGAGACATCAGATTCCGACGACCTGGCCACCCCAATAACTAAAGCACCTGCCTGAGTCAAGCCGTCTGCAAGGGCAGCTCCAATACCTCTGGATGCCCCTGTTACAATGACAACCAATCCTTCCAAGGCAAACAAATTATTAACAAAGTTATTCATAAATTAGACAAGTGATTTCTTAATTTGTCAGCAATATTTTGTTCTTTTTCAAGAAACCTAACTTCTCCATCGCCCATCGCCTTTTTGATTTTTCTAACCGCCCCAAAAAATTATTGAAAACCGAATGGCTTGATTGATAATGTTTGGTCTGAGCCATACATAGCACGGTTTCGGGTAATATGAAGTAGACTCAAAGCTAAGGACAATTTTCTCCTAAATTAAGGCGCTTCTTTTTGTCTTTTAATCGAATTGTTTATGCTGCCATTTGGGCAACTTCCTCTCCCCAATACACCTCTGCAGGTGTTTTTCTTGAAAACGACTGATGTGGTCGTTCAAAGTTGTTAAACTCAAAATATTCTTTCAGCCCGGTAATCAATTCAGTTACTGTTTCAAACTCTTCGACAGGCTATTACATAACTAATTTTTGAAAAATTGGGGCTTAATAAAACCAACATGTTAAAAACCTCAAAACAAGCCTCTTGCGGGGCTAATATATAGCCTGATTATAGGCCATTTTCTAAATTTAAGTTTGTTTTGTTATAAGTTTTACTGCCCCTTTTCTAAAAATTGACAAAAATCATAAAATCGGGAACCCGTCGGGTTTTTCAAAGGTCTCGCGAGGGGGGACTATAGTTCTCGACTATCACAGGCCACTCCACTCCAATTACCCATCAGAATTAAAGCTACGGCAGTTACCGAAACAATCTATGGCTCAGGCAACTGGATCCAAGAAATTAATTAATTAATCACAATGTCTACCATGGCCCACACTATGATTGTTGACTGGATTCCCATGGAATATGCGATCTAAGTTTCTTGGCAATAGGGATTTCCTTGATGTTTACGTTTATTTCACCATTTCCCATGGCCTTCTCAATCTTTCTTACTGCTCCCACCAATTGACAAAACCCCGCTGGTTCAACAGATGCCGCCTGATCGGAACCATAAATGGCACGATTGAGGGTAATATGCCTTTCCAGCGATGTAATTCCAAGAGCGGCTGCGGCATAGGATATCGCCAAGCCGACTTCATGTCCGCTATACCCCACATCGCATTGATAACAATCATGAAGCGTCTTGATACAATTCAAACTTGCGTCTTCATCCTCCATCGGATAAGTCGAGACACAGTGCATAAGTTCAAAATGACAATCCGCTTCTCTGAAAATTTTCACAGCGTTATCAATGTCTTTAAAAGATGACATCCCAGTAGAAATAAAAGTATGTTTATTTTCTGAAGCTACTTCCCTGAGCAAGTCATCATAAACAATCATTGCCGATGCAATTTTATTGTATTTACAATCAAACTGCTGCAAAAATTTCCGACTTTCAATGTCCCAAGCTGAAGCAAACCATTCGATTCCCTTTTCCTTGCAATAGGAATTAATCTCTTTATATTCATCCAGACCGAATTCAAGCCCTTCCTTTTGTTCACGTTGCGTGGTCCCCCAAGGGCTTTCGCGTGGTGAGTCGAGCATTTCCTTTGTATAGACTAAATCAATAGTCCGCTTCTGGAACTTGACTGCATCAGCGCCAGCTATTTTAGCAACATCAATCAACTGTTTTGCAATCTCCACATCTCCGTTGTGATTGATACCGATTTCAGCAATAATAAAAATAGACATTTCATTCTCCCTTTCTTTGAATAATATATTCACATAATTCTCTAACTGCACCATCCCCACCATGTTTTTTTACTATTAACGAGGATATTTCCTTTATTTTCGAATGCGCATCAATGGGAGCAACAGAAAACCCTACCAACTTCATCACTTCTATGTCGTTAAGATCGTTTCCCATATAAATGACATTTGCAGAATTCATTCCATTTTCATCTAAATATTCCCGCAAAAAAATCTCTTTATTTTTACATCCTCCATAAACTTTTAATCCCATTTTTTTAGCCCTAGCGACCACAACAGAATTAGTTTCTGTGGATAGGATGAACATTGGAATATTAGCTTTCCGAAGAAAATCAATTCCGAGGCTATCCTTTCGGTCACATATAACCATTTCTTTTCCATCCTGCGATGTATAAACCTTGTTGTTTGTAAATACACCATCGAAATCAAACACAATTAATTCAATGTTTGACGGAAAAACAATCTTTGATACATTCCCACTCCCACTGTTTTGCGAATAAGAATCACTACCATCTGAAAAGAGTTCATGTTCTATCATTGAACAAAGACAATGATAAATAGGTAAGTGCAGTTCTTGAACTTCAGGTGCTTCCGAGGCGGGAACTTTTATAGTAACATCGCAATGCTTTGCCAGTTCGCCACCTGTTTCACCGGTTAACCCCACAACTTTCATACCTTTCGTATTTGCTACCTTTGCAGCATTTAATACATTTATAGAATTCCCTGAAGTTGAAATTACTATCAATATGTCATTTTTTTGACCAATACCAAATACTTGCTGAGCATAAACAAAAGCTGGATTAACATCATTGGAAAATGCTGTAGAAAGGGAAATGTCACTTACCAAAGATATGGCAGGTATTGCCTGTTGGAGGTTTTTTGCAATTACGTCAGCTTCCTCTGGATAAAATTTTGCTATTTGTTTAACTTGTGGAAAAGTTAATTCCCTTTTTAAACGAAAACCTTTCATCAATTCACCAACAATATGCTCAGAATCAGCAGCACTACCGCCATTCCCGCATAATAGCACCTTGCCTCCCCGAATGATACTTTCTTTCAGGACAGTAAACGTTTCCTTAATATTTTTAGAAACCGAGCATAGATGGGGATAATCAATTATTAACTTATTTAAATAATCCATGTTGTTGCCCTTGTTTTATTTTCCTTGGTAATTTCCTTAACTAAGAGACCTTTGCATAACTGATTTCTTAGAAACTCACTATTAATAAAGTGTAATGATGGATTTATTCATGAGAAAAAGTAACCAAAAAAACATACAAAACCACCATTTCAATAAACCCAATGAGTTAATGCATTGATGTCCTGAAAGTTTGACATATTCTCTTCATCACCCTACCAGATCCCAGCTAACAGCGGTCCCGCGTTTTATATCCCTGTTTAGCCGCTTGCCGAGTAGCATGTCATAATATTTTGGCGGCAAGCCAAGGCCGGGCCGTATTGCTCTTAAGTTTTCTTTGGTTAAAATGTCGCCTTTTTTCATATCCTCAACAATATAAAGCGAGCGGCGGAAAACGCGACTCTTAGCTTCTTCCTTCCCTATTTCGTATCTAACTTCGCCAAGCGCCTTTTCAACTGTTCTAACTGCCTGAACCATTGCTTTAAATTCACCAGGCTCAAGAGAAAAGGCAGAGTCTGGACCGCCTTTACTTCTTGAAAGGGTAAAGTGTTTTTCAATGATTGAAGCTCCAAGCGCAACCGAAGCGACAGGCACTGCAATGCCCATCGTGTGGTCAGAGAGGCCTACAGGGAGGTTGAAGGTCTCTGCTAAATGGGAAATTGTCCTTAAATTCATTTCCTCTAGTGGAGCAGGATATGCACTCGTACATTTAAGAAGGCCTATGTCTTTAGCTCCTGCTCTTCTTGCCGCTTCCACTGCCTCTGAAATTTCACAAATAGTGGCCATTCCTGTAGACATTATAATGGGTCTTCCTTTGCTTGCTATGTACTCTATAAGCGGAATGTCCACAAGCTCAAATGAAGCGACCTTATAGGCAGGGACGTCCATCTCCTCAAGAAAGTCTACCGATGTTTGGTCAAAAGGTGTTGAAAAAAGTATAATTCCTATGTCGTCTGCAATTTGCTTCAGTTTCGGTTGCCAGTTCCACGGAGTGTATGCCTTCGAGTAAAGACTGTAAAGCGTTTCACCTTCCCAGATTGTGCCTTTGATTTTAAAATATTCATTATCACTGTCTATGGTCATGGTGTCAGGCGTATAAGTTTGTAGTTTGATTGCATCTGACCCGCATTCCTTGGCAGCATGAATTATTCTCACAGCCTCATCAAAGTCTTGCTTATGGTTGGCAGACATCTCTGCTATAATAAAGACAGGGTGTCCTGGACCAATAGCTCTCTCACTAACTCTAAATATCATCTATTCTGCGCATACTCTGTTTTGAACTGTTTATTCATATTTTCTCCTGAGATCGACATCAATATAACTTTTTTATTTATATTCTCCTTCCGTATAAACCTTACTATGTCCTCCTCCATAAATCCAGCATTCTTATAAAAGTTGTAAGCATGTTTGTTGCCTTCTAAAACCTCACACTTTAATATACGCATCTGTGTAAGCTCAAACCAGAGGTGCAATAGATATTTCATTATCAATCTACCAATACCCTTTTCCGTAGAATAGATGCCGAGATACCCACTTCTGTTTTTAAAGTCTACTTTCTGAAAACTGACTACTCCAATTGGCTTATCATCTGCTATAACCATCCAGTAAAAGTTTGCGCCGTCTTTTCTAAGATTCTCTATGAAATTCAAATGATCTTCCTTTGAAATTATATGGTCTGTAAACATCCATTTCCTTATTTCATCAGAATTTCTCCAGTTACGAATCATCTCCTTTTCATTATCTGAAATATTTGTGAAGTTTACAAATTTTACCTTTCCGAAATCTATATTTCTACGCAAAGATGCCGATAAATTATCTGGACTGAATGTTTCCTTCTTTATGGCATCCATAACCCTGTATATCCCTTTCTCGTCTACCACGGTTTTGGCTCTTCCACACATCATATCTCTTACAGCTTTGTTATAAATCAATTCTGTTAACATATGGGATATCTCTTCGGCAGGCTTATTTTTTATCCAGCCAGCCGATTGAAAAATCTCATCTTTTACAAGGGCATTGACAGCGTATTCCTGATTATCAGCAACTAT
>VAPF01052481.1_pt1 | contig 27789 bp, 22 predicted proteins | sample 3393931 | NCBI WGS metagenome assembly VAPF01 (sample SAMN08290437, study PRJNA428436) | hydrothermal vent metagenome | isolation source: Deep-sea hydrothermal vent chimney | place: Atlantic Ocean: South-mid Altantic Ridge | depth 2773 m m | reverse complement strand
GTCTGTATCACTATTTTCAAAAGCATATGAAGAGACGACACTGCGTTTATTGGCGGCCCATTTAAGCAAAAAAATTGTCGCATCATCACTGACCAACCCACTCATTTTTTCCATTTCAGAGAGATCCAGCGAGACTTCATACTGAAACTCACTCTCCGCTGAAAAAGCAGTGTAGACGATCGTTCCTAGCTCAATACTTTCACCTGGAGTGGTCGGTAGCTGGATGATTTCATCAGTTTCATTTACTCCAAACATCCCACTCTGTTGTTTATTATTAATCGTATCTATTTTTTCTACAGCCACTTTTTCGGCCGCAATAATGTCATCCGTTAACTGCAATGCAATCGTCCCTTGAGGTATCGTACAGGCTGTTTCAGCTACGACACTCTTGCACTGTGACTCTATTTCATACCAGACTGCATCCAGCATTAAAAGTGGCACTTGATGGCCCAAACGAATTATTTCCGCTTCGGTCACACGATTATTGACCTTGGCAAAAGCGGAATCTGCTTCACCACCACTATCAATGGCACGAAATGTTCTCTCTGAGGATTCTTCCTGATAACCTAACAGTGATTTAGGGATTACAATACTGTTTTTCTTTGGCAGATACTGCACGGCAACAGGTTTGCTCTGACCTTCTACTGCCTGATCTTCACTGCCACAAGCGCTTAACACTAAAATGGCAGGAATAAATAACAATGATAATATAGCGTTATTTTTCATCACACTCTCACTTAAAACACTTCTGATATAAAGGAACAAGGATATACCCAGGCTTTTACTTTTTGCAATAAATTCAGTTGGTAAAAGGCTATTTTTGAGAGTAAGGCCACATGATCATGCTCAATCAAAACAAGCTAACCCATGAACCAAGTCAGGATAACGCAGTATAATCTTTAATTCATGGATCATTTTTCGGTTATCAATTCTCCGTGATTCTTGCAGATAAGAGCGCATTGCCGGGGAAAATTGTGACTCTGCATCACAATGACTCACCTCAGGTGGACGAGGTAGACCCAATGCATCGGCAACAGCAAAAAAATAATCTGTCATCGTTGTTTGCTGGCCATCTGAAACGTTATAAATTGCTCCAGTCCGCCCGTACTTCATTGCTGCCAGACAAACCTGAAGCAGGTCATCTTCATGAATACGGTTGGAAAAAGGTGCTTCTTCGGAACGTACAACAGGACGACCCTTACGAAGTGACTCAACGGGCAGACGATTCACGCCATAAATACCCGACACACGCAATACAACGACTGGCACTCTATTTTTCACGCCCCATTGACGCAGCATATTCTCTGCATCCAGACGGCGTCGGCTCCGATCTGTACCAGGCTTTGGAGAAACTTCTTCATTCACCCACCGCCCCTGACAATCTCCGTATACACCCGTCGTGCTGATATAAACAATTTTTTCAGGAAAATTATCAGACACCAGACTCACCAACCAATGACGCATTCGTGTATCACATACACCACCATTAGGGGGAGGAGCGAAATAGTAGAGCTCTCTATTTTTTAAGGGCAGTCCGACTAACGTTTCTGGGTAATCAAGATCACCTAGTATCATTGTGACGCCAATACATTCGCTCACATGTCGCACCAGTGCCGACACCTGCACACCTGAAGCCAAGGCTTGTTTGGCAAGACACTTCCCCAGCTTGCCCAATCCTATTATAAACATTGATTAGATCTCCCAGCGCACTCCAGCAGTGATCATATTTTCCGTCAAATTTTTATAACTGGCTGTGGCTTGATAGTAGAGCTAGCTATATACAATACATCATATCAACTATTACCAACAATACTGAAAGGTGCATAAAATCATACAAAAAATATTTTTCTTAAAAACAAAACCTTACAGTGTCTTCATGAAATATGTAGATTGACTCACACAACTTTCGCCCATAACCGCCGATAACATAAACATCTGGGTTAAAGTAGCGGCGCTTATCCCCCTCCCTCTTAAAGCGCCGTGAATTATTCCCAGAACCGGATTGCTCCCTCCTATCCTAGCAATCCGGTTTTTTTTCCAAATAAGCCTTGTCCAACAACAGTTCCTAAGGAACTAATTTTAATTTATTGGCACATAAAGCTCCGTTAGCAACTCAGCTTCCGCAACCTCTTCAAGCGAGTTTAAATATTTTTCAAATGGGGGATAATCTCTAGGCATTGTTAATCAAGTATAGCTATCTATGCTGCATATGTTCAAAGTGGGCAATGTTTCCGGAAAGGGTGCTAAAATTTGATGTGTTGCCACCAGATATAGGGGTAAACAACTGTTACTTGGTTGCTTATTAAGAAACCCTTGGATATAAAAAAAGCCACACTCCAAAGGATTGTGGCTTTTTTATATCTATAGACTTTATTAAACTCGCTTATGGCGGAGAGAGAGGGATTCGAACCCTCGATGAGGCTATAAACCCCATACTCCCTTAGCAGGGGAGCGCCTTCAGCCTCTCGGCCATCTCTCCGTTTGTTAAATATCACTTTGATCAGCTATTCAGAGCCGCTTAATCAAAAGCGGTGACAGAATACCTAATATAGTTTGAGTACGCAAAATTATTTTTAATAAATTTTTATAACTATTCAGCGTACCCTAAAAATATGTGTCTACCCCTCTTCTTTTAGCTGCCCTTCTTTTAACTGCTTTTCTTTTTGAATGCGTTCATAAATCTCTTCGCGATGCACGCTGATCTCTTTTGGAGCATTAACCCCAATGCGAACCTGATTACCTTTAACACCCAGAACGGTCACGGTAACATCGTCACCAATCATCAACGTTTCACCGACGCGTCGAGTAAGAATAAGCATATTTTTTCTCCTTGCTCTAAAAAACTTTATAGTTAAAGCGCCATAAGCTAATAAAATAAGAGTCAGCTTAGACCGCTGCACCTTATATCGGCCAAAATATAAAAAACTGTAGTCCGATCACAAAAAAAGAAGGCCATTACGATTATTCTTTGATTGTACAAACTTTCCATACAACTACAGAACTACTATAACGGCTCAATATAAATATTTTTGACCTTTTTTACTAGGAGCTTGTCAATATATTAAATGAAAGATTCAAAGATCGAAAGCTGAATGTAACGCTCGAACCCCAAGCTCTAGATATTTTTCATCAACGACGACTGATATTTTAATTTCTGATGTCGAAATCATTAGGATATTAATTCCATCGTTAGCCAATGCTTCAAACATCGTGCTGGCAATGCCTGCATGCGAACGCATGCCGACACCCACAAGTGAAATTTTTACAATTTTGTCATCTCCTTTAACTTCTCTTGCGCCCAGCTCTTTCGCAGTCGAGTTCAAGACATCAAAAGCTCGTTTGTAATCATTTCTGTGTACGGTAAAAGTAAAGTCGGTTGTCGTATCTTCTGCGATGTTCTGGACAATCATATCGACTTCAACGCCAGCTTTCGCAACGGGGCCTAGAATATAGTGAGCCACGCCAGGCCGATCAGGCACACCCAGAATAGTCAATTTAGCCTCATCTCGATTAAATGCAATACCTGATATTAATGCCTGTTCCACACTTTTATCCTCTTTGGTAATCAAAGTCCCCTCACCTTCTTCGAACGAAGAGAGCACCCTTAACGGAACACAGTATTTGCTGGCAAATTCAACTGAACGTATTTGTAGAACCTTCGCACCTAAACTGGACATTTCCAGCATCTCTTCATAAGTGAGCTGATTCAACTTACGTGCTTCGGGAACCACTCTAGGGTCTGTCGTATAAACACCATCAACATCTGTATAAATCTGGCATTCGTCTGCTTTTAAAGCATAAGCCAAAGCCACAGCCGTGGTATCAGACCCCCCACGCCCCAGTGTTGTAATGTTGCCATTTTCATCTACGCCTTGAAAGCCAGCGACCACAACCACTCGCCCTGCCGAGATATCATCCTGCATCTTTGATACATTAATATCTTGAATGCGCGCCTTGGTATGCTGACTGTCTGTTTGAATACAGACCTGACCACCTGTGTATGACTTAGCGGGACAACCGATATTTTCCAATGCCAGACTTAACAGCGCGATGGTCACTTGCTCACCTGTTGAGAGCAGTGTATCCAGCTCACGAACGTTTGGCTCTGGATTAACAGAGTGAGCCAAAGCCATCAAGCGATTTGTTTCACCACTCATGGCAGACACAACAACCACGACACGATGACCTTTTTGACGCTCCGCAGCGACTTTTTTAGCCACATGAGCAATTCGCTCAGCACTTCCTAAAGAAGTTCCGCCATATTTTTGTACAATCAAACTCATGATGAAAGGCGCTCTTTCACCCATGGAAGCACAGAGGCCAATGCACCATCCAATGCCGCAGGGTTATTACCTCCTGCTTGTGCCATATCAGGTCGGCCACCGCCTTTGCCACCCACCTGCTGCGCCACCATATTAACGACCTCACCTGCTTTTAAACGATCCGTATTATCTTTGCTCACGCCAGCAACAATGCTCACTTTAGAGTCTGTTTTTGTAGCAAGAACAATCACCGCAGACCCGAGCTTATTTTTTAATTGATCAAGCGTTGAACGTAAAGTTTTTACGTCAGCACCGTCCAGACAAACACTCAATACTTTTATGCCCTGCACATCTTCAGCAAGGTTAGATAACTCATCACCCTGACTACTGGCCAGCTTGCCTTTGAGTTGTTCAATCTCTTTTTCAAACTTGCGTACACGCTCTTGAAGCTGTTTGACTTTATCTTTTACTTCATCTCGACCTGTTTTGAGCATTTCAGAAACAACCGTCAAACAAAAATCATTTTTCTGAATCCAGTTTAATGCGGTCACTCCTGTCACTGCTTCAATCCGTCGCACACCCGCTGCAATTCCAGTTTCCATCGTGATTTTAAATAACCCGATTTCTCCAGCACGTTTGACATGAATACCGCCACATAGCTCAATAGAAAAGCCACCCACGCCAACCACACGCACTAAATTACCATATTTTTCGCCAAAGAGTGCCATAGCACCTTTGGCTACAGCTTCATCCGGTGACATTTCATCCGTCACCACCGCATCATTGTTACGAACCTGCGCATTAACCAGTGTTTCAATGGTTTGCAACTGCTCATTTGTGACGGCTTCAAAATGAGAAAAATCAAAGCGTAAACGATTTGAATCAACCAATGATCCTTTTTGTGCGACATGCTCACCCAATACTTGACGAAGCGCTGCATGTAACAAGTGAGTTGCAGTATGGTTAAGTGCGGAAGCCTGACGTTGCTCCGAATTAACAACCGCTTTTATTGGATCCCCTTTTCGCAGCACGCCATCACACGCTATGCCATGATGAATATAGGTATGGGCTCCTTGTTTTTGCGTATCTTTTACGTCAAAAACTACATGTTCACCAATCAGCTGCCCTGACTCACCCGCTTGCCCTCCAGACTCGCCATAGAAGGGAGTGTTTTTCAAGATAATATCGCCTGATTCACCCGTATTAAGTTGTTCAACAAGTTCACCATTTTGGTATAATGCAACAACCTCTGATTCATCTTCTAAGCGGTCATAACCCGTAAATTCAGTGGCAACATCGACCTTAATACGGTGCGAATAGTCCACTCCGAAGTGTCCGCCTGCGCGCGCACGTTCACGTTGTGCTGTCATGGCCTGGTCGAAAGCATCCATATCAATCGTCAAACCACGTTCACGCGCAAAGTCTGCGGTTAGATCGACGGGAAAACCGTAAGTATCATAGAGGCGGAAAACACTCTCTCCAGAAATGACTTTTTTATCACCGAGTGAAGCAATATCACTTTCCAGATGTTTCAGACCCTGCTCCAATGTTTCAGCAAAGCGCTCCTCTTCCATTTTTAAAACACGTTCAACCTGTGCTTGTGCTTTAACCAGTTCAGGATAAGCATCGCCCATAACATCCACAACAGAGCGAACCAATTGGTGAAAAAAAAGGCCATTAATCCCCAGTTGATGACCATGCCTTGCCGCACGACGAATAATACGCCTGAGCACATAACCGCGACCTTCATTGGATGGAATCACGCCGTCAACAACCAGGAAAGAGCAAGCACGGATATGGTCGGCAACCACTCGAAGTGAACTTTGCTGCAAATTATCTGTGCCTGCCATTTTTGCAACAACACGAATCAAATATTGAAAAAGATCCGTTTCATAATTACTGTGAACTTCCTGCATGACCGCAGCCAGCCGCTCCAGACCCATCCCTGTATCCACCGAAGGTTTAGGCAGTGGAGTCAGCGTTCCATCCTGCGCACGATCATATTGCATGAAAACCAGATTCCAGATCTCTACAAAGCGGTCGCCATCCTCTTCAGACGAGCCGGGTGGGCCACCCGCAACAGTAGAGCCATGATCATAAAATATTTCTGAGCAAGGGCCGCATGGTCCGGTATCACCCATCGACCAAAAGTTATCTTTTGCGCCAATACGTGTCAGACGCTGCGGATCAACACCGATCTCTTTTAACCAGATATCTGCAGCTTCATCATCTTCATCAAAAACCGTGACCCATAACTTTTCAGCAGGAATTTTGAGTTCTTCAGTTAAAAATTGCCACGCATATTGAATGGCTTCATGCTTAAAATAATCACCAAAGCTAAAGTTACCCAACATCTCAAAAAAGGTATGATGGCGTGCTGTATAACCTACATTTTCCAGGTCATTATGTTTGCCACCCGCACGAACGCAACGTTGAGATGTTGTTGCTCGTTTATAGCTTGATGACTCCTGGCCTAAAAATATCTCTTTGAACTGCACCATTCCAGCATTAGTAAACAACAAAGTTGCATCATTGCCAGGAACCAATGGGGCACTGGGCACAATTTCATGGCCATGTTTATTGAAAAAATTCAGAAATGCTGTACGTAGCTCTGCACTGGTTTTCATGTTTTCACTATTTATTATAAATCAATCTCACCAAGCGCTTTTTTTATTTGATCCGCAGTAAAACCACGATATTGTAAAAAGCGCACTTGTTTCGCGTAATCTTTGTAATTTTCAGGGGGTATACTGCCAAAACGCTTTTTTTGAGCATCAATCACTCGTTGATTCCACCCTGAAGATTGAAGGTCTAAAAACTCTTCGAGTAATACATCGTCAATTCCACGCTGCTTTAAATCAGCCCTAATACTTAATGGGCCATAGCCTTTTTGAGTTCTGGAGTAAACATAAGCTTCACTAAAGCGCGCATCGCTTTGCAAACCTTCATCTCGAAGTTCTGCCAACACCTCACTAATCTCTGATACATCAAAACTACGGCTCACTAATTTTCGTTTCAACTCAAACAATGAGTGTTCACGCCGAGATAATAGATCTATTGCAACACGGCGTATATTTTGACGCTGACTGTTTTCCTTATGACTCATCCTTACTTACAATTGAATCGCCCGGTTTTGGCAGTAATAATTCACGAATTTTACCTTCAATTTCCTGAGCAATTTCTGGGTGTTCTTTTAAGTAAGTTCGTACATTTTCTTTGCCCTGGCCAATTTTTTCGCCATTGTAACTATACCAGGCACCTGACTTATCGATAAAATCGTGTTTGACCCCTAAACCAACAATTTCACTCTCACGTGAGATACCTTCACCATAAAGAATATCAAATTCAGCTTGTTTAAATGGTGGGGCAACTTTGTTTTTGAGCACTTTTACACGAGTTTCATTACCTATGATTTCATCGCCCTTTTTGATCGCACCCGTGCGACGAATATCCAAACGAACCGAGGCATAAAATTTAAGTGCATTTCCACCCGTTGTTGTTTCAGGATTTCCAAACATCACGCCAATTTTCATACGAAGCTGGTTAATAAAAATAACTAATGTATTTGAACGTTTAATATTCGCAGTGAGTTTACGCAGTGCTTGAGACATCAAACGTGCTTGCAAGCCCATATGGGAGTCACCCATATCACCTTCAATCTCTGCTTTAGGTGTCAACGCCGCTACGGAGTCGATAACAATAATATCCACAGCACTCGAGCGCACCAACATATCGGTAATTTCTAATGCTTGCTCACCTGTATCAGGTTGTGAAATCAGCAGATCATCAACATTCACACCAATTTTTTTAGCATACAAAGGATCCAGCGCATGCTCTGCATCAACAAATGCAGCCGTTCCACCTGCTCGCTGTGCTTCTGCGATCACCTGCAATGTCAACGTTGTTTTACCTGATGATTCAGGTCCATAGATTTCAACAATACGACCACGCGGCAAACCACCGATACCCAGAGCAATATCAAGACCTAACGAACCTGTGGAAACAGCTTCAATATCAGTCACTTTGGCATCACCCATGCGCATGACAGAGCCTTTACCGAACTGGCGATCAATTTGACTTAGCGCCATATTGAGCGCTTTTTGTTTAGCGTCGTCCATAGTATTCCTCAAGCCTGAATTATTTGATGAACTTCATCATTTCGTTAAAATTTCAGCGATTATCCCACGAAAGTGCTCAAGCGCCTAACCTAGGCGCTCAACCACCTTTAAAATATCCACAACACCTTTCAATGCCATAACCACCGTTTGGTAGCGCACGGATTCACGGTCACCTGAAAACAGATGTTGCTCTGTTTTTACTGATGAATTTTTTAGAGCCCAGGCAAAGCAAACCGTACCGACAAGTTTTCCATCAGTGGCTCCTGTTGGCCCAGCAATTCCGCTGACAGCAACACTGAATTGAGCTGCACTATTTTGCAGAGCACCTTCAGCCATTTCACGCACCACCTCTTCACTCACTGCACCAAATTGCTGAAGTGTCGATTGCTTTACGCCCAACATTTCGAGTTTTGATGCATTAGAATAGGTGATAAAACCACGGTCAAACCAAGCGGAACTTCCAGAAATAGCGGTGACTGTCTGAGCAATCCAGCCACCAGAGCAAGACTCTGCAGTCGCGAGTAACATACCACGTACCTTCAAAGCATGACCCACCTGTTCAGACAGGCTATTTAGTGATTGGCTCTGCAAAGTAAATTAAACTTTAAAAGGGTGGTTTAAAATAATAGTATCTTTGCGATCAGGGCCAGTTGAAATAATATCTATAGGTGTTTCAACAATTTGTTCAATACGTTTCAAATAGGCACGCGCTGCGGCAGGCAGTAAATCATAGTCACGCACACCTACAGTTGATTCACTCCAGCCAGCCATCTCTTCGTAAACAGGTTCACACTGTTCAAAAGTCTCGACATCCTGAGGCAATATTTGAGTCTCAACACCGCTGTAACGATAGCCAACACAAATCCGAACTGTATCAAGCCCATCCATCACATCCAGCTTAGTAATGCACATTCCTGTGACGCCATTAATTTGGTTCGCTCGACGCAGTGCAACCGCATCCAGCCAGCCACAACGCCGCGCACGACCTGTTGTTGCACCGAATTCGTGGCCTTTTTTAGCTAAATACTCACCTACATCATTGACCAACTCCGTTGGGAACGGACCCGCACCCACACGAGTAGTATAGGCTTTGGTAATTCCTAACACATAATCCAGAGAAGTTGGCCCAACCCCTGCGCCTGTCGCTGCACAGCCTGCTGTTGTGTTTGACGAAGTTACAAAAGGGTATGTGCCATGATCAATATCTAGCAAACTACCCTGCGCGCCTTCAAATAACAGGCTGCCTTTTTCGACGCGAATCTGGTGGATCATTTCAGGAATATCTGCTGCCAAAGCTTCTAATTGATCCGCAAAGCTCAGCGCTTCATCTAACTGTTGTTGATAATCCAGTTCACTTGCTTTGTAGTAGTGTTTTAGCGAAAAATTATGATATTCAAGCACTTCTTTCAGTTTTACTGCAAACGTATCTGCATTAAAAAGGTCACCAAGCCTGAGCCCTCTACGTGCAACTTTATCTTCATAAGCAGGCCCAATGCCACGACCGGTTGTACCGATCGCTGCCTTGCCCCGCGCCACTTCTCGCGCCTGATCAAGTGATACGTGGTAAGGCAGTATCAAAGGGCAAGATGTACTGATATGTAAACGTTCACGTGCGGGTACACCGCGCGACTCAAGCATATCTAACTCTTCAAACAGAGCGGATGGCGAAAGCACAACACCATTACCGATTAAACATTTCACATTCTCACGTAAAATACCTGATGGAATCAGGTGCAGTACGGTCTTCTCCCCATCAATCACTAAAGTGTGACCCGCATTATGCCCACCCTGAAAGCGCACTACAGCACTCACATGGTCAGTCAGCATATCTACGACTTTACCTTTACCTTCATCACCCCATTGGGTACCTACGATTATCAGACTTTTATTCATTTTATTTTTTGATTGATTCAGGTAGCTTTAAAACTTTCCAGATGCCATTTTCATTTGCCAAAATCCGGTCACAACCAGACTCTACAAAGTCAACTTTTTGACCTGGTAATTCATTAATAATACGATCTCCCTGCTGGCGGAGCTGATTGACCAAACGCATCAATTCAGGGTCACTTGAACAAGGGGCAAAAATACTGGTTTGCTTTTCGATAGAAGCGGCGGTTAAAGCAACCACTGTTTTCAAATCCATGCTAAATCCAGTTGCTGGGCGCGCCCGCCCGAATGCCTGTCCAATATCATCATACCGTCCACCACGCGCAACTTCTTGCCCATGACCTGGGACAAAAGCGGCAAAAACAACCCCTGTTTGATATTTATAGCCACGGAGTTCAGCCAGGTCAAAATAGAGAGGAAGTGCTGGATAGCGATCTTTCATCGCATCAGCCAACCACTGCAATTCATCCAAAGCCTTAAGCACACCTTCGGGTGCGTCTTCAAATAGTTCCCGAGCTTCAAGCAACACATCCTCTGCGCCGTTTAAATCAGCTAAACCCGATAACATTCGATGCAATGGCTTGTCTAGAACAACTTGATCCAGAAACTCTTTTATTTCAGGTTTTGCTTTGCGCTGCAACGCACTAAAAAGAATTTTCTCTTGTGACTCTTTTAAACCGGCAGCATCAGCTAATAGACGAAAAATTGTGACATGCCCAAGGTCTACATGAGCATTTGTGATTCCGGCGGTTGAAAGTGACTCAACCATAAGCTGCAATACTTCAAAGTCACTCTCAACACCTGAGTGCCCATAAAGCTCAGCACCCACCTGTAACGGGCTACGGTTCCTGCCAAAACCCTCACTACGTGTACGTAGTACTTCACCGATATAGCATAGTCGGGTTGGCCCTTGATTTTTAAGATGATGTGCCTCAATCCGTGCGACTTGAGGTGTCAAATCAGCCCGAACACCCATCAGACGACCACTTATTTGATCCGTCAGCTTAAATGTTTGTAACTCCAGATCATTGCCAGTCCCCACTAGCAAAGAGTCCAGAAACTCCACTAAGGGAGGAATAACCAAATCATAACCCCAACCATCAAAAAGCTGGAATAACTCTTGACGAACCTTCTCCAGATAGCGAGCTTGAGAGGGCAAAACCTCCTCAATACCTTCTGGAAGTAACCACCGCCCACTACCAGGCTTTAAACCTTCATTCATGTCTTGACTCGTTTTACTGGTTATCTCACTAAATACAGCATGATCAAACCTACCGTCATACAAACAAACCCGGAAATCCGAAGCGATCGGTCATCCATCTCTGCCATTCTTTTCCAAGTCTGCCGTAAACCACCAGGGGCTAAAAAAGGAAGTAATCCTTCGATGACAAGCACCAGCGCTAATGCGGCTAGCAAATCATTCCACATTAGAGCGCCCCAATGGTTTTATTGCTGGCTAGCTATTTACTTCCCTTTGGATCATTAAAGTATTTGAAAAAATCTGAATCAGGCTCAATCACAAGAATATCTTGATTGCTATTGAAGGTTTTTTCATACGCATTCAAACTCCGGTAAAAAGAGTAAAATTCAGCATCTTTTTTATATGAATTTGCATAAATTTCAGCCGATTTAGCATCACCTTCACCACGAATACGCTCGGCATCACGATAGGCTTCGGCAAGAATAATCGTCCGTTGACGATCCGCATCCGCTGTAATTCGCATCGCCGCTTCTGCACCTTTTGAACGCAAATCTTTTGCAACTCTTGAACGCTCAGCGACCATTCGATCGTAAACTGATTTGCTTACTTCATTGGGTAGATCAATACGCTTAATACGCACATCGACAACACTTAAACCTAAATCTTCTGCAGCAATATTCGAGAGCTTTGTAATGGACGCCATAATGGCTTGTCGTTCACCCGAGATGACCTCCTGAATGGTGCGTTTACCAAACTCATCACGCAAACCATTTTTAACAACCTGAGACAATCGAGACAGAGCGAGCGATTCATCACCACTCAGCGCTGTATAAAATTTTGCAACATCAGCAATGCGCCACTTCACATAAGAGTCAACGATCACATTTTTCTTTTCTCTGGTCAGGTAACGCTCAGCTTCCGCATCAAGCGTCAGTACCCGTCCATCAAACTTACGAATATTATTCACAAAAGGTAATTTAAAATGAAGACCCGGCTCGTAATCTGTCCGAACAATCTCCCCTAATTGAAATTTAACAGCTAGTTCCCATTGCTGAACAGTAAACACACAGGATGAAGCAATGAGCCCAACGACAACAATCAGAACACCTATCACTTTAATCATTATTGTCTCTCCCTACTGCGGAAATCTTCTCTATTTCGGTTATTGCTTGCTTGACCTTGCTCCCCTGCTGACTGCAACAAAGAACCCACGGCTGCAGGAGCTAACGATGATGAGCTTACACCACTGCCACCCATCATTTTATCCAGAGGTAGATACATTAGATTATTACCACCGTCAACATCGATCATCACTTTACTGCTATTCGCAAGCACAGACTCCAATGAATCAAGGTAGAGACGCTCACGCGTAACTTTAGGTGCTTTTTTATATTCAGCTAAAACACTGTCAAAACGAGCCACTCGACCTTCCGACTCAGCAACCACTCTTGCTTTATAAGCGTTAGCTTCTTCAAGCTGGCGTGCAGCATTTCCTCGAGCTTTAGGTAAAATATCATTAGAGTATGCCTGAGCTATATTTTTCAAACGCTGTTCATCTTCACGCGCTTTCACCGCATCATGAAAAGCATCTTGCACTTGCTCTGGTGGCTGCGCATCTTGCATATTGACACTGACCACAATCAAGCCACTTTGGTAGCGATCCAGAATTATTTGAATCAATACCTCAGTATCTGCTGCAACCTGACTACGCCCTTCTGTCAACACGAAATCCATTGTCGACTTACCAATTATTTCACGTATCGCACTTTCTGTCGCTTGCCCCAACGTAAGATCAGGGTCACGTACATTAAAGAGATAATCCTGCGCACTTTTTACTTTGTATTGGATGGCAACTTCAATATCAACAATATTTTCATCCTCAGTCAACATCAATGCTTCACGCGGTACTGCAGCTGTTGTTGTACCTGCGGTACGATATCCCACTTCAATTGTACGCACTTGATCCACATCAACTTTAGTGACTGTTTCAATCGGGTAAGGCAAATGCCAATGTGGCCCAGGCATTGTTGTATCAACATACTGACCAAAACGTAGTACTACACCACGCTCAGCAGGATCAACAATATAAATACCGGTCAATCCCCAGATAATGAGTGCAACGAGTGCAAGCAAGCCAATAGCTTTAGGGCTTGGGCCATTCATTTGACCACCACCATCTTTGCCACTGTTTTTTTTGCCACCAAAAATATCAGTCACTTTATTCTGAAGCTGACGAACCACCTCATCCAGATCGGGAGGACCTTGTCCATTTTTTTTATTACCCCCGCCGCTCCACGGGTCTTTATTTCCGGAATCCCCCGGTGTATTCCAAGCCATTAAATCATCTCCGATATTATGTATGATGCCAATTATAAACAAATAGAAGTCAAAAACCAGCCGCCGATTCTACTGTCGCCGCTCACGCTCTGCAACCTTTAGTATACAAATCCAATGTTTTATTCATATTCTGGCAGACACAAAAAATAGTCTACTAATGTTTGCTGTAATGGAGCAACCCCCTTTCCAGAGGCGGCAGACAACCATACACGGTTCACAGCCCCATCTTTATTTTTATCAATTCGAATAATTTCATCGGGCAACAAATCAGTCTTATTATAGATTTCAATTTGAGGAACATTATCCGCCCCAATTTCAGCCAAAACTTTGTTAACTTGAGCGATATGCTCATCACGCTCAGGTTGGTGCGCATCAACCACATGCAGCAACAAATCAGCATCCCGAGTCTCATCCAGTGTTGCACGAAAAGCGGCGACCAGCCCATGAGGTAAACGACTGATAAACCCTACTGTGTCTGCCATCACGATATTGAGCTGCCCCGCTACGTTGAGTCGCCGCAGTGTTGGGTCAAGCGTTGCAAATAGCTGATCCGCCACATAAGCATCCGCACCCGTCAAACGATTAAATAGCGTTGACTTACCCGCATTGGTATACCCCACCAACGAAACTGTTTTGGTATTTGCTCGCTGCCTTGATCGGCGTTGCTGATTTCGTTGTTTTTGAACTTTAGCTAAACGCTTATTGAGCTGCTTGATACGATCGCCAATTAGACGACGATCACTTTCAAGCTGGGTTTCACCTGGCCCACGCAGGCCGATCCCCCCTTTTTGGCGCTCCAGATGCGTCCAACCACGCACCAGCCGTGTCGACAGATGCTTTAATTGCGCCAACTCAACCTGAAGCTTACCTTCGAATGACTGCGCTCGCTGGGCAAAAATATCAAGAATAAGTGTAGTGCGATCCAAAACACGACAGGAAATCAGCTCTTCAAGATTTCGTTCTTGTGCAGGTGATAATTCATGATTAAACAATACGACATCGGCGGAGGCAGCTTGCACGGTGCAGCGAATTTCCTCAGCTTTACCCGTACCGACAAAGTACTTCGGATCAATCCGCCGCTTAGCACCATGCACCACATCAACAACTCGAGCTCCAGTTGATTCAGTCAGCGCTGTAAATTCAGCTAAATTTTCATCATCGACTGAACCACCCAACTGAACCAGTACAGCACGCTCTCCCCCTTGAGACCGATCAAACTCAAACAACGAAAAACCTCCAGCATTGTAGAGTTACAATGGAGTTAATAAATTAAAGCAACAACTCAACCAGCAATCTAAACTTCCTCATCTGTAGGCATTTTTATATTTCGTGCTGGCACTACAGTTGAAATTGCATGTTTGTACACCATCTGACTGACTGTGTTTTTCAGCAAGATGACAAATTGATCAAAAGATTCTATCTGACCTTGTAACTTAATACCATTCACTAAAAAAATCGAAACCGATACTCGTTCTTTCCGTAACGTATTCAAAAAAGTGTCTTGCAACTTTTGTCCCTTAGCCATTTTTACTTCTCCTTTTTGTTATTATGACCAGGCCAGCCCCAACAACCTTATCCTGCTTACCTGATCCTAGTGCTTTCGTTCCCTCGCTAAAATTAACCTAGAAATACTGAGACTAATTTATAACAGTGCACTCTACCGCAAGCAACACCATTGATTCAACCAATAACGGCATTGCCAACAAATTGCAACACATTTTTTTCTAAATCACCACTCATACTATCAAACCAAGTCGTATTTTTTTCAGAACGTAACCAGGTTATCTGTCTTTTAGCCAGCTGACGCGTTGCTGTAATACCCGCCTCAACCATATCATCGTAACTCATATTACCCTCCAGATATTGCCATACTTGACGATACCCAACTGAACGCAAAGCAGGCAATCCAGCATTAAGATCCTCTCTTTCATAAAGTGCTCGAACTTCATCCACCAACCCTAGCTCAAGCATTTCATAAAATCGTTGTTTAATACGCTGACGCAATACAGCACGATCACTTGGCGTCACAACTATTTTACACACAGGCCAAGGAAATGCCTGACCCGACTGCTTTGCATAATGCTCCGTCAACGTAACGCCTGTAATTTCATAAACCTCTAATGCGCGCTGAATTCGCTGTGGATCATTAGGGTGAATTCGTTGTGATGCAACCGAATCAACAGCCGCCAAACGCTCATGCATTGCCCCCCAGCCTATTTGAGCCGCCCGCGCCTCCAACATTTCACGAACACGACTATCCGCGCCAGGCAATTGAGAAAGACCCCGCTCCAACGCACGAAAATAGAGCATAGTCCCCCCCACTAACAATGGCACTTTGCCATTCGAATAGATCTCTTCAATCGCCTGCAAAGCATCACTGCGAAATTGTGCGGCAGAATAAGGCTCGCTAGGGTCACATAGATCAATCAAACGGTGCGGAACTTTCTCAAGAAATGCCTTATCTGGCTTAGATGTACCCACGTTCATCCCACGGTACACCTGAGCTGAATCAACGCTAACAACTTCAAAAGGAAATTTTTCGACCAGCATTGCAGCCAAGTCAGTTTTTCCAGCAGCTGTTGGACCCATTAAAAATAGACAGGGTAAAGAAGCTTTCATTTATATGTCAGTAATGAACGAACATTGATAGGTGATGTAAACCAAATGGCGGAGAGGCAGGGATTCGAACCCTGGGAGGGGACAAACCCTCAACGGTTTTCAAGACCGCCGCATTCGGCCACTCTGCCACCTCTCCTGAATCACTCAGCCATTGCGACCAAGTTGCGCGGATGTTAACCGAAACTAACCACAAAAATCCAGAACTTTTTTAGAAAATATTGTCAATTAATTAAAGGACATTGTGATGCAACCCGAAAATATACCTAAATTTTATAGATTTTCATTCCTTGCTAAAATATACTGTGTTACAACACAATTTTATAGAGAGATATAACATGGCTCAATATACACCATCAATTGAACAGAGCAAGAGCACAACTTTTGCAACAAACAAACTGATCCGAAACACCTACACACTGCTATCTATGACTTTATTGTTCAGCGCTTTTACCGCTGGCATCTCTATGGTCATGAACCTCCCCCACCCAGGCCTTATTATTACTTTGGTGGGGTTTTTTGGGCTACTGTTTTTAACACATAAATTACAAAACAGCGTGTGGGGGCTTGCCAGCGTATTTGCTTTAACAGGCTTTATGGGGCTCACACTTGGCCCAATCGTAAGCTCGTATTTAAACATGCCTAATGGTACCCAAACCGTTATGACTGCATTGGGTGCAACAGGTGCGATTTTCCTCAGCCTTTCCGCATACGCCCTTACAACCCGTAAAGATTTCAGCTTCATGGGTGGTTTTTTAATGGTCGGAATCATTGTTGCGTTTCTTGCAGGTTTAGGCGCCATGTTTTTTGAAATGCCAATGCTTTCTCTGGCAGTTTCTGCCATGTTTGTGCTATTGATGTCAGGCTTGATCTTGTATCAAACCAGTGAAATGGTTAATGGTGCGGAAACTAACTACATCGTTGCAACCGTTACATTGTATGTCAGCATCTACAATCTCTTCCTGAGCTTGTTACAACTGCTTGGCTTTTTTAATGGTGATGATTAAATCTTTCAAAAATTAATTGATTTAGATAAAAAAACCCCGTCATGACGGGGTTTTTTTTACCTCAAAGATACCACCAAATAAACGACCAGCACACAGAAATAATCGGCACATATGATTGATCCTAAGCTCCAATTCGCAAAATTCATCCAGATACTTGGCAAAGGAAAAAAGGGTTCACGCTCGCTGACACAGCAAGAAGCTTATGAGGCAATGTCTCTTATTCTTGAAAAAAAAATAGAGCCATTACAATTAGGCGCGTTTTTAATGCTATTGCGCGTAAAAGAAGAGAGCCCTGAAGAACTGGCAGGTTTCATTCAAGCTGCTCGACAAACAATTTCAGCACCTGAAGGTTCACCAGTTCAACTCGATTGGCCCAGCTATGCTGGAAAGCGCCGCCAACTTCCCTGGTATCTATTATCCGCACTATTACTCGCCCAAAATGGCATTCAAGTATTAATGCATGGCACAGCAGGTATCAAAGATCACCGTATATACCCTGAAGACGCATTGAAATCACTCAGCATTGATGCCAGTGTCTCATTGAATGAAGCCTCTATCAATATCAAAAAAAGAGGTTTTGCTTTTATTCGTCTGGAAGCGTTTCACCCTGTGTTAAAAGAGATCATTAATTATCGAGAGCTGTTTGGCTTGCGCTCACCAGTTAATACATTGGTGCGTTCACTCAACCCCATGAGTGCCCCTCACTCAATACTGGGTACATTTCACCCTGGATACCGAGAAATTCACCAAAAAGCCTGTACATTAAATAATCAAGCTCATATCGCCGTTATTAAAGGCGAAGGCGGTGAAGCCGAACGTAACCCAGACAACTGCTGTGAAGTGTTTTATTCTCACCATGGCATTATGTCAACTGAAAACTGGCCTGCTCTTTTCGACAGGCGTCACCTGAAAGACTCCACAATGGACTCAGGCCAGTTGGCACAAGTTTGGCAAGGTGATATTAATCATGAATACGGCATTGCTGCGATCATAGGAACCACTGCAATTGCACTTCGATTACTGGATAAAGCCAGCACCCCAGATTTAGCAATACAACAAGCTAATTCGATGTGGCAACAACGTCAATCACTAGACTATTTTATTAGTTAAAGCTCAACAACATACTAAATAAAGAGACATTAAAAAGTGAGTAACAAAGCGGTTTACATTATTGCCTCACAACAAAGACATGGAGTTAATGAGCGCGTTAACAGGATTTTCAGCCTCAAAGAGCACTTTTCAAAAATGGTTCTTGTCTGCCCAACAAAAGGGCACGATGGCGAAGATTGTCTTAATATTTCACCCTACACCAACCCGACGGGTATTCTACGCCTGCTCAGGCTCAATAAACTTAAAAACCTCATTGATAAACAACTCTTTTTCCCATCCGCTTCTATTTTATATGTCGCAGCGGCAAAAAAAGAGTTACTCCATCAAATTAAAAAAGATTTAAAACAAGGTCTTGAGGTTTGTTTGATTACATGTGTTCCAAGCCATGCTTTATGCCTGTTAGGCTTACATCTAAAGAAAAAACTTCCGGAAATTCGCTGGATTATGGACTGGCAGGATCTCTGGAGTCTGGATAAAAACTATGCGCTTAGAACACCTAAACGGCAACAACAAAAGCTCCTCAAAACTGAGTTAGCTACCTTTACTCGAGCAGATATCAATATTACAACCAATCAATACGCAAAAAAGGTACTTGAAACTCAGTTTAATGTGCCCTCGAATAAAGTCATTGCCATTACGCACCCTTTTTACAACGAAGATTTGCTTGGAGATGGTACTGAAAAAATCAAAATAGTCAGAAACAATCCAAAAACAATCACTATCGGCTTTCTTGGTCATTTATTTAAAGCCCCCAAAGTGCCTGGGGGAAAAGTTCTCGAAGCAATTAAGTATGCTAAGACTTCAGGGCTCGACATTGAGCTTCATATTTGTGGAAAACTACCAAAAGACGTTAAAAATAACCTTGGAGATCACCAGCAGAAATATGGTTTACAGTTCCATGGCAGCTTCGATCACATCACCAGCTTAAATATCATTGCACAATGTGATTTTATGCTGTTGGTACTCGAAGATTTACCTGTCAGCTCAACCATTGTCCACTCAAAACTACCGCACTATTTGCTTACAGGGAAACCCATTTTGGCTATTGCCCCCAGCCAATCAGCAATTGCTGATATTATTCAAGAAACAGGGAGTGGCCACCTCATTCCGGCCGAAAAACACTGGGGAAAACAGCTTCAAAACATCCTTCAAAAATACCTGAGTGGCACCCCGTCACCTAAGAGAAATGAAGCGGCCATCAAAAACTACAGCTGGGATCATATTAAAAAACAGTGGCTGGTTGTCATCGGTTAGAAGCGATCACGAAATAGCTCATACCACCACTATTTTTGCCCTAAGCCATTTCATCCAGAGCCTCATCAAGTGATTTGAGAATGAGAGTGGCATCGAGCACAGTAACATACCGTACACCCAGTGCCTGCTCACTTTTACGGTTGACTCAGAATCTAGCCATTGTTCATTTCTTGAAACTTCACCCAGTGTCGCCAAACCGATCAAAATCGGCCATAGCACCGACAAACGCAAACGCAAACAGTGACGTGGAGTGGTAACAAAGTACTGCTCTGCATCACCATAATAATTGATTGCCACTTGCAACCAGGCAATCAACAAAGGACGAGCCTGCTTACTATTTTCACTTTCAAAAAGCTCTTCAGGTTTCAGCCCTAACAGCATTAATTCAGAATTGGGCAAGTAACAACGACCGATACGTAAATCATTGGGCAGATCACGTAGAATATTCGTTAATTGCAGCGCTTTACCAAAGTTTATTCCTAAATTTATATTGTGCTTTTTATTCCAATCATACAATGCAGGTTCATGCGCCATCACCACCTCAGTCCAAAACCCTCCCACACAGCCAGCGACATGATAAATATAATTATCAAGTTCAAATTTAGTTTTAAACGCTTTAACTGACCCTTCGCCCGAAGCAGAAAAGTATGTCAAATCAATTTCCATTCCCTGAATCAATGTTGCAAACACTGTTTTCACACGCGCTTGATCCTCTGGCCACAAGCCATAAATCAACATACAAACTTGATAGATTGATTTTAGTAAATACTGTTCATCTTTATTGGCCTGCTGATCGCTTAAATTATTTACAATTTCCTGTAATGCCAGCTCATTTGGCATATCCATCACTTGTTTTTGAAATAGTTTCAAGTAGTACAGACGTTTTTCAACTGCAACTGCATCAGTATCCGCAATTGTATCCGCAGCTCTTGCCAACAGATACGCCACAGAAATGGGCTCTCTCACATTCGCAGGCAGTATTCGCAAAGTTAGATAGAAGCTACGGGAAACACTCCGCAGAATATCTGTTAACAATTTACTTTTTTCCATGGTCTGACATGCATCATTTTCCTGATTATTTCAGTGTTATACTCTAGAAATTATGTATTGACCAGTCAGCTCTTACAAATTTTATAAGGTACGCTATGACCATTGAACACCTTCCTGTTTTAGGCGTATGCGGTTTTAGTGGTTCAGGTAAAACAACGCTGTTACAAGCGGTTATTCCAGAGCTGGTTCAACAAGGATTACGCATTGCTGTTGTCAAACACGATGTTCACGGAATTCAAGTCGATCACCCCGGAAAAGATAGTGACGTTCTATTTCATTGTGGTGCTGACATTCTACTGCAAGGCCCAGGAGAGCATTTTTTTCGAATCCATGCGCCAACATCGTTTGAACTTATTCCTGAATTAATAAAGCTTAGCCGCCAATATGATCTGGTGCTTGTCGAAGGGCATAAAGATTCGCCTATCCCCAAAGTCTGGTTATTAAATGAAGATGAGCAGGAAGTACCCGTTGACAAGAAAAATATTATTGGAACACTGGCTCGTAATTCACAGAGACCAAAACACTTTTTCGATTTAATACGTCACTGGTTAACAAAGCAGTGGGCGAAAGCACCTGTTTATGGCTGCGTTCTTATCGGTGGCCAAAGCAGCCGCATGGGTCGCCCCAAACACCTGATTGAATCAGATGGAAAAAACTGGCTGACACATTCGGTCAACACACTGAGCGAACATACAGAACAGGTCATCATTGCAGGTGCAGGAGAGATGCCAAAAGAGTTGAAAAAACACCATCAACTGCCCGATGCGCCCAATATTGTTGGTCCATTAGCAGGCATTCTCTCTGCCATGCGCTGGGCACCTCATGCTTCCTGGTTGATCTCTGCCTGTGATATGCCCTGCACGACTAGAGCGGCACTGCGCTGGTTACTCAGCTCTCGTGCGCCTGGAGTTTGGGGCGTTTTACCCAAACTTTCAGTGGAATCATACCCAGAGCCACTGTTGGCCTATTATGACTTCAGAGCAGCTCAACTTCTTGAGAAATTATCTATGAGTGAAAAGCCTGCACCGAATCGTTTAAGCAAGCATGAAAAGATCATCTCGCCTATTACACCAAAAACTCTGTCAAATGCATGGAGAAATATTAATACCGAACAAGAACTTGATACTTTTAAATCGTTGCCAATAAAAATACAACAAAAATAACCACAACACCTAACGGTATCAAAACACCTTTCCAGTCTTTTGTCGCCTCTTTACTCTGAGCCAGAGACTGCTTCAAGCTCGGATAGAGCCAGATCACAAGCCCAACAGCAAGAATTGCAACAACGACTTTTTCCCAAGTTGCCACATCACCCATACACCTTATTTCCTTCTATATATAATTAACCGAAAAATAAGTAAAAAAACAAATAACCCATAAAAAGCACCTGTTTCAGAATCACTTTTATCTGGCCTGACAGTACCAGTATATGAAGCCAGCCAATCTTGAAAGCGCTCCACTCGCATGTAAATACCATACCTTCCCGGCATCGCACACCCATAACCATAATTCACCACCCCCGCAAGGCGGTATTCACCACTTTGCCATGCCATTAATGGCCCACCACTATCGCCAATACAACTATCCTTGCCCCCTTCAACAAAACCAGCACACATCATATTTTCAGTCACACGGCCTCCCTGATTCATAATACCGCATTGCACGTTATCAATCACTGAAAGCTCAACCTCTTCCAGCTTGGCGGGGCGATCACCAAAAACATCATCTTCCAAATCATAAGGTGTACCAGAGCTTGAATAAAATCGTACTCCCCACCCCGCTACAATCACTTTCTGACCCGGTTCTGGTGAACCAGAGTATAGTGAAACTGGCTCTGCTGATGGGTTTTCATTCTGTGACAACTCTAATAATGCGATATCAAAATCGAATGATTCAATATTATACTCAGGATGGATAAAAATATTCGCAACGACCCTTCTTTCACCGCCTTGGGTTAAATTTGATGTGCCCACTAAAGCATAAAATGCATCGGCTCCTCGTAAACTTCCCGCTTGATCAAACAGGCAGTGTGCCGCAGTGACTATCCACCTAGCAGCTATGAGTGAACCACCACAAAGTTGTGCTTGATAATTCGCTTGATAAATTGGAATCCACTGATCATTTTTATCAACGGCAAACCCAGACTCAATTTTTTCAACAGTTTCACGATCCAGCAGTGCGACCATCGCTGGCCATGAATCTTTAGGTGCGGTGACTCCACCAATAATTCTGGCCTCCCCATCAATGGTCGCACTCCAGCCCGAGCTATTATAAATAACTAAAAGCAATATCATTGATCTAACTAAATACTTCATAAATTTGTCAGCAAAAGCCTAAAATAACCCGTCCAGACATAATGCAATCACCCCATGATCAGACGATTGGCACGGTTTAAGTTTCACGGTTCAAGCACCGCCGAACGAAGGACAACAGTTCACCCACCGATAAAAATTGATGAGGAAACCTCACGGCAATTCCTTTTTTAGCTCATTGAATAGAACATAGTTTACGAAGTTTTTACTCTGAATGCACCTGAAATTCTTTGTTTTATGGGTTTCAACTAAGGAGGAGAATTGCTGTGGTTATCTTCATGCCAGTTCTTGATCCCAGCTAACCAAGGTAAGGGCCAGTATTTGGCCCAACCCAGTCATGTTAGTCACCGTTGCAGACGTTGTTGCACTGTCTCTAAAACCGAAACCCTGCCCCGAGCGTCCACGCACTCACGTCAACGCCGCCCAAGCGATACATCGTCCAACCAAGTCTAATTGGAACTTGGGCAACCACATCCATTTCCAAACCAAAGCCGAGCGTATTATTAAAGCCACGCTCTTTGAAGGTTTTCGAGACCGTTTCACTGCTTAAATCGTATTCTGCTTGCCAGAGAAAAACGCCGAAGTTAGCCCAGGCATCAACTTTATTACTCAGCGCGATACGGCCTACAAAATTAAAAGTAAACCCGGAACCCGTGACGGGATAAACTGCCTCGACACTCGTTATAAAGTGATCAACATCGGCTGCCAGACCGTTGAGAGAGGTGCTACTCTTCCCCAAGTCTACATAGCCAATTTCCAACGCAAGCGGCTTCTCGATTTGATATCCGATGTGCCCCGACCAAGCCGAACGTGAAAGATCCGTTTGCGTCACGCTTGCCGTCAGCCCCAGGGCATCAATATCTGACTGAAAATCACTGGCGCGTTCATCGCTTGTTGCAGATAAATAGCTAAGCCCAATATAGTCAGGTTTAAGCGGTGACTGGGCGTTAGCCACACCCAGGCCACTTACCGCGCAGCATATGGCCAGTACCAAACGACGACCTCGACCGCTCAGACGAGTCACCACCACAACCAAGCCCATCAGAAACAAAGTCCACAGTGAAACGCTGCCACCACCACTGCCCGTCACCTTCACTGTGATCGGCGTTGAAGACAGCACTGCGACACCACCAGGGTCTTTGACGGTCTGATTAGCCAAACCATCAGCATCGTTCGGACCACCGTCTTCAATCGTCAATTGCACACACCAGTGCCCCTGAGTCAAACCTTGGCTAAAGCGGCTATCGCCTGGTGGAGGGCAATAACCCTCAACGCCTTGCGTAGAAGAGATATGGTTACGACTATTTTCAACAAAGTCCTGCCAGCCTGAAGGCATCAACTTACGATAAACCGCACTGGCCGGAATCGGTGCGTATTGTACTACAACCACGCTGACGCTTTGACCCGGCACAGGCAACGCTTCAATATTGAAATCAAACAAACCGCTGTTAAAGTCATGGTGTTCATCAGCAACACCACTCACACTATCGTTACCGTATTGCTCAATCTCACTGTCACTCACCCCAATCTGGCTACTCCCTGAACTAAAGGCGATTGACCCCAGGCTTAACACTAAATCAGACTCCGTTTCCATCAAGAACATTTCGATGTCTCCGACAAGCTGTTGTGCAACATTTTTAGCAATATTACTGTTATCAAGATAGTTCGGCACACCATCACCGTCGGTATCGCCATAACCTTCCGTGGCATCGTCAACCCCATCACCGTCACTATCGATAACGCTCAGAGCAGGCAGTGAGGCAACAACTTTCAACTCCAGTCGTGTCGCCACAGTATTCAGGCCATCGTTGACAACAACCTTGAGTGTGTAGACACCCGTGGCCAAACTTGCCGGATCAAAACTGAACATTGCATCATCACTATCAGTATCCACCAAAACGTTGTCTGTCGCCGACCAGTCGTAGCCATGCAGGTCATCGACATTGGCATCGCTCACCGCTGCTGCCACGACCACAAGACCACCAGTTTGTGCAACCAGACGGGTGACACCATAACCCTGCTCTGCAGTCAATAAAACACTAGGTGCGACATTGCCCTCGTAGATATCAACGCTATGGCTATCCTTCGATCCCAGCGCCGCATTGCTCGGTGTACCCATGGTGACAAGCAAGGTCTCCATGCCTTCGCCTGCGCCATCATCAACCAGTGCAAATGAAACCGTCGCCTCTAAGTCAGGGCTATTAATCGTGACACTGCCATCCACCAAGTCATGATCAGAGCCATCTGTCGCGGCTGTGCCAGAGACGCTATAGGGCACGATGACCGGATAGTCCACTGCTGAACCGTTGAGAACCACTTTGAAACGAGCCGTTGCGCCTTCTGTAGTGATTTGGTTTTTACTCAACTCAACCAATGGCACCACGTTCACATTTTGTGTGGCCGACACACTGTTGCCTGCCTCATCACTCGCCGTCCAAGTAATCACATGAGCCCCTGGGCTAAAGTGTGTTGGTGTCACCAATACGGCCTCACCATTCAGATGCGTAATGCGTGCCGTCAATTCACCGTCGGTCGCATCGGATGCTGAGGCACCACCTAAATCAACAGCGGTGTACAGACCCATTGCATTTAACGTGATATCTGCGGGAGCAGACAGCGTGGGTGGATTGTCATCGGCACTGGCATCCGTACCGGCAACAAACTCATCGTAATTACTCACGCCATCATTATCGGTATCTGCATCACGGTCTGAGCTATCACGACTATCCAAGCCATTAGCTACTTCATAGGCATTGGACAAGCCATCACCATCAATATCCGTATCAGTCAAATCACCCAGTCCGTCACCATCTAAATCACCATCAACAACAGCGCTGGCCACACTATTCAGCGACTCTGTGTAACCGCCCGCGTCGGTGTAGCTCACGACAAGTGTCATCACACCACCCACATCAGCCGCCATCAGCAGATAACTTGCGCCTGTCGCACCGCTAATATCAACACCATCACGCTGCCATTGATAACTAAACGCAAGCAAACCATCTAAATCAACGACCGTAGAGATATCAGATACCAAGGTCTGGCCTTCAATCAATGCACCCGTCACGCTCACACTGCCTGTCGGTGCGTCATTGACGGCCACGATAACCAATGAAGCCGTCACAGCAAGCCCCACATTATCGTCATCATCAGTGGCGATAAAACGAATCAAACGCTCTGTGGTATCAGGGGTTTGAGAGTTACTATCGTAGCGCAGCGATTCGATCAACAACTCCATCGTCTCCGCCGTGGCAGCGTTATCGTCCACAGTCACCAACAACTCACCCGTCGCGCTGTCGTAGGCAGAAATCGTCACCGATTCACCGTTAACCTCCTGCACACCTGTGCCATAACTTGAACTCAGCCCTTCAGCATTGCCATCGGGGCGGTTGTCCAACACCACGCTCAGAGATTTAAAGTTGCCATCATCCGTGATCACCGTATCGTTCGCTTCGGCCACTGAATCATCACTGTCTGCCAAGGCCACAACACCGCCACCTTCAGTAAAACTAGCATTGAAACCACCGCTGCTATTGCCGCTGCCATCATCACCATCAAGGTCAATAATCGGCGCTCGCACGACCACTACACTGACCTCTTGATTAAGCGTGGTTGAGCTTTCACCATCACCATCATCCAAGGTAATACGCACGGTGCGTGTTGCGGTATTAACACTTAAGTCATCCGAACCCGCATACTGCAACGCCGACACAAGATCTCGAACACGATCAAAGCTGGCATTGGCATTAAGTGTCAACACTAAGTTTTCACCATTCGTCCCGCCCGCTACGGTCGCAATTATCAGGCCATCGCTGTGAAAAACATCACTATTGGTGAGGGAAATATTGCCTACCGCGCCCACTTGCAGCACATCTTCAGCCGTTTGAGCATTAGCGACAATAGCCACCGTCACGTTGCCGCCATCCATGTCAATGGAGTCCACCATCGTCAGTGTGGCATCAAGATCATCATCCAGATTCACAGCACTTCCACCGACATTAAAGCGCACGTTATCACCATTAAGGCCCGCCACTAATGGCGCTTCATTAACGGGGTTCACCATCACCGTTAACACGGTATCTATCGCATTGCTTGCAGCATCAACAGCACGCACCGTAAGGTTATGACTGACACTCGCTTCGTAATCCAACAAGCTACCATCAAGTACAGTCACCACCCCTGTGCTGGCATGGATGGCAAAACGACCGCCAGCATCATCCACCAAGCTGTAGATACTTGCCCCTGTGGCTAAAACAGTGCCCACCGTTGTGCCATTACTGGCGTTTTCATTCACGGCTAACGCCCCTGTTGCACCGTTGGGATTATTAGCGTCAATCGCATCAGCAGTTTGCACAATGGCATTGGTGTAGGTATTACCGACGTTGCCTGCACTGTCTTGCAGTTGGAAGGAAACCGGAATCGCATCACCCGCCGCACGATCACTGTGGCCATCTAAAATGGTGTAAGTCGCGCTATAGCTTCCGCCACCGTTATCCATAAAACCTGTTACGGCAACACCATTCACTAGTCCAGACAACAAAGTTGATCCCGCTTCGCTGGCAGTGATACTCACCACAACCACATCGCCCACCTTCATGGCACTGTTAGGTAAAGTCACCGCTGTCACCGTGGGGC
>VAPF01024786.1_pt1 | contig 27809 bp, 23 predicted proteins | sample 3393931 | NCBI WGS metagenome assembly VAPF01 (sample SAMN08290437, study PRJNA428436) | hydrothermal vent metagenome | isolation source: Deep-sea hydrothermal vent chimney | place: Atlantic Ocean: South-mid Altantic Ridge | depth 2773 m m | reverse complement strand
GCAGCTGGAATTTAATTCACTGGATTTCATTCCAAAAATCATATAAATTTCAAACCCCGATTTTCGAGGAGCGCTGCGACAGGAAGACCCTGCCAGGCTCGAAAACCGGTTTTCAAAACGGCGCTCAGTTTTTTATTAATTTTAGAGGACTGATTGATGAACGCTGTAGAAAATGGCTTCACTGACTATAAAATAGCAGATATTTCACTGGCCGAATGGGGACGCAAAGAGGTCAGCATCGCCGAAACAGAAATGCCCGGCCTCATGGCTCTGCGCAAAGAATACAAAGGCAAAAACCCCTTAAAAGGTGCTCGCATTGCGGGCTGTCTGCACATGACCATTCAAACGGCTGTGTTGATGGAAACCCTGATTGACCTTGGCGCAGAAATTCGCTGGTCATCTTGCAATATTTTTTCCACACAAGATCAAGCCGCCGCTGCGATGGCCGCTGTCGGCATTCCTATTTTTGCCTGGAAAGGTGAAACAGAAGAAGAAGCCGAATGGTGCATCGAACAAACCATCATTGGCACAGACGGCTGGCGTCCAAATCTGATTCTGGATGATGGCGGCGATTTGACCATCATGATGCATGACAAATTTCCTGAGTTGCTCAATGACGTAAAAGGCCTTTCTGAAGAGACTACAACAGGAGTACATCGCCTTGCTGAAATGATGAAAGCAGGCACTCTGAAAGTCCCTGCTATTAACGTCAACGACTCTGTAACAAAATCAAAATTCGACAATTTATATGGCTGTCGTGAGTCACTGCTTGATGGCATCAAGCGTGCGACTGACGTGATGATCGCTGGAAAAATCTGTGTCGTACTGGGTTACGGCGATGTTGGTAAAGGCTGCGCGCAAGCATTCCGTGGCATGGGTGCAACTGTATGGGTCACTGAAATCGACCCAATCTGTGCACTGCAAGCTGCAATGGAAGGCTATCGCGTTGTTGACATGAATGAAGTCGCCAGCCAAGGGAATATTTTTGTCACCACCACCGGCAACGTCAACGTCATCAACCATGACCACATGAAAGCGATGAAAGATGAAAGCATCGTTTGTAACATTGGCCATTTTGACTCTGAAATTGAGATTTCTTCACTGCGCCAATATGAGTGGGAAAACATCAAGCCTCAAGTGGATCACGTGATCTTTCCTGACGGCAAGCGCATCATCATACTTGCGGAAGGCCGCTTGGTTAATCTGGGCTGCGCGACTGGCCATCCAAGCTTTGTTATGTCAGCTTCATTTACCAATCAAGTAATGGCTCAGATTGAATTGTGGGAAAATTCAGCAAATTACAAAAATGAGCTGTATGTTCTGCCTAAAGAGCTTGATGAAAAAGTAGCACGATTGCACCTAGATAAAGTGGGTGCAAACATCACCACGATGACCAAAGAGCAATCTGATTATTTGGGTATTCCAGTTGAAGGCCCTTATAAACCAACCCACTATCGTTACTGATATATAACTTATTCAGCTCACCCCCTGAAATCCGCTATTTTTGTCTTAAAATGACGAATTTTAGGGGCAATCTGAATAGTTATACTGAATTTATATATAAATAACTCTCTGCCATGTTTTTAAAACATGGCAGAGAAGCACTATAGGGAATCGACCTATGAAATCACAAAAACAGTACCCCCGCGCTTTCAGCTTTGAATTTTTCCCGACCAAGACAGAAGAAGGAGCCAAAAAGCTACTGACGACCAGCAGCACATTGGCCGCTATTGAACCTTGTTTTTTTTCGGTCACATTTGGCGCAGGCGGCTCAACACGAGAGCGCACTTTTCAAACCGTTACCGACATCAAACAACATACCGGCATTGATGTTGCGCCACACCTCTCTTGCATCAGTTCAAGCAAAGAAAGCATTCGTGAAATATTAAATCGCTATATGGAACAAGACATTCGTCATCTTGTTGCTTTACGTGGAGATATGCCCTCAGGCGTACATGAGCCTGGTGAATTTCGTTACGCCAATGAGTTGATCGAGTTTATTCGCACTGAAACGGGCGATCATTTTTTTATTGAAGTGGCCGCTTATCCAGAGTTCCACCCTCAAGCTTCGAGCGCGACTGAAGATTTAATCAACTTCAAACGCAAAGTAGATGCCGGTGCAGATGCCGCTATCACACAGTATTTTTACAATACGGATGCCTATTTTCACTTTGTTGAAAGCTGTGAAAAATTAGGCATTGATATACCGATCGTGCCGGGCATCATGCCCATTACGAACATCACACAACTGGCACGTTTTTCAGATATGTGTGGTGCAGAAATTCCTCGCTGGTTGCGAAAATCATTAGAAAGTTATGGTGATGACATGGAGTCTTTGCGTGCATTTGGACTGGATGTCACTACGAAGTTGTGCCAACAGCTTTTAGAGGGTGGCGCTCCGGGACTGCACTTCTATTCCATGAATCAAAGCGGCCCAAGCATGGCGATTTGGAATAATTTACAACTCAGTTCATCAATTTAACCTAAACCCTGAAAATAAGAATGCCAAAACCTCACAAATTTAAAAAATAAGAAGCTCGCGCTTTGAGTTCAGGTCATAAGAGCATAACTTATTAAATCATTTTTGCTGATTCCCGTGATCTCTTCAAAAACTTCATAGAGAGTTTTGGCATCCTGATTACCACCCATTTTCATGACCACTTGATCAAACATTACAAATGCCGCCCCCCCGGCTTCAAATATTTCTCACTTTCAGGCAGTGATTTTAGTTTATTATAAGGTATCATCATGTTCTTACAGTAGTATTTCTTATACTGTATTAATTTTGAATCTTCAATTTCATGGTACCGCAAACGGAGGCAAATAAGCCCGCAAAGATTAAAAACCAGTTGCTAAATTTACAAAGGAAAAAACATGACCGATGTATATAAAATATTATCATTTGATGGTGGCGGCATTAGAGGAGTCATCCCTTCTATATGGCTAAGCTATATGGAAAATAAATGTTTAGAAGGAAAACTATTACATAATTATGTTGATATGGTTGCTGGCACATCCACAGGTAGCTTGATAGCTTGTGGTGTTGCAGCTGGGATTGAAGCTGAACGTATAAATTCCCTATTTATTGATAGTGGACCTTTGATATTCCCAAGTAAAACAAAACGCTTATGGGGGAGGTTTACAAGAACATTTTCCCAAGGTTTCAGTGCCCCAAAGTATGACGCTAATGGATTGGAAAAAGAGATCAAAAAAATTTTCACAAAGTCTGGGAGAGCACTAAAACTGAAAGATTTAAAGATCCCTGTAATGGTCGTTTCATATGATGTACTTAATAGAAGGCCTATTGTTTTTAAATCAACAAAAAAAGAGCATGAAAATTATGAGGTATGGCAAATTTGTAAAGCATCATGCTCTGCTCCTACATATTTCCCTGCTCATGAAATGAAACTTGGTCGTTCAATATCACCTTTGATTGATGGAGGCGTAGTCGCTAATAATCCTTCAGCTTGTGCGGTTGCAGAGGCAAAAAAATTGGGTAACGCTCTAGATAATATTTTGCTTGCTTCATTCGGGACTGGGCGCTCTACAAGAAAAATTTCACGTGATGAAGCAGAAGAATGGGGAGCTTTAGAGTGGGCAATACCTATTATCGACGTTCTTTTTGATGCGTCAGTCGAAATTGTTGACTATATAAACAATCAGTTTTTAGCTGACGGAAATTATTTTCGATTTCAAGTCATTTTAGATAAAGCATATGATGATCTCGATAACGCAGATGCTACAAACCTAAATGCACTTCAAGGTATTGCTGAGAGTTTTTTGAATGGAAAAGAGCAAGGGGATGAGCAACTAAATAGATTGAGTTCTAGACTTAAAGGTTAACCAAAAGTCAGGACGAGCGAGCCGTACTGATCTCTTTTACCTTATCTTCAATCCATGTCTCGGCAAGTTTGTTAATTTCAGAGGCTGAGCGATTTTTTGATTCAATCACGGGTCCAACACTGACCTGAATCGTTCCTGGCTTTAATATCAAGCCACGGCGCGGCCAAAACTCACCGGCATTGTGTGCAACAGGAACAACGGATGCGCCACTTTTCTGAGCGAGCATAGAGCCACCCATGTGATATTTACCTTTTTCTCCCGGTGCAATACGTGTTCCTTCGGGGAATATGATCATCCAGCGCCCCTCTTTCAAACGTTGAACCCCCTGCTCGACCAGTTGATTTAATGCCTGCCGTCCGGCTGAACGATCAATCGCAACAGGCTTTAACATTGCCAACCCCCAACCCAGAAATGGAATCCATAACAGCATTCGTTTTAGCACCCAGGTTTGCATTGGAAAAATATTCTGCAATACCAGAGAGTCCCAGTTTGATTGATGCTTGCAAAAAACAATACCTGCCTTATCTGGAATATTTTCCCTGCCATCGACAACATAATCAAGCTTGCATGTCACCCTCATCCAGAAAAGGCAAAAGCGAGCCCAGCCAGACAGCACCCGAAACCGTGTTTGAGGTGAAAAAGGAAAAACCAGCAGCCCAGCTACAAGAAAGAAAACCAAAGAAATAACAAGACCAGACCAGAAAAACAGAGAGCGAATCACCAACATGAGCTAAACCGCCTCACCATTTAACAACACATCAACAACGGCAGCCAAATCATCATAAACAGGAATTCCTTCCAACCCTTCATCTTTTTCCAATGTTGTTTCTCCTTTACCCGTGCGAACTAAAATGGGTGCAATTCCAACAGCCTGCGCAGCTTGCAAGTCACGCAAAGAATCACCGACCAGCCATATCGCCTGAAAATCCACACCAAGACGAGAGACAATTTTCCTGATCATTCCTGGCTTGGGCTTGCGACACTCACAGTCATCATCAGAGCTATGAGGGCAAAAAGAAATCATATCAATATAGCCACCAATATCAGCCAATTCCTGTCGCATTTTGTCATGCATCAGATTCAAAGCATCAAGGTCAAACAGGCCATGCGCCAGACCTGATTGATTTGTTGCAACCGCCACGTAATAACCGTGACGATTCAAACGTACAATAGCTTCCAGACTGCCCGGTAGAGCGACCCATTCATCAGGTGATTTGATAAGTTCGTCAGAATTTTCATTAATAACACCGTCACGATCTAATATAACTAAGCGCATCAGATTAACCCTGTAATCGTGACAAATCGGCCACGCGTAAAAATAGAGTATTCATCTGGTTCAAAAGCGCCAGGCGATTATTGCGTAGCTGAATATCATCCGTCATAACCATCACTGTATCGAAAAATGAATCGACGGGTGTTCGTAATCCCGCGAGATGAGTCATTGCCTCATTGTAATTACCTGCATCCAGTAACTTCGATACTGTTTTTGATAATGCATTCACGGCCTCGGCTAATGCTTTCTCAGCCGGTTCGACTAAAATTTCATGATTCACCGCACTCGGAATGTTTCCGTCAGATTTTTTAAGAATATTACGAATGCGTTTATTCGCAGCCGCCAGACTCGAAGCTTCAGGCAGTTGCCGAAAAGCCAATATCGCAGTAATGCGTCGATCAAAATCTAAGGGGGATGGTGGGCGACGCGCTAATACGGCATCAAACAAGTCAGTAGAAACTCCTTTTTCATGATAATACGTACGCAGCCGTTCCATCATAAAATCATAAATTTGTGATGATAAATTGGCCTTTAAATCGCCCACTTTTTCTTTAGTGGACTCGATAGCCAAATCCAGCAGTTTAACCAAATCAAGCTCAAGCTTTTGCTCAATCACGGTTCGTAAAACACCTAATGCGGCACGGCGCAAGGCAAAAGGGTCTTTATCACCCGTGGGTATCAAGCCCACCGCAAAAATCCCAACCAGAGTATCCAGTTTATCTGCAATCGCCAGAGCTTGTGCAATTGGCTGACTCGGCAATTGATCCCCAGCAAAACGGGGCATATATTGCTCATCTAATGCCAACGCCACCCCTTCTGGCTCACCATCATGTAGAGCATAGTAACGCCCCATCACACCTTGGAGATCAGGGAACTCTCCAACCATCTCGGTCATCAAATCATTTTTTGATAATAGTGCGGCGCGCCCTGCGTGCTTAACATCAGCCCCCAAATCAGCTGCAATGGTTTTTGCTAATACAGATACTCGCTGAACCTTCTCTCGCAGACTCCCTAGTTTGGCCTGAAATACCACCGAATCGAGCATTGAGCTGTATGCTTCAAGAGGCTGTTTACGGTCTTGATTCCAGAAAAAAGCGGCATCCGCTAAACGAGGACGAATCACCCGCTCGTTACCTTCTTTGACTTTGCTCGGATCTTTGCTATCAATATTGGAGATCGTTACAAAATAGGGCAGTAACTGACCCGAAGTATCTTTGACTGGAAAGTATTTTTGATGACCCTGCATACTGGAAATCAGCGCTTCAGCAGGCACATCCAGAAAATCTGTATCAAACTGGCCACACACAGCAACAGGCCACTCAACCAAAGCGGTCACCTCATCCAATAAACCATCATCAATAAACGCCTCACCACCCACTGCTTTTGCCGCTTTGATGGCTTGATCACGCACCATTTTGCGTCGCAACGAATAGTCTGCAATCACTTTTCCTTGATCTTTCAATAGATCAAGATAAGCGGCCGGACTCTCTATGGATAACCGCTGCGGACAGTGGAAGCGATGACCATAAGTTTCACGCCCACTATTCACACCTAATATTTGGCATGGCACAACTTCATCATCTAACAATAAAACAACCCAGTGCACAGGACGAACAAACTCAACATCTGAACTACCCCAACGCATGCGTTTTGGGATGGGCAGACCTGCCAATGCTTTTGTAATAATAGCGGGCAGCAGCTCTTTTGTTTGTTGTCCGGTTTTAGTTGAGCGGAAAACGAGCCAAGTCCCTTTTGGCGTTTCCAGGCGCTCCAAATCACTCGGTTCAATACCACACGAACGTGCAAAACCTTTCACTGCGGATGTTGGGTTTCCATCTTCATCGAATGCAGCCACCAGTGCCGGGCCACGCCGCTCCTGTACTTGATTCGCTTGAGAGCTTGCTAAATCTTTAATCTTCACCGCTAAACGACGTGGTGACGCATACAAGTCCACCCCACCAAATACCAACTCAGCTTTTTTCAAACCATCCGTAATACCCGAGCCAAGTGCCTCACTTAGCTTTTTCAAAGCCTTAGGAGGAAGCTCTTCCGTACCAATCTCAAACAGTAGATCACATTTGTCCGACACTTATTTATCCTCCTTCAGCATTGGAAAATTCAACGCTTCTCGGCTTTTATAATAAGCTTCAGCGACAGCCCGAGAGAGAGTGCGCACTCGGCCAATAAACCGTGCACGTTCGGTGACACTGATGGCATGACGTGCATCCAGCAAGTTAAAGGTATGAGAGGCTTTCAACACCATTTCGTAAGCGGGCAGAGGCAAACCGGCTTCAATCAGTTTTTTACTCTCTTTTTCAGAGCAATCAAAAGCATGGAACAGATCTTTCGTATCGGCATGTTCAAAGTTATAAGTCGACATCTCAACTTCATTTTGATGAAACACGTCGCCATAAGTAATGGTTTGCCCTGCTTTGCCCTGCGCATCATTCCAGACAAGATCATAAACACTTTTAACGCCTTGCAGATACATCGCAATGCGCTCCAGACCGTAAGTGATTTCACCCGTGACAGGACGACACTCCAAACCACCCACTTGTTGAAAATAGGTAAACTGAGTCACTTCCATGCCATTCAACCAGACTTCCCAGCCCAGCCCCCAAGCACCCAATGTCGGTGACTCCCAGTTATCCTCGACAAAACGAATATCGTGAACCAATGGATCAATACCCAACATTTCCAGAGACTCCAGGTAGAGCTCCTGAATATTATCGGGAGATGGCTTAAGAATGACCTGAAATTGATAATAATGCTGAAGGCGATTTGGATTTTCGCCATAACGACCATCAGTGGGACGACGTGATGGCTGCACATAAGCAGCGCGCCAAGGCTCAGGGCCTATCGATCGTAAAAAGGTCGCTGGATGGAACGTGCCCGCGCCGACCTCCATATCATAAGGTTGCAACACGGCACAGCCTTGCTCTGCCCAAAATTGCTGAAGTTTCAGAATCAAGCCCTGAAATGTAATGACGCTGCTTGACCCATTTTGCTCAGGGTGATCTTCGTTCAAATCAAACCTTCCGTTACATACCAATAAAAGCGCACGAGTATAACGCGAGAAACAGATAGGTTAAAACAGAAATTCCAGCCCCACACTGATCCTGCTTGAATAGCGGTTCACTTCATTCAAACGTGTGCTTGCTTTTTGGCCATTGCTAAAATAGACCGTATCGAGACCATTAGTGACATTCCACGCCTGATACTGCGCTTCAACAAAAACAATTTGATAAGGTGTCATCCAGTATTCCCATGTCAATGAAAAGAGGCTGCCAATACCATTACCGCTGTGACGAAAACTCACGGGTTGAGCAAAATCCTGACGTAAATTCCATTGAGCCTTGGCTGTATAGTCCACTTGATGATATTCAACATTATACAGTAAAGCATGTTTTGCATTGAGCTCCCACCACAACTCTACACCGATCCATTGCCCCTCCCAAAGCGCCTCATAACTACTATCAAGACCATCAAGCACTCCTGCTGGCTTTTGGTTTACACCTAATGATGGACAAGTTTCTGAAGCTGTTTGCTGTCCATCAAAAATAGTTAAATACTGACGATAACGTGAAAAACCAATTTGAGGGATCAGAAAGATATTACGACTTAATAAACCATCAAACAAAACACCTACACCAAACATACTATTATCCAAATAGCCTCGTGATTGATTATTACTGCGTGAAAACTCCCCCGTACGATTATCATTACAATAATCAGAATCCTGATTTTTCCCTGATGTAATGTTACCCCGAGCTAACTGTCCACGAATATACAACGTATTATCAAGTAATAACTTCCCACCCACACCGGCATAAAAAACATCTAGATTCTCCCAGCGTAGCTCAGATAGTATATTAGGTGAACCCAAACCATCTATACTTCCAGAAATATTCCAATCTAGCTGGTCTAGCTGATACCCAGCCTGATAACGTATCGAATAATCCACCCCCATCGCTGCAAATGCACTGCTGGGAATACAGCTAAAAATGAGTAAATACAAAATTGAATAACGATCTATTTGTAAATTTTTAAACCACATAAAATTCACTAAATTTAGACCTTGCTTGATATACAGACTGAGGAGTGTTCACTAAAAATGATTGTATTCGTAAGATGAGATAACCGCCAGACACCCACAAAACCAATTTTTTGCATGCATTTACAATGCACGCATGCGTAATGTTGCAGATTGCATTATAATTCCCAAAAGGTACGATACCATTCACAACACATGTTTACAAACCAGCTTCAAAACATATGAATAAACAGCGTAAAGCAGTCGCATTAATTTCTGGTGGCCTGGATTCTCTTCTTGCCGCAAAAGTCACTCAGGATCAGGGTATACACGTTGAAGGCATTAACTTTTTTACAGGCCTTTGTGTTGAAGGGCATACTCATGCTATTCGCAAGAAAGACCAGAAAAAGGTCAAACGCAATAATTCATTGTGGGTCGCTGAAAAACTCGGCATTAAACTTCACATTCTCGATATTTCAGAAGAGTATAAAGATGTGGTTATTAACCCTCAATATGGGTATGGAGCCAACCTGAACCCTTGCCTTGATTGTAAAATTTTTATGGTTAACAAGGCACATGACTGGATGAAAGAAAATAACTTTGATTTCATTATTACAGGGGAGGTCATAGGGCAACGTCCAAAATCACAGCGCAAGGAGACTATGCCAATTATTTCACGAGACTCCGGCATTGATGACCTTTTACTTCGCCCACTCTGCGCCAAATTACTACCAGAAACATTGCCTGAACATGAAGGCTGGGTTAACAGAAAAGAGCTGTACGATTTCAGTGGTCGCTCTCGCAAACCACAGATGGCGCTTGCGGCTCAATTTGGTTTTGAAGAGTATGCACAACCAGCAGGTGGCTGCTGTTTCTTAACCGATGAACACTACTCATCAAAATTGGCTGATTTATGGAAATTCCGTGGCGAACGCACCTATGAGCTGGATGACATCATGCTGCTTAAAATAGGTCGTCACTTGCGCCCTCGCCCTAACTTTAAATTAATTATTGGTCGCGAAGAAGGGGAGAATAAATTTATGCAGGGTTACCGCAAAATGTTTACTCATTTACAGGTCAATGGTCATGCTGGCCCCATGGTATTGCTTGATGGCCAAACCAGTGAGAGTGACTTAGAACTTGCAGCTCAAATTACCGCTCGCTACAGCCAAGGTCGAAACCTTGATACAGTCAACGTTATAATTACTGATAAAACAGGAAATTGCAGTGAAATAACAATCACTCCAATGCCTGAAAAATTAATACGTAAGGAGTGGTATATATGAGCCATCATACACTTGATGCACGTCGTTTATTATGCCCTATGCCTGTGATTCGCACACAAAATTCTATTAAAAACCTTGCAAAAGGTGACACCTTAGCGGTAATCTGCACCGACCCTGGTGCGGAGCACGATATTCCGGCCTGGTGCCGAATCAATGGCCATAAGGTGATTGACATTTCATCAACTGAAGAAGAGATGACAATTACTGTTGAAGTAGGCACGCTGGTATGACTACTCTAGAATAAAACAATATTTTTTACTTAAACTCTAAAAAAACATTCGTTTGGAGAATGCAAATGTCAGATTCAGTATTAAAGATCATTAAAGAACAAAGTGTTAAATTTGTCGATTTTCGCTTTACCGATACTCTAGGTAAAGAGCAACACATCTCTTTTCCTGCTCACACAATTGAAGAAGATGACTTCAAAGATGGTCGCATGTTTGATGGCTCTTCCATCTCTGGCTGGAAAGGTATTAACGAATCTGACATGGTCATGATGCCTGATGCGAGCACAGCCATTTTAGACCCTTTTTCTGACGAAACCACTTTGATTTTGCGCTGCGATATCCTTGAGCCTAATACGATGCAAGGTTACGAACGTGATCCACGCTCTGTTGCCAAACGTGCTGAAGCTTATTTGAAGTCTACCGGCATCGCTGACACCGCTTTTTTTGGCCCTGAGCCCGAATTCTTCATCCTTGATGACGTTCGCTGGGGTGCTGATATGAGCGGCACTTTCGTAAAGATTGATTCAGAAGAAGCGAGCTGGAACTCTGAAAAAGTATTCGAAGGCGGCAACATGGGGCATCGCCCCGGTGTTAAAGGTGGTTACTTTCCAGTCCCTCCTGTTGATAGCCTTCACGACATGCGTTCTGCCATGTGTCTGGCTATGGAAGAGATGGGTGTTGAAGTTGAAGTACACCATCATGAAGTTGCTACAGCCGGTCAATGTGAAATTGGCACTAAATTCAACACACTGACCAAGCGTGCTGACCAGAACCAAATTCTAAAATATGTTGTTCAAAATGTTGCCCACGCTTATGGCAAAACAGCGACATTTATGCCTAAACCAATCGTGGGTGACAACGGCTCAGGTATGCACGTACATATGTCTTTGGCAAAAGATGGAAACAACCTGTTTGCGGGTGACTTGTACGGTGGTCTGTCTGAAACAGCGCTCCACTATATCGGCGGCATCATCAAGCATGCTCGCGCACTGAATGCACTGACCAACGCCTCAACCAACTCATACAAACGTTTGGTTCCTGGCTTTGAAGCTCCGGTATTACTGGCTTACTCTGCCCGTAATCGCTCGGCATCTATCCGCATTCCTTTTGTTGCAAACCCACGCGGCCGTCGCGTTGAAGTTCGCTTTCCTGATCCAACAGCCAATCCATACTTAGCATTCTCTGCACTGATGCTAGCCGGCCTGGATGGAGTTCAAAACAAGATTCACCCAGGTGAAGCTTCAGACAAAGACCTGTACGACCTGCCGCCTGAAGAGTTGAAAGGTATTCCAACAGTATGTCACTCATTGGATCAAGCTTTAGAAGCTCTCGATGCAGATCGTGGTTTCCTGACTGCTGGCGGCGTATTCACTGACGATATGCTTGATGGCTATATCGCTCTGAAAATGGAAGAAGTCACACGCCTGCGTATGACAACTCATCCTGCTGAGTTTGATATGTACTACAGTCTGTAAGTTTATTAAGCTCACAAAAAAGCCACTCATTGATTGAGTGGCTTTTTTTATGGCTTAAATAGAAAAACTCACACTGGATTGTCAATATCAATAAAAGTATGCTCAATGCCATACTTATTCGCTAAATGCTCCCCTAAAACTTTGACACCATAACGCTCTGTCGCATGATGACCCGCAGCAAAGTAATGCACGCCACACTCTTTCGCCATATGCGTTGTATGCTCTGAAATTTCCCCGCTGACATAAGCATCCACACCCAATGCAATCGCCTCTTCAAAATAGGATTGCGCCCCACCGCTGCACCATGCGATACGATGAATTGGCCGATTATTCCCCATAATATGCAATGGCTGACGATCCAATACTTTTGCCAAATGATCCGCAAACACCACTCCTGATAACGGTTTTTGTAACGTGCCATACATGCCAAGTTTGTTGCTTGAAGCAAACCGACCTTCAACACTTGACCCAAACATATTCCCCAACTGAGCATTATTTCCATAAACGGGATGCGCATCTAATGGCAAATGGTAAGCCAACAAATTTATATTGTTTTTTAACAAACACTCTAAGCGGCGCTTTTTCATACCCGTCACACATGGGTTTTCACCTTTCCAAAAGTAGCCGTGATGCACCAAAACAGTATCAGCGCCGTGTTTGATTGCAGCCTCTAATAATTCCATACTTGCCGTCACACCTGAGACTAATTTTGATACCTGCCTTCCCCCTTCCACTTGCAAGCCATTCGGCGCATAATCATGGAAATTTTCAACATCAAGCAATGTATCAACATAGGAAATTAACTCGTTTAATTGCACCATTTCAGTCGTTCGCCCCATGTTCAATTTATAAAAAAACTCATTATGCCCTCTAAGAAAACATTTTTTTTCATTTTTCAAGCCATAGTGATCGGGCTTGCTGTCGCGCTTTTTATTATATTATTTATTCAGTTCAAAACCACACTGCAACCCACAGCACCAAAACCAAGCTATAGTAATGCGCCAACCTCTTATGCGGATGCTGTTTCAATCGCAACACCTGCCGTTGTTAATATTTATACAAAAAAAGTTGTCGTGCAGCGATTACCTCGCTTATTGGAAGACCCATTTATAAAACGATTTTTTGGTGATCGCCTTAGTATCGTGCCTCGTAAACGCCTTGAATCCAGCCTTGGATCGGGCGTTATTATCAGTAAACATGGTTATATTTTAACAAATCACCACGTGATTGCAGGAGCTAATGAAATTCAGGTAGCACTGCTCGACGGCCGCATAGCACAAGCCAGCATTGTCGGCACTGATCCTGATACTGATATTGCTGTGCTACATATCAAACTGCCTGAGCTGCCCAGCATCACAATCAGCCGTGCAGAGCACTTGCGTGTGGGTGATGTCGTTCTCGCCATTGGTAACCCTTTTGGGATTGGTCAAACGGTCACACAAGGCATTATCAGTGCCACAGGGCGCAATCGCCTGGGCATTAGCATTTACGAAAACTTCATCCAGACAGATGCCGCGATTAACCCGGGGAACTCAGGGGGCGCACTGATCAATCCTGATGGTGAACTGATTGGTATCAATACCGCTATTTTTAGTAAATCGGGTGGATCACAAGGCATTGGCTTTGCCATCCCTATGAGCATCGCTAATAAAGTGATGGCACAAATTATTCAATATGGACAAGCACTGCGTGGCTGGATCGGTATTGAGCTGCAAACGCTCACGCCTGAGCTTGCCTCATCATTTAATGCACCCAATACAGAAGGTGTTATTGTGACAGGTATTTTTCGAAATGGCCCCGCACATAAGGCAGGGTTGCGTCCAAGTGATATTATCACTCATATTCAAAGCCGAAAGGTGACCGACCCAGTCAGTGCGATCCTCATGATTTCGGAAGTCCATCCCACAGATAAACTCACGCTTCAAGTCATACGTAAAAATCAGAAGATCAAACTAGAGATGATGGCAAGCATTCGCCCCAAACGTTTAAACAAACAAAACTGAGCGGTTTCTATTCTCTTACTTGATATTTTCTTCCGCAAAGCCAGCTTCTTTTACCGTTAAATCAATCTGTTTCAATACAGCCAGCAACGGTCTCATTTCGGCCAGCGGCCAAGAATTTGGGCCATCACTCAATGCTTTTTCAGGGTCAGGATGTGTCTCCATAAAAATACCTGAAACACCACTGGCAATAGCCGCTCTGGCCAACACCGGAACAAACTCGCGCTGCCCCCCAGAGCTGCCGCCTTGCCCGCCGGGCTGTTGTACAGAGTGCGTTGCATCAAACACTACGGGGCAACCTGTTTTACGCATCTCTGCTAAGCCACGCATATCAGAAATCAGTGTGTTGTAGCCAAAAGAGACTCCACGCTCACAAACCATGATCTGTTCATTTCCTGTCTGTCTGGCTTTATCGACCACATTGATCATGTCCCACGGCGCTAAAAACTGGCCTTTTTTGATATTGACTGGTAAGTTTTGTTCAGCCACACTCTGAATAAAATTTGTTTGTCTGCATAAAAATGCAGGCGTTTGTAGAACATCAACAACATCAGAAACTTCGCTTAACGGCGTATCTTCATGTACATCGGTCAAAACCGGCACACCGACTTGTGACTTTACTTTTTCAAGAATACGCAAACCCTCTTCAAGCCCAGGGCCACGATAACTGCTGCTGGACGTTCTGTTCGCTTTATCAAATGATGCTTTGAATATATAGGGAATGCCCAGTTCATCCGTCAACATTTTCATCTGCTCTGCAATATCCAGAACAAGCTTTTCACTTTCTATTACACAAGGGCCAGCAATCAAAAAAAAGGGATGCTCTAGACCCGCGTTAAAACCACATAATTTCATATTGCTTCAGCCCTTTTTATTTTGTTCACTGTGAACACGCGCTGCATTAATAAAACCATCAAATAGCGGATGCCCATCACGAGGTGTCGAGGTAAATTCAGGGTGAAATTGACAGGCCACAAACCAAGGGTGAGACGGAATTTCCACGACTTCAATTAACTGCTCATCCATTGAGGTTCCACTGACCGACAAACCACTCTCTTCAAGTGTTTTCAAAAAATTATTATTGTACTCATAACGATGACGATGACGCTCAACAATCACCTCTTTACCATACAACTGATGTATTTTTGAGTTCGGCACCAAACGACACTCCTGCGCTCCTAATCGCATTGTTCCGCCTAAGTCATCCGCTTCACTGCGTTGTTGAGTCAAACCCTCAGAGGTGGTCCACTCTGTAATTAACGCAATCACCGGATAGGGTGTATCCACATCAAACTCCGTACTGTGTGCCTCTTTCAAACCGGCAACATTACGTGCATATTCAATCACAGCCACCTGCATACCTAAACAGATCCCCAAGTAAGGCACATTGTTACGCCGCGCATAACCCACTGTTGCAATTTTACCTTCAACACCGCGTTCACCAAAGCCACCAGGAACAAGAATCGCGTCCATATTTTTCAGGCAAGCGGTTCCGTTATCCTCAATCGTTTCACAATCAATACAGTGAACTTTTACCTGGGTTCGTGTGTGAAATCCGGCATGAATCAATGCTTCTGTTAATGATTTATAAGCATCCGCCAGCTCAACATATTTACCCACCAGTGCGATATTAACTTCACCGTCAACATGATCACGATTATCCAGCACTTGCTGCCACTCAGAAAGATCAGCATCGGGAACATCCAGGCGTAATTTATCAACAACAATCTGATCTAAACCTTGCTCATGAAGCAGAAGTGGAATGCGATAAATACAATCCGTATCCACAGCAGAAATCACGGCTCGTTTTTCTACATTGGTAAACAGGGCTATTTTGCGACGTTCATCATCTGGCAGTGTTTCATTCAGACGGCAAAGCAAAACATCAGGCTGGATACCGATTGAGCGCAACTCTTTCACGGAATGCTGCGTCGGCTTGGTTTTAATTTCTCCTGCAGCTGCAAGGTAGGGAACCAAAGTCAAATGCATAAAAACACAGCGATCATGCCCCAGCTCAATACCCATCTGACGAATGGTTTCAAGAAATGGCAAAGATTCGATATCACCCACAGTTCCACCAATTTCGACCATCGCGATATCAGCGTCACCCGCACCTTCATAAATAGAGCGCTTGATCTCATCGGTGATATGCGGTATCACCTGTACAGTCGCACCATTATAGTCACCACGACGCTCTTTTTTGATCACACTTTCGTAAATTTGGCCGGTGGTAAAGTTATTCGATCGCGTCATCGTCGCTCTTAAAAAACGCTCATAATGACCCAAGTCCAGATCAGTTTCCGCACCATCCTCTGTCACAAAGACTTCACCGTGCTGAAAAGGGCTCATCGTACCTGGATCAACATTAATGTAAGGATCCAGCTTTATCATCGTGACCTTCAAGCCGCGTGACTCCAGAATAGCGCCCAGTGAAGCGGCTGCGATTCCTTTACCTAGCGAAGAGACCACACCACCCGTGATAAAAATAAATTTTGTCATTTTATTGAGTTATCAAGTTATTGCTACGATTGCATGAAATTGGAAACAAGAGTAGACCGTGATTTTCTGCTCTTTACGTTAAAATTTCAATGATTGATTTTTTGGAATTGCCACCCTTCGATACTTTTCTTCACGCTGAAAGGCTCACAAATACAGGCCCCCACCACCACAGCCAACTGATCCCCCACATAAAGAAGAGGAACACGATCACGCAACCACGGGAGAATATTTTTTTCTTGAAGCAGTTTCTTGAGTGATTTGCTGCAATCTGACCCAGCAGGCCGACAAGATTCACCCCCCTGACGAAAGCGTACTATAACCTCTGTAACACTACAATCAAGCCCTTTTCCTTTGACCTTTTCAGCTGTCAAGTAACCGCTATTTTCTGGTAAATTCAACAGTCTGTTCAAGTTCCATGGAATTTCTAATGCGCGATTAAATATACTCAAAGGCGACATTGCATACAAATCCCCCTGATAGCGCCTCACTTCCCCGCCCCGCCAATGGACACAAGGCATCGCATCGGGCGCAGCATTGATGACATCGTGCAAAATATGTTCAATATGAACACTCGCGGGCATCGGTAGTTTGAGTTGTTTAATCCAGTAACGTAACAAAAGACGCTGACGAGCCACATCCAGCTGTTTTATAAAATTGACTGACAAAGTATTCGGTTGGCTGCCTACGGCAGCGCTAAAATCTTGTTCAGCTAAAACATCCAGTAATTGTGATGATTCAGCCTGATGCCTGGCACTTCGTGCAATCACTTTTGATGCAGAAGGCCAACGTGATTGAAGCAACGGCATCACTTTATGACGTAAATAATTACGATCAAAATTGGTTTCTGCATTACTCGGGTCATCAATCCAACGCAGCTGATGATGCTCAGCATATTCGTGCAATTGTTGCCTGGAAAATGACAGTAAAGGTCGTACTAATTGCCCATGAAAAAAGTCAGTTTGAGCAGGCATTGCAGCTAAACCTTGTGTGCCTGCGCCTCTGAGTAACTGCAACAATAACGTTTCTGCTTGATCATCCTGATGATGAGCTGTTAACAAAAAATCCCCCTGCTCAATATATTGAGCAATGGATTGATAGCGCGCATCACGTGCCGCCGCCTCTGGGCTTTCACCTTTTTCAGGGCGAGCATCAACAACTAATTGCTGACAACTTATTTGCAGCGCTTCACACACATTTTGACAATGCAACGCCCAATTTTTTGCCTCTGTGCATAATGAGTGGTTCACATGCACCGCATATAATTCAGTGCCAATGAGATCATTTTTAAGCCCTGCCATAGCATGAAGCAAAACATGGGAATCCAAACCGCCACTGAAGGCAACCCAGTAGCGACGTACCGAAGAAGATTGAGGTAATAAAGCCAATAACTTCTGAGAAGAGAACCCTGACATTTACTCTTTGAATTGACCGTAGCCCATCAAACGCTTGTAACGTTCATCAAGCAACTCTTCTGAACTTTTAGCGTTCAACCCTTCAAGCTTTCCAAGCAACGCTGTTTTAAGGTTTTGGGCGACCACATCAAAGTTACGGTAGGCACTGCCTAAAGGCTCATCAATAATTTGATCAACAAAGCCTAGCTCTTTCAAGCGGTCGGCTGTAAGCCCCATTGCTTCAGCTGCATCCGACGCCTTCTCTGCACTTTTCCACAAAATCGTGGCACATCCCTCAGGGGAAATCACTGAATAGGTGCTGTATTGCAGCATTAACAAGCAATCCCCCACCCCAATGGCCAACGCACCACCCGAGCCACCTTCACCAATCACGGTACAGATAATTGGCGTATCCAGTTCTGCCATCATTTTCAGATTTGTTGCAATCGCCTCACTTTGGCCACGCTCTTCTGCTCCCACTCCAGGGTAAGCACCTGGCGTATCAATAAAGGTTAATAAAGGCAGATTAAAGCGCTCAGCCATCTCCATCAGTCGTTTTGCTTTGCGATACCCTTCTGGACGCGGCATTCCAAAATTACGCTGAATTTTCTCTTTAGTATCCCGCCCTTTTTGATGACCAATAACCATCACGGGTTGCCCCTCCAAGCGCGCAATGCCACCGACAATCGCCTCATCATCTGCATAAGCACGATCACCATGCAGCTCTTCAAAATCAGTAAATATTCGCTCAATGTAATCCAGCGTATAAGGCCGTTGTGGGTGGCGTGCCAACTGAGCCACCTGCCAAATAGAGAGGGAAGAAAATATTGACTCAGTTAATGAGTTACTCTTCTCTTCAAGACGAGAAATCTCATCACCTATGTTAAGCTCGTTGTCCCCCGTCAGGTGACGTAACTCTTCAATTTGAGCTTCAAGATCCGCAATCGGACGTTCAAAATCCAGAAAATTCATCAATAACTGCCCAGTACAAAAAAACAATATAATAATGCGTATAAAGATAACATAAAATCAGAGAGTTTTCGGCTACAATCAACCCTGAGTAAAAACCCACATTGCAGCAAAACACAGAAAAATGTAACGTAACCACTTCATCAATTAATTAATTGCTTATTTTAAAATGTCAGAACAACATACCTTTAAACAGTTAAAAAACCATATTACCGAGCAAATCATAGGGCAAGAGCAGCTCGTCACCCGGCTGCTTATTGCACTTTTAGCCGATGGCCATCTACTCGTTGAAGGCGCGCCCGGCTTAGCCAAAACAAAAGCAATAAAAACATTGGCGACGGGAATTGAAGGCCAGTTTCACCGAGTTCAGTTTACACCTGATTTATTACCCGCCGACCTGACAGGAACTGATATTTATCGGCCGCAAGATGGATCATTCACGTTCCAAAAAGGCCCCCTTTTTCACAATTTGTTACTGGCCGATGAAATTAATCGTGCACCGGCAAAAGTACAATCAGCGTTACTGGAAGCGATGGGTGAAGGGCAAATTACCGTAGGTAGCACAACCTACCCATTACCTGACCTGTTTCTGGTCATGGCGACACAAAATCCAATTGAACAAGAGGGCACATACCCGCTTCCAGAAGCCCAGCTTGATCGATTTTTAATGCACGTTGTGATTGACTATCCAGATATTGATGCAGAAAAAATCATACTACAACTCGCTAGAAATGAAGCGCTTCAAAAACAATCTGACCACACATCTGAAACTGTCACTGAAGTTTCTCAGCACGCTATTTTTGCAGCACGTAAAGAAGTTTTGGAGTTGCATTTATCGCCAGCACTGGAAGAGTATATTTTACAGCTAATCATTGCCACACGCCATCCAGAACCTTATGGCAGTGACCTTCAGCAGTGGCACCGATTTGGTGCCAGCCCTCGCGCAACGATTGCACTGGACCGATGTGCTCGCGCCTATGCATGGTTACAAGGGCGTGATTACGTCTCCCCAGAAGATATCCAGACAATAGCGCATGATGTTTTACGCCACCGCCTCATTCTCTCTTTTGAAGCTGAAGCCGATGGCATTACAACAGATATTTTTATAGATGAGCTCTTGCAACGTGTTCCTGTACCTTAGGAACGCACTGGTCTGAGAACAACCCCAGACAGCGGTGGCAGTGTCAAAGAGAGTGAAAAAGATTGATTCATCCAGGCCGTTGGCTCAGCTTCAACAAGAGAGTTATTACCCATGTTGCTTCCGCCGTAATACTCGGAATCTGAATTAAACACCTCTTGATATTTGCAATTAAACGGTACACCGATACGATACCCTTCTCTGGGTACGGGGGTGAAGTTCAAAATAACAATAACAATATCATCCCCATCTCGACGCATATAGCTTAGAACAGATTGCTCTGAATCATTACAATCGACCCACTCAAACCCCTCTCCATCAAAATCATGGCGATGCAATGGCGGCATATCTTTGTACATTTTATTAAGATCTCCAACCATAGAGTGCACCCCCTTGTGCTTGGGATAATCCATCACATACCAATCCAGTGCTTTGGAATCATCCCACTCTTCACCCTGAGCAAATTCACACCCCATAAAGAGTAATTTTTTACCAGGATGGGTAAACATATAGGTGTATAAAAGACGTAGATTTGCAAATTTTTGCCATTCATCGCCCGGCATTTTGTAAAGCAGTGACTTTTTCATATGCACCACTTCATCATGCGAAAATGGCAGAACAAAGTTTTCGGTATAGGCATAAAGCTGGCTGAACGTGAGCATATTATGATGATAACTGCGATATACAGAATCCTGACTCATAAACTTCAGGGTGTCGTTCATCCACCCCATATTCCACTTCATACTGAAACCCAGCCCACCCAGCCAGGTTGGACGAGAGACCATGGGCCATGAAGTCGACTCTTCTGCAAAAATCATCGTGCCTGGGTGCTGGCTATGTGTCACCTCATTCAATTCACGTAAAAATTCGACGGCTTCCAGGTTTTCTCGTCCACCATGAATATTAGGTAACCACTCCCCTTCTTTGCGTGAATAATCGAGGTAGAGCATTGAGGCGACCGCATCAACACGCAAACCATCCAGATGCATCTCTTCCAACCAGAACAATGCACTTGAAATCAGAAAGTTTTTAACCTCATTACGTCCATAATTAAAGATCAGTGTGCCCCAGTCTGCATGCTCACCTAAACGTGGATCTTCATGTTCATACAGTGTGCTGCCATCAAATTTTGCCAAACCATGCGCATCTTTTGGAAAATGAGCGGGGACCCAGTCAAGGATGACACCAATCCCTTCTTGGTGACAGCAGTCCACAAAATAACGAAAATCGTCGGGCGAACCAAAACGACTGGTGGCAGCATAATAGCCTGTTGTTTGATACCCCCAGGATGCATCGTATGGATGCTCAGTAATGGGCAGCAGCTCAATATGAGTAAAACCCATGTCGACGACATAGCTCACCAGACGATCAGCAAAATCACGATAATTTAAAAAATGACCGTTTTCATCTTTTTGCCAAGAGCCCAAATGCACCTCGTAAATAGAGACTGGGCTATGCATCCAGTCATTATCTTTACGCGTTGCCATCCACTCGTTATCTTGCCAGGAGTAAACACTGTTAGAGGGTGTAATTGCCGCAGTCCCAGGGCGCAATTCAAAGCGTTGTGCATAAGGGTCCGTTTTCATATGAAGCGCGCCATGGCGATCACGCACCTCATATTTATAATGATGATCCGACTCAATACCGGGAATAAACAACTCCCATACACCACAGCCGCCACGAGCACGCATGGGATAGCGCCGCCCATCCCAATGATTAAAATCACCCACGACACTGATTCGGCTCGCATTAGGTGCCCAGGTGGAAAACAACATTCCCTCCACACCGTCTATAACATGGTGGTGCGCCCCTAGAAATCGATACGCATGCCAGTGTTTGCCTTCACTGAATAAATGTAGATCATAATCTGTCAAACAGGGTGGAAAGCAGTATGGATCCAGCATACTAAGCGTCTCTCCTTCACCATTCGTCCACGTCAGAACATAACGATCGGGAATGATGCCTGCGGCTCCACGCCACTCAAAAAGGTCAGAGTTATAAAGGCGTGTCATGGCAATTTTTTCATCGCCCACCAGTACCTTGCTGGCATTTGGAATAAAGGCGCGTACAACGTCACCATCATCAACAGAGTGTTTTCCCAAAACAGAAAAAGGATCGTGGTGGCGTGCTTCAATCAACACCTGGATGTCATGTGGAATCATACTGCGTCCTTCATTCATTTTTATCTGTTTCCTCTAAATCATTATGCCCCATAAGCAGGAACGTATTCGAAATAATTTTAAACAGGTATCGCCATAACTATAAAAAAACTATAAAGAAATTTTTGCTACAAACCGCTAAGTCGTCCATTGTTCAATTAAAAATAAAAATGAACATCCAGCAGTGTTATGAACAAATATAAGCGCTATAATAACAACGTATGATCTCAACAACACTCTAAATATAAGGGAGATTGACCTAATGGCCACAAACACCCCCGAACGTTATGTGAGTCGTCTAACACAGAACACTTTAGCTTTGATTTTAGCAGGTGGCCGTGGGTCACGTCTAAAACAACTCACAAAATGGCGCGCTAAACCCGCTGTTCCTTTTGGAGGCAACTTTCGCATTATTGATTTTCCGCTCTCCAATTGCATTAATTCAGGCATCCGCCGCATTGCAGTACTCACACAATACAAATCACATTCATTAATACGCCATATCCAGCAAGGCTGGAGTTTTCAACGACCTGAACTGGGCGAGTTTGTTGAACTTGTACCCGCACAACAGCGTGTTAAAGATGACTGGTATGAAGGAACAGCTGATGCCGTTTTCCAAAATCTGGATATTATCCGCAGCCTTAACCCTGAATATGTACTGGTTCTTGCGGGCGATCATATCTATAAGATGGACTACGGCCCCATGCTGGCAGCCCATCAAGAAAAACAGGCCGATATGACCGTAGGTTGTGTTGAAGTGCCTATTGAGCAGGCTAAAGCATTCGGTGTGATGTCCGTGAATGATGACAGCCGTATTGTCAAATTTAGCGAAAAGCCGGATCACCCCGACCCTTTATCCTATAAAAAAAGTCATGCTTTGGCTTCAATGGGAATTTATATTTTCAATACTAAATTTTTATTCGAACAACTGAGTAAAGATGCTCAGACTCAAGGCTCCAGCCATGATTTTGGCAAAGATATGATCCCTTCGGTCATCGAAAAGTATCGTACATACGCTTATGCCTATCGTGATAGTTCAGGTAATCAACCTTACTGGCGTGATGTGGGTACGATTGATTCATATTGGGAGGCCAATATGGAGCTCATTGGTATCACACCCGAATTAAACCTTTACGATAAAATATGGCCGATATGGACTCACCAACCTCAGCTGCCCCCTGCAAAATTTATTTTTGATGATGATGGTCGTCGTGGCATGGCCATTGATTCGATGATCTCTTCAGGCTGCCTTATTTCTGGTGCGGAGGTTCATCACTCCCTGCTTTTTTATAATGTAAGAATAAGCTCCTTCACCACACTGAATGACTGTGTCATCCTGCCTGATGTTACCATTGGTCGAAATTGCCGCTTAAACAAAGTTGTCATTGACAAAGGCTGTGATATTCCTGAAGGAACCGTGATAGGAGAAAACCTCGAAGACGATGCGAAACGCTTTCACGTATCTGAAGGTGGAGTTGTTCTTGTGATCCCTGAAATGTTGGAGACTAATATTTGCCATGTCCGATAAAAACCAATTGAAAGTTGTTCTGTGCTGGCATATGCACCAGCCTGAATACCGCGAACTCATGGATGGTATATACCAATTGCCGTGGACTTACCTGCATGCCATTAAAGATTATGTTGATATGGCATCCATTCTAGAAGAGACACCCAAAGCCAAGGCCGTCATTAACTTTGCACCGATACTACTGGAGCAAATTGAGGATTACGCCACTCAGGTCAAAAGCTTTCTTCATGGGAGCGGATCTATAAAAGACCCGTTACTTGCCGCTCTGGATATGCCAGCACTTCCCAATAAAAGTGAAGAACGATGGGTACTCATTGAGGCCTGCCTCAGAGCAAATGAAGAGCGCTTAATTAACCGTTTCCCACACTATCGACGTTTGGTCGATATGGCGAACTGGTACCATCAAAATGATGACCTTAAAATCTATATGGACGATCAGTTCCTGACGGATCTTCTGGTTTGGTATCATCTTGCCTGGATGGGTGAAACCGTTCGCAGAAAAAGTAAGTGCATACAGCAGCTCTGTGAAAAAGGCCAAAACTATACATTGAGTGACCGCCGCAAACTCCTGGGAGTTATCAGCGAGCAACTCTCAAGCATCATTGAGCGCTATCGTGTGCTCTCTGCAAAAAACCAGATTGAGCTCTCCATGACACCTTATGCACACCCAATCATGCCGCTCATGCAAGATTTACAGTGCACCAAAGATGCGATGCCTGACGCATCACTGCCCAAAGCACCTGTTTACCCTGGTGGACAAGAGCGATTGAAGTGGCACCTGGAAAAAGGAATTGATACTTTTCAACGATTTTTCGGAAAAACACCGCGAGGCTGCTGGCCTTCAGAAGGCGGAGTGAGTAGTGATACGTTGCACCTGCTTAATGAATACGGCTTTGACTGGGCCGCAACAGGAGAGTCCGTTTTTCATAACAGCCTGACGCATCATGGAATCTCTGACTCAGACACTCATGATGGACACGAACTTTATCACCCCTATCACATTAAAGGTACGGGCAATATCCGTTGTTTTTTTCGAGATGACGGACTCTCTGATCTCATTGGCTTCACCTACTCCAACTGGCATGCCGATGATGCGGTCGGTGATCTGATTCATCACCTGGAAAATATTAATGTCACCTGTCAATCTGCTCATGACAGCGTTGTCTCTATTATTCTTGATGGTGAAAATGCCTGGGAGCACTACCCAGATAATGGCTACCATTTTCTCAGCGCACTTTACAAGCGTTTGTCTGAACACCCAAACATAGAACTCACTACTTTTTCTGAATGCCTTGATGCAAAACCTAAAGCAGGAAAACTCTCAGGAATGGTTTCTGGAAGTTGGGTTTATGGCACATTTTCAACCTGGATCGGTGATACCGACAAAAATGCGGGCTGGGATCTGCTCATTGAAGCCAAGCATGCTTATGATGCCAAAGTCGCTGCCAACGAAATTGCAGATGAAAACCGTGAAGCCGTTGATAAACAGCTGGCCATCTGTGAAGGCTCAGACTGGTTCTGGTGGTTCGGTGATTATAATTCGCAAGATGCTGTCAGTGATTTTGAACGGCTCTTCCGAATGCATCTGGCGAACCTCTATCAAATGCTGAATTTAGAGCCACCCGAATCGTTATCAAAAATTATCAGCCACGGCGGCGGTGACCCACTGCACGGAGGCGCCATGCGCCCAGGAAAGGAGCAAAATTAACTTGCATGCCACTTCCACTAAAATAACCACTCACCACGACCCACTAGAAAAGCGTCGGGGTGGTATATTACTCCATATCACCTCTTTACCGAACCGCTGGGAAAATGGTGATCTGGGTTCAGAAGCTTACCACTTTATTGATTTTTTAGTGGACAGTGGTATGAGCATATGGCAAACATTGCCCTTAGGTCCAACACACAAAGATCGCTCACCTTACAACTGTTTTTCCGCCCATGCAGGCAACACTCAACTGATTAGTCTTGATGCGCTCATTGATGCCGGCTGGCTCTCTTCCAACGAAGTCGAGCAACAACTAGCGAGTGATACCTCTGCAGAAGAACGTCGTCAACAACTTCTTAAAAAAGCCTTTCACTGTTTCCAGAAAAAGGCCGATGCAGCTTCTCATAGCATGCTGACTGACTTTATTAACGATGAAAAACACTGGCTGGTAGATTACGCACTCTTTTGGGTCATAAAACAAAAACATCACGGTCTTTCATGGATTGAGTGGCCCACACCACTACGTGACCGTAACCCAAATGCACTGCTTGAGCTGCGCCATGAGTTGCATGAAGAAATTGCTCAAACTCAATTTGAGCAATTTCTCTTTTTCAACCAATGGAAAAGCTTAAAGCACTATGCCAACAAAAAAGGGATTTTATTATTTGGCGATATCCCTATCTTTGTTTCACATGACAGTGCCGATGTATGGGTGCACCGAGAGTGCTTCCAACTAACCCCTGAAGGTCAACCTGATATTGTTGCAGGCGTACCTCCTGATTATTTTTCAGAAACAGGCCAGCGCTGGGGCAACCCGCATTACCGCTGGAGTTTTATGGAAAAAAGCGGGTTTTCCTGGTGGGTTGAGCGCATCGAAACCCAGCTTAAACTCTATGACATCATGCGTATTGATCACTTCAGGGGGTTCGAAGCATACTGGTCAATTCCAGCGAATGAAGAGACTGCGATCAATGGCCACTGGGTTAAAGCACCAGGGCAAGCACTTTTCAAAAAATTACAGGAGCATTTCGGAGCACTGCCTTTTATTGCGGAAGACCTTGGCATAATCACTGATGAAGTCGATGCTCTGCGAAAAGAGTTCAGGTTACCCGGGATGAAGATACTCCAGTTTGCTTTCGATAGCGATGCCAATAACCCTTACCTCCCACACAACCATGAAACCGACTCCGCAGTTTACAGTGGGACACATGACAACAACACAACCTGTGGGTGGTATAACGCGCTATCCTTTGATCAACAACAACATATTCAGGAATATTTAGGGTTTCCACAAGAAGTCATGCCCTGGCCTATTATTCGCTGTGCATTTGCATCCGTTGCAAAACTGGCAATCATTCCTATGCAGGATATATTAATGCTCAAAGAAGAGCACAGAATGAACACCCCCGGTACTTGTGAAGGAAACTGGCTCTGGCGTTTCAATTGGGAGCAGCTCGATAATAACACCCCCAAACATATCAAACAGATGGTAAAAAATTACAACCGATAATGCCAGTAAGGAACGAGCACGGAATACTAAAGAGCACCTTCAGCCATGGCGATTTGAGCCGTACTGACCTCAACATAAGTAAAGCGATACTCCGCCCCATCAATAACAAGCTCAGTTGTATAAATCTTGGCGCTCTCAATTTCGGCTTCACTGCCCCAATATAAGAATTCAGCAATACCTTCCGCCACCCAACCGTACCCCAGCTTATTTTCAATACTTCCATCAAACCCATCGGATGCGATGATATAAGAGCCGTCATCTAACCCTGAAACAAAAATATTTATAAGAGGTGATTCAGTCACTGTTTCAGTAATAGTGACCTCATTTTTATCACCATTGATCGTATTTGTATTACCCGATGAATTTGTTGAATCGCCTCCTTTGGCAGATTTCCATGCACTCTCATTAGCACAGTTTGCTTCGCATACCTTGCTATTAATAACACCCTTATTATTAGCAAAAGTCTCCCTCTTACTGTAACTGATTAATTCGGCTTCCCCTTCAGAACCATAGTCAGAAGAAAAATCAGCCTGTAAAGAGCCCGAATCATTATTTGCCTGACCCACAGCAGAAAAAGATTGTAGACCCCGTGCACTACTATATCGTCCTTCAAACCCGATCAACGCCGTATTGTTTGAGTCATCAAGAGCCTTCAATGTAATAGTTTCTGTCTCTGTATTCGATATTTTTTCAGTCACATTATCAGAGTTACTATATTTAATTTCCACCAACGCATCATTGCCATCATCAAGATAGCTATAGGTATAAAT
>VAPF01038448.1_pt1 | contig 28424 bp, 19 predicted proteins | sample 3393931 | NCBI WGS metagenome assembly VAPF01 (sample SAMN08290437, study PRJNA428436) | hydrothermal vent metagenome | isolation source: Deep-sea hydrothermal vent chimney | place: Atlantic Ocean: South-mid Altantic Ridge | depth 2773 m m | reverse complement strand
CCAACCTCCAGCTTCTCCCATTGCGGAAAAGGGTAAGCCCGCAGACATTTATGCCAGGGGATAACCATGAGGCGCTCGTCATATTGACGGCGCAGAACATCCCGAAAGCGGGCCGGAATACTCAACCGGCCCTTACCGTCCAGATTATGTTCCGAGCGGCCGCGAAAATGATAAACCGGCCCTGGCGGTTGTTCTATGTTCATAGTTGAAGTTTTCCCAATCTTTCCACATTAACCCACATCATACTACTGTATATCTAAACCACCAAGGACATGTCAAGATTTTTTTAAAAAAGGGTTAAATTCAGCCAAAAGCATAACTCGCTGATTTAATTGATATAAAAAAACAACATACCATATAACGAAGCATTACAGACAAGCTACAACTATATATGGTACGCAGAAAAACATAACTACAATACAACGCGGCTTGATTTTGGATAGACAGCATTGTGGGGAGAAGTGGGAAGAGTTGAGGGAAAGTTTAAAAAACGGCAACCTCCTCATACAAAAAATGACGGATAGCGCCTTATCAACTTGATTTTTTGTTACGAACGTGAGATGTTCGGTTAGAATGGAATTACAGGAAAGAAAGTACAAGGAGAAGAACTGCCAATTACCACACGAATACCATGTAATACCGTTTCGCATGGGTAATAATCAGGCATGATATTGCCTCTTGATTTTTAGTAACTATTTAGGTGTGACTGTAAATTGTCCTAAACAGTTACGATTTTTAAACCAATCGCAAAGGACACTGACGGCCTGTAGTTTTATCAGACCAATAAAATATTTTGATTCTAAACCGCCGGGTATACTCCTCCCGCCGTTTAATTAAGCGTTACCGGCTTTTTTTTGCAGTTGCTCTTCCGGGCTAAAACCCGTCTCTATAAGCCGCAGGTCTTTATCATCAACCTTAACCTCACCGATTAAAGAGGCCCCTGACTCCACGGCAAGATTTACCGTCTCGACATTGCCCTCGATACGGCACCCCTTGACCACGGTGAGATCCTTTGAGTTTATATTACCGTATACTTTGCCTTGGCAAATACAAGTTTCGATATTAACATCTCCGGTGACAACACCGGTTTTACCGATAACAATATACTCGCCCTTGACATTGCCCTTGATGGTGCCATCCAGCTTTAACTTGCCGGAAAATGACAAATCACCGACTATGTTCAAACCCTGGCCTATTATACTGTTGATCGCCGCCTTATCGACAGTTTTAGGGACTGCCCCCCTATTGAACAAACCCATGCGCCTAACTCCTTCCTGATCCTTTCGAGATATATCGGGCAATCCTGACAAATTTTAAGGGATTAACGGTTCGCCCCTTGTAAACAATTTCGTAATGCAGATGCGGGCCGGTACTGCGACCGGTATTACCGAGCAGCCCGATAACCTGCCCCCTTTTAACCTTTTGGCCTTTTTTTACCAGAGTCTTTTCCATGTGGAGATACTTAGTCTCAAAATCCATGGCGTGTTTAATGAACACATAATTGCCATTACCCCTGGAAAACCCCTGAGCCACGACAATTCCAGCCGCAGTGCACATGACCCCTGCCCCCCTTTTTTGACGAATATCGAGACCGGAATGAAAGGCAGGCTTGTTATTAATAGGGTCAATCCGTCGGCCATATTTAGAGGTAATCGTCCCCCATACCGGCGGCCCCAGAGGAATGGCCCGAATTGCATCCAAGTAATTATCAACCTTAAATGACAGGTCTTTATAGGTATTACTGGCAAGGGGGATAAAAGGCCCGCCGCTGTTCCTGGAGCTGCTCTTCACCTTAATTTTGACCCCGACGATGCGCAGAATTGACTCAATACTACGGCTCTTGTTTTTCAAGTCGACCAGGGCCTTGTTGAGCATAGCCTGCTTGACGCTGTTCTGCTTAATCAATTTACCCAGCTTATCCTGCTGGCGGGCTTCTCGGAGGGACACCTCTTTAGTCAGGCGCTCTTTAAACTCATTGTTCCAGGACCTGGAGGCTCGCAGCTCATTAGAGAGACGAGCGTTAGACGCTTTTATCCTGCCATTTTCTCTGACAAAATGGAACCCGGCGGCACTTGAGACAATTAAGACGAGCGCCACGGCCAAGGAGATAAGCAGGCCAGCCTTGATGGCAGATATTGAGACCACGAAGGATTTTGTATCAGTCTGCTCGCCGGTCAATATTATATGCAGCTTGTTTGGCATAGTTACGAGTTTTGAGGGTAATTTGTAACCCTCGCTGAATAGTTACCCAAAAAAGCCAGTGCGCCTGGTAAGATAACAGAGAAAAAGGCCCACGGCCACGGTCATAAATCCCATAATACGCAACAGGGCCGGCGGCATAGCAATTAATTGCCGTAGCCAGTCCAACATCTTCTCAGGGAAGGCGGCGTAGGGCAGCCCTTCCAAAACGAGGAGCAAACCAATAACACTCAGGATGGTTTTCAAGACAGAATATTATTGGTCAATGGCGGCACCTTCAACAATAACTTCATAGATCAGCGCGCCAAAGGCCTTATCGGCTCGCAGGGTGCCGCTGATCAAAACTATATCGCCCTTCTTAACCACCTTATCGGTAGTGGTGACCACCAGCTTGCGGTTGCCGCGCTGGCGGCTGCCGGTACCGTCAATGAGGCGGAGCCAGGTAAGCCCGCCATAATGGGATATCTTGACTATCTCACCACGCACCTCAACCTGTTTGCCATTCAACTTATTCTTTTCTTTGTATAACCCGGCAATAGTATAGCCCTCAGCACCAGGGGCCGGTTTAATTTTCAGGGCCCAGCCAGGCTTAGATTCAGTAGTATCCCGGCCGCCAGCGACTCTTTCACCGCCTCCCACCACACGTTTTATCTGCTTGATGCCGCTGGAGAAAATAATATTACTGAAATTCCGGCCCAGAGTTGGACTAGTATACCGGCCCATATCCATCCCCGGCTTAAATTCGATCATATCCCCCTTCCGCACCAAAGCCCGTTGTATTGCCACCCACTGTTTACCCTTTGCCGTATCAACCTGAACGTAGGTATATCCCCCGCTGTTCATGGTTTCCAGCACCTTGCCAGCCAATTTACCAGCCGCCTGAGACAGAGCCGCAGATAACAGCATCATGCTGCTTAATAGGACAAAAGCAAGTAGTTCTTTACGGCATGACAACCACATTTTTTCACCTTGGAGAAATCAGGGATCCAGGCTGAAAAATCCCCCCGGACAAATACATTCCTTTACCCTTGACAAGAATATTTATTAATTGTATCGAATCAGGAACGTATAACGCCAATATCTAATCAGAGTATACCACTATTTACATCCAACATTTTCAGACAATCTATGAATATCGGCAGATCAATTCGGATATTTCTGGCTGCGAACTATCGTTCCAGCCTGCTGATCGGCTGGACTATCCTCATCGCTGCTTCCGGGGCCTGGAATCTCTACCAAAATTACGTTGATACCATAGCCAAAGCCAAAATAGAGGCAAGAACCATTTTCGAACATAACATCGCCTATCGCAAATGGAGTACCATGCATGGTGGTATATATACCAAAATCCCCAATAAAGACAAGAACAACCCGCATTTCTTCTTTAAAATCAAGGGATCCCAGCCAAATACCGTGGGGTTCACGATTATCGACCCCTTCCAGGTGACCCAGCAGGCCTATGAGGTTTTACACAAGCAGTCATCGAACCTGGCCGCCTTCAGCCACACGGTAAGCCTCAATTACCAGGAAACCATCGACCCTTACGACAAACCGGACGCCTGGGAAACAAGGGTTCTCAAAGAATTTCGCAGCGGAGCGATTACCGAGGCGAGTACCATTACAACAATCAACAGCGCCCCTTATCTGAAACTCTTAAAACCATACATAATTGACCAGGGATGCCTTAACTGCCACGAGAGCCCGGAGTTCAAAGTCGGTGCGGTACACGGCGGTATGAGCGTGGCCATCCCCATGCAGCCCTATTATGCGACAGCGGTCATGGCGAGACACACAATTCTCCTGACTCATCTCCTGCTCTGGCTCCTCGGCGGTCTGGCTATTATTAAATTCGCCGCCGCCTTCCGGCGCTACCAGGAAACAATTACCGAGAGTGAAAAAAAATTCCGTATCGTATCTGAGTTCGCCTATAATTTTGAATATTGGATAAAGGACAATAACCAATTAGCCTTTATATCCCCCTCCTGCGAACGGCTCACTGGCTACTCCCGCCGGGAATTCATGGATAACCCCAAATTATTGTTAGATATAATCCACCCCGATGACAAGGAGATGTATCGCCGCCACCTGCACAAAGTAGATGATCCGGAGCATAACGGCACCGATTTCCGCATAATAACCAGAGACGGACAGGTTCGCTGGTTCACCCACACCTGTAGCCCCATATATATTAACGGCCAGTTTCTGGGACGCCGGGGAAGCAGTATTGACATTACCGAGCACAAAAAATTAGAAGAACGCCTGAGCCACACCCAGCGCTTAGAATACCTGGGGCGGTTCGCCGGTGGTATCGCCCATGATTTTAACAATGTGCTGGCCTCCATAAACACTTTCAGCCACCTGCTGGCCGAAGAGAGCCGCGGCAATAAAACCGCCAGCGACTATATCAAATACATAAACATCGCCACCAAACTTGGCAAAAACCTCACCGCCAACCTCCTGTCTTTCGGTAAAAGGCAGAATGTTGCCCTGCGTGCCACCTCCCTGAATAACATTATCTCCGGCATAGCCGACATCCTTCGCAGCCTGGTAGACGAAGATATCAGCCTCCAGATTAAACTTGCGGGGGATGATTTACCAATAGCGGCAGACACGCATCAGCTGGAACAGGTGCTGATTAATCTTTGCACCAACGCCAGAGATGCCATGCCGGGCGGTGGAACCATTAAGATTGTCAGCGAGGCGGTGGAGGTCGAGCCTTCCATCAATGGCCATATTGATGAGATCCCAGCTGGCTGTTACATGAGACTCAGCGTTGCCGATAACGGCGAGGGAATCAACCCGGCCGACCTGAACAGGATATGTGAGCCCTTTTTCACCACCAAGGATCCTGCCAAGGGTACCGGCTTGGGCCTGGCCATTATCCACGATATTATCAAAAAGCACGGGGCCTTTTTTGATATCCAGAGTGTTGATGGAAAAGGAACGACATTTGCGGCTTATTTCCCGGTGAAACACGGTTCAGCGTCTCTTGCTTCTCCCCCGGCAAATCTTGATCTGCCTACCCCGCCGTTAGCAGATACAACTCTAACTGACGACAAAACATATTCTCCGCTCAAGACTGGTGCCGACATTAAAGAAAATAAAGAGAACATTCCGGCCAGACCCGCCGGCTGCGGTACGATTCTGCTTTCTGATGACGACGAGATGGTTCGTAACTCATTAACCATTCAACTGCAGCAGGCGGGCTTTAATGTTCTCAGCGCCGCTAATGGCAAAAAGGCCATCAGCCTCTTCATTGACCACAAAGATGAGATTAACCTGGTGATTTTAGACCTGCTCCAGCCCCTTAGAAACGGCCGGGAAATATATGAGATCATATACAGAAACCGGCACCGTCTGCCGGTTATCTTTATCAGCGACAACACGAACAATCTTCTTTCCCCGGAAATACTTGCCCGGCCGGAGGTAAATTTTATGACAAAGCCCCTGGTAATAGAAGATTTTATGACCCTGATTGAAAATCTGACCTCGGGTAACGCTTAGGTGCACTTACCCCATTGCCAGACCACCGTCTTTCCATACCCCGCAGACGTGCTTTTTAACTTGCGGTAAGCGATAAGTTGTGTTAGAGAAAAGCAGTTTTAAAATTGTTCTCAATCAGGAGATTTTTATGATCAGAAAAGCCTCTTCAAACGACAGCGTTGCCAGGATTATTTGTTTTTTACTGGTTGTTACAATTTGGGCATTCGTTCTGCCCCTGTCAGTTGAGGCCGCTCAGATCTCAGCAGCTGAAAGTACCGCCCAACTCCGGGCCGCGACCAATAAAATCCTGGCTCTGGACGCCACCCACAAACTGCTGAATACTGATTGTATAAAATGCCATAAGTCTGAACCAGCCGATATAAAACGAGCCGGGGGCAAGCACAGAACAGAGGTCACCTGTCTCGACTGCCACATTGACCACCTGCCGAGCGGCACAAAGACCATACCCCAGTGTTCCATGTGTCATGACCCTGCGAAGCAGGCTCATTTTGCCCTTGGAGCACGTTCCGTCTGTCTTAAATGCCATCGCAATCCTCACACGCCCTTAAACATAACCATTCCCAACAAGCACTGGGTAAATAAGGCTTGCGAGACCTGCCATCCGGAAAAGGGTAAAGAATTCAAAAAATATCCCAGCAAGCACTCCCAGAAAAATTGTACATTCTGTCACCCCAGGAAGCACAAGCGGATTGAACGCTGTCTGCAATGCCATAAACCACACGCCCCATTCATGGTCTTTAAGGACTGTCTGCGCTGTCACAAGCCTCACAGCCCCTTAAATATTCATTATGCCAGCAATATACCTAATAAATACTGCGGCGCCTGTCACACGGATATATTTAAGCTGCTCTCTAAGAGTAAAGCGAAGCATGGGAAATTCAAATGCGCTTTCTGCCACAAAAATAAGCACCCTACTGTGCCCAAGTGTCAGGACTGCCATCAGAATATCCATTCAGAAACCATTCTGTCACGCTTTAACAACGATTGCCTGAAATGTCACCGTGACCCGCATAATCTATTAATTTAGTAACCTATTCAGCGAGGGTTGCAAATTACCCTTAACTCGTAACTGTAACTGTTCAGGTAAACGCAGACTCCGAGATGGGGTACAGCTGAATAGTTATTTGATTTAAAAGGTTTTGGCGTCAATATGTCTGGCGTCATTTAAGATAAATTCAAGAAGAAAGAAAAAGACGAGGGGGAATATGAAGAAATTAAAAACAGGCACAAAATTCATAACTGTACTGGCGGCTCTATTATTTGCCTCGGTTATGCTGACCACAACCCAGGTTCAGGCCCGGCTGACCAAGGTGGCTCTGACCGCTAAGATCAAAACGATACCACCGCGTCCGGCTCTGTATGACCAGACCGTAAAACCGTTGCAGATGAAGCAATGCGCTCAGTGTCATATTGGTGTATTCAAGCTCTTAAAGGCTCAGGGCCATCGTCATCAGAAGGTATGTACCTTCTGTCATGAGGTTTATCACACTTACTCCCCCGGCCGGGTAAGCTACAAGGATGCTCTGCCCAAATGCGTTGCCTGTCACGGTCATCCGCACGGCAACAAGCCTCTCGTGGTTAACTGTAGTAATTGCCACTCCAATGCCCATAGCCCGTTGAATCTGCCCAATATCACTAGCGATATGTGCTTCAACTGCCATCCGGGGCCGCCGGCAGATCTAAAGAAATACCCCAGCAAGCATAGTGATTTAGATTGTACCGACTGTCACACCAAACACGGCTATATTCCGAATTGCACCATGTGTCATAGTGAGGATGGCGGCGAGGTATATCATATTGCGGGTAATCCCACCAACAAGGTTTGTCTGAGCTGTCATGTCAGTCCTCATAAACCTTTGCAGATTTCTTACGCGCCCAACACACCCAAGAAATTATGCGCCAGCTGCCATATGAATCCGACCCACGCCAAGGTATACGCAGATCTGAAGAAGGCTAATTCCAAGCACTTCAAACTGCTTACCTGCGCTAAATGTCATGTTCGACACGGCAAGATTCCGTCCTGCTTCAAGTGTCATGATCATAAGGGCCATCGCAAGAATTTGAAGGGTTCTGAATGTCTGCGTTGTCATACCGATCCACATAATCCGCTGAATGTGACTTTCTCGCCCACCGATCCCAAGTCCATCTGCGGTGGTTGTCACACCAAGGAGTACAAGACTCTAATAGCAAGTAATACTCGTCATTCAAAACTGACCTGCGCCTTCTGCCATCCGCATCATGGTGAGCTTCCCAAGTGTCAGCGCTGTCACGGCGTACCGCACGGCGTGGATATGCTCAAGAAGTTCGGCGGCAAATGCGGATCCTGCCATGGCACGGCCCATGATATCCGGGGCCGTATGCATGGTGCCCCGACACCGGGATCCGTACTGCAGCCCTACCTGAGGGAGTATAACAATATAGTTAAGTAAACTATGCTTGAGGGTTTACTTACTAATCCTCTGCATTAAAACCTGAAGGCCGCCGATGAATATTTAATCATCGGCGGCCTTTTTTTGTTTTTTTCGCGGTTTTCTTTTCGAGACCAAATAATCTTGAAGAGATTAATCGGCAGTAAGGAGTAGAAAAACCAAAATTGAGTTACGAGAGTCTTTTACATGGATTTCAGCATCTTGCCAGCCTCTTTCCTCTCGGGAAAGTCCTTTACCTTGAGGGCGGCTTTAAGCTCTTTACGGGCCTCATCCATTTCCCCCTGGCCCCTGAGAGCCAGAGCCAGATGATAGCGGAAGGCGGGATTTTCTGGGGCTTCAGCCACCGCCTGCCGCAACTGGCTGGCAGCCAAAACGTATGAATGACGCTGCAAATGAATCCAGCCTAAGGTATCAGCAACACTTGGATTATCGGGCCTGGCATTTTTGGCGATGAGTCCTAAACGCAGCGCCTCACCAAGATCGGCCCCCGGCTCATGGCTGATAATCCAGGCCAGATTGTTGGCCGCCTCCGGCAGCTCGGGGTTGAGTGTAAGGGCGTGCTGATAAAGGGCCTTGGCGCCTTTAATATCTTTCTCAGCCTCCAGGGCAGAAGCAAGAGACATCAGGGCAGGCAGATAATCGGGCTTCACCCGCAGATAGTCCTGGCAGATGACCGCCGCCTCCCGGCTCCGGCCCCGGGAATTTAAAATAGAGGCCGCCAGCATAAAGGCCCCGGCTCCCTGCGGCCGCAGGGTACGTACTCTCTTGCAGAGATCAAGGGCCTCGGAATATTTATGATCGACGGTTAATAAATTAGCCAGCAGCAACAGATCACCAGGATTATCCGGCTGGCCGCGCAACTGTTCACGCACCCTGGTTATGGCGCTCGGCAAATTACCACCAGCGCTCATTATCCTGGCCACCCCGGCCAACGCCCGGCTGTTTGCGGGCCGCAGACTTAAAATCTTCTCTAACATCTCACGGGCCCTGGCCGGTTGCTTGCGCCCCAGATAGGTATCAGCAAGATTGGCGTATATTTCAATATTATCCGGCAGCATCTTGGAAATTTTTTCAAACAATTTCAGGGCATTACTATATTCTTTCTTGCGGATCAGAGACTGGCCTATAATTACGGCAGCCCGAAAGTCATAGGGTTGCAGACGCAGGGCGGTAGCCGCCTCTCTCGCTGCCCCGTCAAAATCGCGGCTTAACAGATTAAGCTGACCCAGCAGAGTATGGGCTCCAGCGAGACGGGGATTAGCCGCCACCGCCGCGGCCGCCTCTTTACGGGCCAACCCCAGCTTACCCATACCAAAAAGAGCCATACCCTTTTGATAATGAGCCTCGGCCATTCGCGGCTGCTCTTTAAGCAGGGCATTCAAGATATCCAAGGCATCCTGCCCCTTGTTGTCTCTAATAAACAATTTGGCCCGCACCAGACGGGCCAGGGGCTGTTTAGCATCAATCTTTAAGACCTCGGCGCTCTCCTGTTCCGCCTGCTTAAACTTATGGCGCTCAAAATGAAAATCGGCCAGCTCCGCCTTGATCGGCAACGATTCCGGATGCCTGCTCAAATCCTGCCGCAAAGCGGCCTCGGCCTGTTTAAACTTACCCTGGTGTTTATAGAGAGCAGTGAGCAAGAGACCAAATTCACTTTTTTCAGGAAAGATCCCGCGGGCTGACTTGAAGCAGTCCTCAGCCTTATCTAACCGGCCAGTCTCCGTATAGAGGGCGGCTAACATCATATAAGGCCTAATGGATTTTTTAAAGGCAGCCCGCATGGATATTATCTGCTTCTCAGCCTTATCATATTGTTTGTTCTTCATATAGAACACAACAAGGGCCTGCTGAAAGCCAAAATTATTCGGCTGCAGTTTGACGGCCCGCCGCAGGGCCTTTTCCGCCTCGGCAGCTTTACCAGCGGCCATCAAGACCCTGGCTTTAGTCAGATAGGCCCGGCCAAGATCGGGCTTTGCGGTCAAGGCCTTGTTAATAGCAGTCTCAGCGGCAGAAATATTCCTGGCCAGGATATCAAGATTCGCCTCGAGAACCAGAGCCGGGGCATAATTGGGATTTCGAGCCAAAATTTTGTTTACCCGTAGCCGGGATTCACTGGTTTTATGGCCAAGATACAAAAGCTCAGCGGTCTTGAGCTGGGCGTCAAGGTTAGCCGGGTTCAGAGAAGCGGCCCGCGACAACTGCCTAAAGGCCTTAGCAGGATCATTAAGTTTGAGATACAAAAGCCCTAATTGATAACGGGCCGGGGCATATTTAGGGGCAATTTGGGCCGCGTTTTTAAACTCAATAACGGCCGCTTTATCATCACCCTTTTTGAGATAACTTATCCCCCGTTCATAGGCCGCCTGTTTCTGTTTTTCCTTATTGGCACAACTGACAACCAACAGGCAGAGGGCAAGCATGATTATCAAACGCTTCCACATCCCATATTTCATCTTTATCCCCCTTTAATGTAACTATTCAGCTGTACCCCATCTCGGAGTTACACTTATCCGCCACTTATCCGTGCATCTAATCCAGACGGTAATAACTCCCCTGTTTCAGCCATTTTGCCATGTTAAGGGCCAGGGTATAGTTATCTCCCGCCAGGAAACGGTTTTGGAAGATGGCGTCATCGGCAAAAATAATGAAATGGCCATGTCCAAGCTGGCCGGTGACAATCTCGCTGAAGGCCTGAACCGCATCCCCCGCATCAAGTTTTTGATCATGGTTAAGGTCAACCCAGGCCTGGGGACTGGTACGGGCAATGACATTAGCCGCCAGGCGGGTGTTCAAAGCCCAGGCCCCATACAGATTAATTCGGGACAGCCCCTTAGTCAGCGGGTGAGGAGCCAGATTCGTCACATAGAAATTGGTGTTGCCGGGCGGGTCAAGCAAATTAGTCCTTTCGTGGACAATGTTAGTGGATACCGCTACGCCAAGTGCGGTCAAGAGCCCGGCTGTCGGCGAGGCAATATGAAGCATTACCACCAGCTGGCCGCCTTTGTTTATAAAATTCCTGATAGCGGCTATTTCCATCCGGCTGTCGGGTTGAAAGGGGCCGGATATTATCAGGGTGGATATCCCCCTTAATAATTCAGTAGTCAACGGCCTGGTAGAGGACTTAACGATGAAGCCCTGGCCCTTAAAGATTGCCGCTAAATTCGAGAGATCAAGGGCCTTATTCTGCCCAATCAAAAAATGTTGCTTATGGCCCTCGTCGAAGAGCAGAACCGGGGCCGCTGGCTTCTGGCTGAAGGCGGTATGGGGGGCGAAGATTACGAGCAATATAATTAGTACCTGCAGCATGGTGATCCTCCTCTAAGGCGGGGGTAAATAAAATGGCAGCGATTAGCTTATTGGCAGGGAGATGGTAAAGGTGGTGCCCCGGGCCGAGGTCTCTGTTACCTCAATATTCCCCCGGTGTTTTTTCATGATTCCATAACTGACCGAGAGTCCTAACCCGGTTCCCTCCACCGCTGGTTTGGTAGAAAAAAATGGCTCAAATATATGTATGAGGGCGTTATCCTTAATCCCCTTACCAGTATCCTTGATATGCAGGAGGGCCATATTGTCGACAACTTCCGTTGAGATAGTGATAATACCCTGGCCAGGATAAATTGATTCCTGAGCATTGTTCAGGCAGTTTAAGATGACCTGTTTAATTTGATCTGCAACGGCCGTAAGTCTGGGCACTTGAGTTTGATAATCTTTCTTAACAAGAATTTTATTCTCTTTAAAGCTTTTTTTACAAAAAAGCAGCATATCGTCAATGGCCTTGTGAATATCCATGGGCGAAGGCGCCCCGCTGGTCGGGCGGTTAAAGTTTTGCAGATTGCTGATTAAATCCTTGACCCGCTGGCATTCCTCAACGGCCAGATCTAACATCTCGGAGTCATCTTGATCCATAATGGCGGTCTTATGCAGTCCGATGAGAAAATTCCTGATCCCGATAATGGGGTTGCCGAATTCATGGGCGATGGAGGCGGCCAGTTTACCGACCGCGCTTAGTTTCTCGGCGTGCAGTAACTGCTCATAGGTTTTCTGGAGCTGCATGGTGCGCTCTTTGACCCTTTTCTCCAAGATATCCTGATAGAGCAGTAATTTTTCCTCCATCTCCTTGCGGTCGGTGATGTCCTGCAGGGTTTCAATTGCCCCGATTATTTCACCCGCTCGATTAATGAGGGGCGCGGCGGTAAAAAAAAGCCACTTGTACTCTCCCTGCCACTCAAAGCGATCCTCCACTTCATAGGAATTTTTAAGCAGAACTGAGCGCCGATATTTATGGTCATAAAAACGTTTTATCTCTCGTTCCGGGGCCTTTTCAAGAACTAAATCAGCCATGGTGGGCCGTTTGTGGGAGTAAAAGGCCCGCCACTGGACATCACGGCCAATTACCTCCTCATAGGCTAATCCCGTCAAACGGGCCAGGGCTTTGTTCCAGTGAGTAATTCGGTGATTTTTATCAAGTACGAAGGTGGGAATGGAGTTACCGTCAATGATCTGGCTCAAGCGCTCTTTGCTCTCTGATAACTTTTCCTGGACAGTCCTTCTCTCTGATATTTCACGAGCCAGGATAATGTTGGTCTCTACCTGATTCGCCCCATCAATAAATTGGTTTTCCAGGGCCTGGTATAAATCACGCAGCTCATTTATCTGGCTCTGTAAAGGAGTGATATCCCTGACCAGCAGTGACCAGCCAGCCTCATCACCTGCGGCAAATCCAGCAAATGATAATTGCCAGTATCTTACCTTGTCGTCTTGAATTAACGAGATTATATTATCCTCGCCGGCCGGCCGACCGATATAGAGCCGCCATAATTCACGATAGCGGTTGGGAAGCAGGTCAAAAATATTGCCCCCAACAAATAAATCATCGGCGCTCAAAGACTTGAAAAAGCCTTTAAAGGATGGATTGAAAAAGACTATTTCACCTGACAAATCACAGCACAGGGTGCCTTCCGAGCGTTGGGAGAAAATGGCGCCAAGTGTTAAATTATCCATACTTTCTTTCTTCTATTAAAGTTACAGCCTGCTGGTTATTATCCTGAAATTTTTATGGGAAGCTTCAACCTGTTAAATATCAATATTGACAAAAACGTGAGAGCCGTCAAGCCTTTTATCCAAAGGCCTTCAGCCGCGGCCAACGGGACAGTTAAAAAGATGGGGCAGAGCACCAAAAAATCGTTTGCTTATCTCCCTTAGTTTGAGTAATTTATTGATTTCCCAAAATATTCTATCCGGAGCGGCCATATATGCAAGACCTAAGCCTTATCAATATGTTCATCAATGCCGGGCCCACGGTAAAATTTGTTATGCTACTGCTTTTAAGTTTTTCCGTTGGCTCCTGGTATATTATCTTTAAAAAACTCATCCTTTACAAAAAGGTACGGCAGGATTCAGCCCTCTTTCTGGAGCGTTTCTGGCAATGCAAAAACTTAGGTGACGCCATTGGCCCTGCCGAGGAAACGCCATTGAGCCCGGAGGCCAATATCTTTATCAGCGGCTATAATGAATTGCAAAAGTTAAATAAAAGACGACCGATGGTCGGCGGCGGTAACGATACCCTTGATATGCGTCTGGCTGGGATGGATAATCTTAAACGGGCTGTTAACCGGGCAGCAGCCGGAGAAATGGAGAATCTGGCCCGAACTCTCAACTTTCTCGCTACCACCGGTAGCGCTACTCCCTTTATCGGTCTTTTTGGCACAGTCTGGGGGATAATGAGTTCCTTTCATGGTATAGGCCTGCGGGGTTCCGCCTCGCTGGCCGTGGTGGCCCCCGGTATTTCTGAGGCCCTGGTCGCCACCGCCGCCGGTTTGGCGGTGGCCATTCCAGCGGTAATATTTTTTAATAATTTTGCCAGCCAGTTGAACTATTTTGAAAATGACATGGATCGTTTTACAACTGATTTTTTAAATCTCATTGAACGTGATGTCATTGGCCGCTCGACGGACTAATTACAAGCGCTCAACAGATCACACTCTTGACTTTACAACATCTCGAAATGTAGCGGTACGATTAGGATCGTATGCGTGCAGCAGGGCGTTCATGGAGCGCTTACATAAACATTAACAATCAGGGCGGCATAAGCGAATGAGACGAGGCAGGCAGCGGCGCATGATGTCGGAGATAAATGTTACACCAATGGTGGATGTCATGCTGGTACTCTTGGTTATTTTCATGGTGACAGCGCCCATGATGACCCAGGGAGTTGACGTGGATCTGCCCAAGACGACTTCCAGGGCTCTGCGCCAGCAAGAAAGGCCAATTGTTATCAGTATTAATAAGCGAGGCGATATTTTCCTGAACCGGGTGAAGGGCAGTGAGAAAATTCTGCGCCAACAATTGCGGAAACTGGCTTTAAACAATGGTACTAAGCGGCCGATCTATCTCAAGGCCGATCGTCGGGTGCAATATGGTGTGGTGGCGGTGGTTATGGCCGACATAAAGGCCGCCGGGTTCAACAAACTGGGGATGGTGACAAAGCCCAGAGAAAGACGCTGATATATCCGGGCCCTCATGACTGACTTTTTTACCCTAACAGGGAACGGAACTCACGCCCCGTATTGGAAGATGCCGCTGGTCTTAACAGCGCTTCTGCATCTGGCTGTTTTTCTGCTCTTGATTATGCCGCCTTCATTCTTACGGCCCAGGCATGATTTTCAGGAAATCCAGACCATTAATCTCTTCACTGCCGCCGAGCTTAAAGCAAAGCTCAAACCGCCCCGTCGTCATGCCGCGCCACCCAGGGCCAGCCGTCCTTCCCGGCCCCGGCGCAAGGCGCCGCCTCCGCCGCCCAGGAAGGTTAAATCAATTAATATTGACCAGCCGCGGCCCCTGGTTCCGGCTAAACCGGCCAAGGTGGTATCTTTAAGGCCCCGCAGGCTCAAGAAAAGGGTTCCGCCGTCGGTTAAGCATGAAAATATCAACGATGAGCTGTTACGCCGGGGGCTGGAGGGCATAAGAGCCCGGCTTAAGGCCAGACAGAAGGTTAGACAGGTAAAAAGTGCCCTGGCAGAGCTTGTGAAGAATCTGCAGTCCACAAAAGTTGCCCCAGCCCCGCAGAAAAGCAAACCAGCTCCATCTGCCGCGCCTGACACAACCAAGGAGGTTCAGGCCGGGGCCGAATCTAACCAAACGGCCCGTAACGCTGCTGAGGCCGCCAGTTTTAAACTGGCCCTGCGGCGTTATTATATGCTTATTTCATTGCGAATACACGAGCATTGGTCATTGCCGAAGACTCATAACTGGGATAAATCCTTAAAGGCGGTTGTTATTATCAATATCCGCCGGGATGGAATTGTCTCCAAGATAATTTTTGAAAAAAAATCAGATAATATGTATTTTAACCAGTACGTCAAGAAAACCATTGAAGAGGCCTCGCCAATGCCACCGTTCCCGTCCGACCTCAAAAGAGAGCGCCTTGAGATCGGTCTGCGCTTCATGCCGGGCGGTATGTTTTAACCTAAAATATTTGTTTTTTAGTAACTATTTAGGTGTGACTGTAAATTGCCCTAAACAGTTACGTTTTTTATTACTCCCCCAATTCAATTATGATGAGATTTATCCGTGGTATCAGTTCCATTATTTTAGCGCTTCTTTTTTTGGTAATCAGTGGTATCAGGCCCGCCGCGGCCATGGTCTATCTTGATATTACCTCGGCTGATTTGATTCAGATGCCGGTGGCTGTGCCAGCCTTTATCAACAAGAAGGCCCCCGACAAGATAACCGACAAGGGCCGCTACCTGGCTGACCTTGCCAGCCGCGCCCTCGCTCTGCACGGTTTCATCTCCATTGTCCCGGCTAAGAGTTATACCGAGGGCCGGGGGGTGAACTGGCAGAAGGCCGGGGCAGACTTTGTCATGTTAGGCAGCTACAATAGGGACAAGTCCGGCATGGTGCTGGAAATCCGTTTTATTGATCTCAGCAATAAACGGATGATTGTTGGAAAACGCTATCATGTCTCATGGTCAAAGGGCGCACTGCTGATCCGTAAATTCTGCGATGAGGTCATTTATAAATTAAGCGGCCGCAGGGGGATCAGTAATACCAAAATTGCCTTTGTCTCAGACAGGAGCGGTTACAAAGAGGTTTATGTCGCTGACATTCTGAGCGGTAAGGCACGCCAGATTACCAAGCACCACAATATAACGGTATCTCCCCGTTTTACTCCCGATGGCCGCCAGCTGGTCTATACCTCTTATCATCGTGGCAATCCTGATCTTTATATAACTAATCTGGCCCAGAGCAGGTTTACCAGGGCGCTGTCCTGGCGTAAGGGCTTGAATCTCGCGCCATCCTGGGCGCCGGATGGCAAAACAATGCTGATAACCCTTAGTAAAGACGGCAATCCTGATATATATCTGCTGACGGCCCGCGGTCGGATTATCCGCCGTATTACGAAGAACGACGGGATTAATGTTTCTCCTTCCTGGGCGCCGGATGGGCGTCATTTCGCCTTTGTCTCCGACCGCAGCGGTACCCCGCAGATATATACCATGGATATTAAGACCGGTATTACCACCCGCATTACATACCAGGGGGCCGAAAATACCACGCCAGCCTGGTCGCCGTCGGGGACTAAAATTGCCTTTACCGGCCGGGTGAATAACACCCATCAGATATATATAATTAATGCCCAGGGCGGTCAGGCCGAGCAGCTCACCAAATACTGGGGCGACTATGAATCTCCCTCATGGTCGCCGGACAGCCGGCAATTAGTCTTTTCACGTCAGCGTAGCGGCCGCAAAGAACTCTGCCGTATATTCGTTAAAGGGCATAAGGTTATTCCCCTGTTTAAAAATTTAAAGGGCAACCAGACCTTCCCCCAGTGGTCGCCCCGTCTGCCTTATTAATTCGATCAGGAGCGCAGGTTATGTCAAAATTTATCAAGTTCGCAATTATTCTTTTGGTATTACCATTATTGACCCAATGTGTATCCACGCAGGATCTCAATACCGTGGATCTAAAGATCAGAAATCTCAATAACCAGCTACGGACAACCGGTAAGGGCCGGGCCGCCCGCCTTGATGAAATTCTCCGGCAGCAGGCCGCCATGAGTAACAGGCTAGATCAGTTAAATACGCAGATGCTACAGGTTAAGGGGCAGTTGGAGGCTGGCAGTCATAACGATGTGGTTATTCAGGGCAGGAGCAAGGAACTGAAAAAGAATCTGAACCAGAAAATTAATGATCTGGCCGAGCAGATTGCCTTGTTGACTGATCAGTTAAATCAGAGTAATGAACGGCTGGCACAAGCTCAGAAGGAGGCAAAAAAAGCGGCTCAGGACGCTTTGGACGCCAACCGCCAGGCCCTGGGGGCTCAAGCCAAGGCAGAGAAGGCAGCTACGGTGGCGGCGGCCGCTGAACGACGGGCGGCGGCCGCTGAAAACAAGGTGGCTGAACTTGAGAAACACCGGGCCAGAGCGCGGCGTAATGCCCTGCGCCAGATTGTTCCCAGCCGCAAAAAGATAAGTCCGGCGGAGGCCAAAAAAATTACCAGGGGCAGCCGGAAGAGCGGGGCCAAAACCGGCCTGTCTAAGGAGACCGCCGCTAATAAGCTGTACAATAAGAGCCTTGCTCTGTTCAGAAAAAGCAAATTTAAGGAGTCTTACAGAACCTTTAAAAAATACATTGCCCTGTATCCCAAGGGGCGACTGGCCCCTAACGCACGCTTCTGGATGGGGGATTGTTATTACAGCCAGCAGGATTATGAACTGGCTATTCTCGAATACCAGAAGGTTATCGCCGATTATCCTGAGAATCCCAAGGCCCCAGCCGCCCTTTTGAAGCAGGGCCTGGCCTTTGAGAAGTTGCAGGACAAAAAAACCGCCGTGATTGTCTATAAAAAACTGCTGGCCAAATATGCGGGTAGTTCCCAGGCGGCAGCAGCTAAAAAACGACTTGCAGTTCTAAAATAAACGTAACTATGCAGCTGAACAGTTACAACTAAACCAAATCAAACAAGAAAGTGATATTCCAAGACCTGCCCCTGCTCCTGGGCCATACCCAGGACAAGGGGCTTGATATTAGTGGCCTGCGCGCTCCGGCCGCTGCCCTGGCCGCCTGCCTCAGCGCCCGGCAATCGGGGAGGCCCGTCCTCTGCGTCTCAACCAGCGAGTCCGGGGCCAGGCAGATTAGTGAGGACATGGCGCTCTTCACCAATCTGCCAATATTCAATTATCCCGGCTACGAGATACCGCCCTACACCCCGTTGTCTCCCGACCCGTACACCACCGCCCAGCGTCTCAGTACCCTCTACAAGATCAAGACCACCAGCGGCCCCTTCCTGGTCACAACCTCAGCCGAGGCCCTTTTACGACGGGTCATGCCAGCCGGGATTCTCACCGGCTTGACGGAACTGCTTATTGCCGAAGAGGAAATTGACCTTGACAATTTCCTGCGCTCGCTGAACACGGCAGGGTATGAGAGCAGCACTCTGGTGCAGAATGCCGGGGAATACAGTCTGCGGGGTGACATCTTGGATATTTTCCCCGCCGGCTTTACCTGTCCCATCCGCCTCAATTTTTTTGGTGACTTCATTGAGACCATGCGGCTCTTCGATCCCATCAGCCAACGCTCCATCGAGGATATAAGTGAAGCGGAGATTATTCCGGTAAATGATGTTGTTTTCCCCGCCAGTTCCGAGGGCCGGGAGGCCATTAATGAGCGGATTAACGCCTACGCCAGGCAGTTGTCCTGGCCGACGGAAGGGCTTGATGCCTTACGGGAAAAGACCTCGCAAAACCTTAAATTCCCCGGCATTGAATTTTTCCTGCCCCTCTTTTATGACCAGTTGTTAGACCCCCTTGCCTGTCTGCCGACCGACACCATAATCCTGCTAATGGATCCGGCCGCTCTACAACAATCCGCCGAACTGGTATGGGAACGGGTTACGGCCAATCATCAGGCTGCTGCCGCCGAACAGACAATAGTGGTGCCGCCGGCGGATCTCTTCATTTCACCAGCTGAATTAAACGAACAGTTCACCGCCAATAAGGCCCACCGCCTCCATGACTTTGAGACCACCGTCCCCGGCCGGCAAGATGACCGAGCCGTTAAAATAAACTGCGGTAATCATAAGCTATTAAAGCAGCATCTTGAGTTACAGCGCCAGAAGGAAGGCCTTCTTACCCCCCTCGTCCGGCAGCTTAAAACCTGGCTTGACAACGGGGATATCATTCATATTGCCTGCCGTTCAGAACGCCGCCGCGGCCATCTGCGCCAGATGCTTGAGGGCCGCGGGCTGCCAGTTACGGAACATGGCACCGAGCCCCTCGCCCTCCAGGCCGGTCGGGAGACAATCCACCTCTACCCCGCCCCGCTCTCCACCGGTTTTGATCTCCTTGACGAGCAGATTCACTTTATCTCCGAATTAGAGTTGTTTGGCGAGAACCGCATTGCCGCACCCCGCAAAAAAGGCAGAATCAAAGAGACGGCACCGCTTAATTTCGAGCAGCTTCATATTGGCGATGTAGTCGTTCATCTTGATCACGGCCTGGGAATATACGACGGTATCATCAACATGAAAACCGGCAAGACAGTTAGTGATTTCATGCAGATATCATATAAAGGCAATGACCGCCTCTATGTGCCCATGGAACGGATTAACACGGTGAGCAAATATAACGGTCTCTCTGATAAAAAGCCGGTTATCACCAGCTTAGGCAGCAAGGCGTGGAATCGGGCCAAGGCCAAGGTGCATGAGGCGGTATGGAAGGTGGCCGATGATCTATTAAAGCTCTACGCCCGCCGTAAACAGGAAAAAGGCATTGCCTTCTCGCCCCCTGACACCATGTATCAGGAGTTTGAAGAGTCATTCCCCTATGATGAAACCAGCGGCCAGCAAAAGGCGATTAATGATGTTTTAAAGGATCAGACCTCGGAACGCTGCATGGACCGCCTGGTGTGCGGCGATGTGGGCTTTGGCAAGACCGAAGTCGCGGCCCGGGCCGCCTTCAAGGTCGTGGCCGACGGCCGCCAGGTGGCCATATTGGTTCCCACCACGGTTCTGGCCGAGCAGCATACCGAGACCTTCAGGGAGCGAATGGCGGGCTTCCCGGTTAATATCGGCAGCCTGAACCGCTTCCGTACCCCAGCCCAGCAGCGGGAGATCATCCAGGGGCTTAAAAGCGGCGGCATTGACATCGTCATCGGTACTCACCGCCTGCTCTCCAAGGATGTGGCGTTCAAAAATCTCGGCCTGCTGATTATTGACGAGGAGCACCGTTTCGGGGTTCGTCACAAGGAGCGCTTAAAGAGTCTGCGGGTGGGAGTTGATGTCCTGACCCTCACCGCCACTCCCATCCCCCGCACCCTACAAATGTCTCTCCTCGGAGTGCGCGACCTCTCCATCATCCAGACCCCGCCCCGCCACCGCCACTCGGTAAAAACCTTTGTGGCTCAATATGATGATCTGGTAATAAAAGAGGCGGTCATCAAGGAGTTACAGCGCGGCGGCCAGGTCTTCATCGTCCACAACCGGGTACACTCCATTCAGGAGGTGGCCTTCAAGATTCAAGGTCTGGTGCCAGAGGCCAGGATTGCCGTGGCCCATGGCCAGATGCCGGGGAATATATTAGAGGATATCATGTTCAGCTTTATCCATCACAAGGTGGATATCCTCATCTGCACCACGATTATCGAGTCGGGCTTAGATATCCCCAATGCCAACACCATTATCATCACCAGGGCCGACCGCATGGGCCTGGCCGGCATTTACCAGTTGCGCGGCCGGGTGGGCCGCAGCCGGGTGCAGGCCTATGCCTATCTGCTGGTTCCCTCCATGGAGCAGATCAGCAAGGATGCCAAACAGCGCCTGCGGGCTCTGATGGAATATAACGAACTGGGCGGCGGTTTCAAGTTAGCCATGAGCGATCTCCAGATTCGGGGCGGCGGTAATATACTCGGTGAATCACAGAGCGGTAATATTGCCGCCGTCGGCTATGATCTCTATCTTGATCTCTTGCAGAATACGGTAAATGAATTAAAGAAAAAATCAGCCGGTCTATTGACTGACACCGAGGCCGCCCCGGAGATTGACCCGGAGATTAATCTCGATATATCAGCTTTTATTCCTGAATCCTATGTGCCGGACACCAACCAGCGCTATATCGCCTACCGCAAAATAGCGGCGGTGAAATCAACGGCCGAGGCCCAGGAATTAGAGGCTGAGATGCTGGATCGTTACGGCAAACTGCCCCGGGAAACCAAAAATCTAATCGAAACCGTGAGTTTAAAGGAGGAGTTACGACGGCTGCGGATTACCAAACTTGAGCAGAGCCCGGCCTGTTTCGTGTTCTCATTTGCCGAGGATACTCCGGTAACCCCACAACACATCCTCATCTTCATAAAGCTACAACGGGGAAAAAGCCGCCTGACCCCGGATAGCCGCCTAATTGTCGATACGGTAATCGCCTCCACGGAACCGCTCTTTGAGCGTTTAAAAAAGATATTGCGCGCAATCTGGTAGCAGAGTAGTTTTGCATATCAACTATATATTATGTAAAGGGTAAAAATTTATGCGAATCAAGATATTATTAGGTGCCTTATTCATTCTCTTCTTCACCACTATGGCCAACGCCGAGCTGGTTGATAAAATCGTCGCCATTGTCAATAACGACATAATCACCCTCTCCGACCTCAACAACGAGGGTAAAAGTTATTTCCAGGCCATTATCCATAAGGCCCCCACCGACCGCCTTAAGGCTACGCTTATCAAGGCTAAGAAGGAGGTTTTAAGTAATATGGTGGATCAGCTGCTCCTTGAACAAGAGGCCGCCAAAATCGGCATTGAGGTCAGCAAGGAAGATATAGACAACGCCGTTACTGATATCCTCCGCAACAATAACATTACCATGCAGAAATTCCGAGCCGACCTGAAGGCCATGAGAACCACTGAAGCTCAGTATCGTCAGAAGATAAAGCAACAAATCCTGCGCTCCCGGCTGGTAAGTTTTGAGATCCGTTCAAAGATTGTTATTCCCGAGGCGCGAATAAAGGCCTATTATGAGAAAAATTACCAGAATAAGCCAAACGACACCAAGGGTTACCATATCCTGCAAATCGGTATTACCTGGGGTGGGAACTCACGGGTCAAGAGCCGGTCGGAGGCCCTGGAGAAGGCTAAATACGTCAAAGCCAAACTCGAAGCCGGTGGTAACTTCAAGGAATTGGCCCGTTCTTTTTCTAATCTGCCCTCAGCCGCTGACGGCGGCGATATAGGCGTATTCAAAAAAAGTGATCTGGCACCCTATATGGAAAAGGCCATCGTTAATATGCGGGTTGGCCAAATCAGTCAAATTATCGCCACCCCTTCCGGCTACCAGATATTCAAGCTCACCAATGCCCCAAACCAGAAACCCCGAACCTTAAGCACGGTTCATGACGAGATAAAGAATATTCTCTACAAACAGGAGGAAGAAAAAGAATATCAGAAGTGGCTCTCATCCCTGCGCCGAAAGGCCTTTATCAAATACAACCCCTGAGGGGTTTAAGTAAATATCCGTCAGACCCGCCAGCTATATTCCAAATATTCGTTGGTCACATAACCATGCGTAATCTAAAGACAACCAGGCTGGTGGTAATAAGAACGCAGGAATTAGGCGAATCAGATAAGTTAATTACCGGCTATAGCAAGGAGAGTGGCAAGATTCAGTTACTGGCCAAGGGTGCCAAACGGAGCCTTAAACGGTTTGTCAACAAGCTGGAGCTCTTCTCCTGCCTAACCGTCCAATATAACGACAAGTATCGCCTGCCCATCATTAACTGGGCAGAACTGCTTGATAGCTTCCTGCCCCTGCGCCAGCGCTACAGCTCCTATACAGCCGCCATTCTGATCTGTGAACATCTCTACTATTGGACAGCTGCCAACGATGGCGATGAGGAGTTATTCAGCTACCTGCTGTGGTTCCTGAAGGAATTAGCCCACCAACCCGCCCGGAGCAGTCAATTCCTGGTTCTCTTCCTCAGCAAGTTCTATGACCGCCTGGGATACCGGCCGGATTTGACGGCCTGCGCCATCTGCGGTAAACTGGATAATACCGCCGCTCCCTTTGCCTTCCGAATCGGACAAGGTACCATAATCTGCCGCCGCTGCTACATAAAAAGAGGGGCTATATCTCTTGCCCTGCCGACTATCAAACTGTTAGGTCTGGCCTTTGAGCTGCCGGTGGAAAAATTATCCCGCCTTAAATTAAACACCCAGACCTGCCGGGAGGCGCTTAATCTCTTCCGCTGCTACGGCCGTTACCTTCTCGACCGGGACATACAGGCCTGGCAGGCTCTGAACACCGCGGGATATCCTATTTTAATGTAACTGTTTAAGTCTGACTATAAATTGCCCTAAGCACTGAACTGTAACATTTTAATAAATAATTTTTCTTGACAAGAGGGCAATGTTTTTCTATTTTACAGTCTTTCAATTTGGTGCTGGGGAGTGGTCTAATGGCAAGACAGCAGACTCTGACTCTGCGTATTCGGGGTTCGAATCCCTGCTCCCCAGCCAAATTTCCTGCCCCTTATTATCCATCCAGGGCATTGCGGATCGTTTGAGCCAGGAGTTCCCGGCTTACCGGCTTCATTAAGTACCACGCTATCCCTATTTCACGGGCTTTTTCCTCATTAATCAGCTCGCTGAATCCCGTACACAGCACTACTGGTATTGCTGGCCTAATTTTTAAAACCGCCGCCGCCAGTTCAGCCCCTGTCATCCTCGGCATAGTCATATCCGTACAGAGCAGATCAAATTGTTCCGGGGTCTGGCGAAACAGCTCAAAGGCCTGCAAGCCGTCACAGCAGCCAACTACCTTATAACCCAGATTAGACAATATTTTTTTCTGCAGCTTTAAAACTCCAGGATTGTCTTCCGCCAGGAGAATACGCTCATGACCGGTAAGCTTGACCTTGACAGCTGGCCCCACTGCCGGCTCTTCATCATCAATTATATATTCCTCCGGCAAGACGGGTAAATAAACGGCAAAAGTTGTTCCTCTGCCCAGCGTACTTTCCACCTTTACGGCCCCATGACAACGGGTAACCACGCCATGCACCACCGCCAGCCCCAGCCCCGTCCCCTCGCCCTGAACCTTAGTGGTAAAATAGGGCTCAAATATCCGCTCCCGCACATCAGACGGTATGCCGGGGCCGGTATCAGCCACCGTCAATCTGACAAAAAGCCCCTGCTCAAGATGGAATTTACACGCCAGCTCATACTCCACCCCCTCCACCGTATCAAGGGAAACCACCAATGTGCCGCCGTCCCGCATGGCGTGATAAGCATTGGCACAGAGATTAATTATAACCTGGTAAATCTGAGTCGGATCGGCCAGCACCGGCGGACATTGCGCATTAATATTCTGTTTTATCTCAACGGTTGCAGGAATGGTTGAACGAAGAAATTTCAAGGCCTCCTTGCAGACAAACTGAATCTGCAGGGGTTGAAGCTGTTGCTCGTGTTGACGACTGAAGGTCAGGATCTGTCTCACCAGCTCACGAGCCCGGTTACTGGCCGCCAGGACCTCATGGAGATAGGAATCCAACTCACCGCTGGAATTTTTTTCATCAATAGCCAGAGAGGTAAAGCCCAGAATGGCGGTTAATATATTATTAAAATCATGGGCTATGCCACCAGCCAGAGTGCCGATGGCCTCCATTTTCTGAGCCTGACGCAGCTGCTCTTCGAGGTGTTTTTTCTCCTTCTCCGCCTCGACAACTCTGGTTATATCATTAAAGACCAGGATGGAGACATCTGCCAGAACAGTACCATATACCCTGACGATACGGCGGCTGCCATCCAAGCAGGTTAAGTGATACTCTGCCGCCTTAATCTCCCTATTACCGGCTCGGGCCTCGTCAATAATACTTTGCCAGCGGCCCATTGACTGCCGCCTCTCATCTGCGTCGGGACAGACTCTGAACCAGAATTTATCCAGATTGGGAATATCCTGCCGCCGGTAACCGAAGGTGGAGACGATCTTCTGATTAATAAAATCAATCGCGCCATCATTATTAATCATGACCATGGGTACCGGAGCGTATTCCAGCAGACGGCGGAAACGCTCCTCACTCTCTAACAATTTACCGGCCATCTCCTCCTGGCGGCTTAATAGTTTCACCATCTTACTGCCGCCAAAAAACAGTGCGGCAATACCCACCAGCCAGATAAGGAGATGAAAGGCAATAAAGGGCCGGTATTGCCAAGCTTGAATGGCATAGAACTCCTTTAAAGGCACAGAAATACTGATTCCGCCCCTGGTATCGCCAAGTTTATAGCCCTGAGCAGCATGACATTTCAAACAGCTTTGCTTAACCTTTAAGGCGTGCATATAGCGCAGAAACGAACTACCGCGCCGCTGAACCACCGAAAAGACATCAGCCCTGCCGCCCCGGGCAAATTGTTTTAGCGCCCTTCGCTCCCAGGGATCAGGGGCATTCTCCGGCCGCAGAGGCCGCAGACTGGTGATATGGCTCTGAAACCCATATTGGCCATACTGCGCCTTGGCCATATTATAGACCTCCCGGCTCATGGAGGCGGGATTAATCAGGGTAAGACGGCGGCCGGAGGAGGTGACAACATCCCGTTCCGGGATATTGGAAAGATATGGATTGGGGGGCGTCAATTTACTGACCGGGGCATAAACGCCGCCATGGCTGGCGGCCCAGCGCCGGTACAGAACATCCTTTTGAAAGGCGTGAACAGCGGCCGCTTTGGCCATGGAAAGTACCTCTTTCCTGGCCTGCTTAAAATTCCAAAATATCGAGAAGGTAATAAGGGCCGTCCAGAGAATGGCCAGGGCGATTAAATATCGCCTGAGATACTGATGCGGTTGAAAATTATTCGCCATAGAATCAGGCCATTGTAAGATCTTTTATCGATTAGCAAACTCGGGGTGATAGACAGGAAAACAGCGGAACCAAAAAATGTCCCTACTTTATATAGTCCGCAATAAGAGAGAAAATGTCAAGACGGATTATGCCCGCAGAAGGAGACCTTACCGCTCATTCTAATGCCGCGGATTCCGGTTCTGGCAGATTAACTTGCCATGATTCTAGCCCAACTCCTCCGGCAAAGCGGTATTAAGCCTGTTACAAGGATAATTTTGGCAGGATGAAGGAGAAAATTCGGCCGAGAACAGTAAGCACAAGATCATCTATGGCGGTTTTTACAGGCCTTTAATAACTTCGGCAAGTATCTCGCTCAGTTCACCAATTTTGTATGGCTTTGGGATAACACCGTTAAAGCCGTATTCCTTGAAATTGGCCATGATGGGGTCGGTGGCGTAGCCGCTTGAAGCAATAGCCTTAATGCCTGGATCAATGGCCCGCATTCTGCCAATTGCCTCTTTGCCGCCCATACCTCCGGGTATGGTGAGATCCATTATGACGACATCAAACGGTTTTCCTTCTTCCCGGGCCTTGAAGTACAGCTCAATAGCCTCCTCTCCGCCCTGGGCGGTATCAACCTCACAGCCAAGATATTGAAGCATTTTCGCGGCTACTTCTCTGATGTTTTCATCGTCATCCATGACCAGCACTTTTCCAGCCTTGGCCGGGTTCGTTTTCCCAGCTGTTTCCTGTGCCGGCACCTTTTTTCCCGTGGCCGGCAGATAAATGGAAAAAGTTGAGCCCCGGCCAATCTCTGAATCAACGGTGATCAAACCATCATGCTTCTTGATAATTGAATAGGCAATGGCCAGACCAAGTCCGCTGCCGGTTTTTTTACTGGAAAAATAGGGATCAAAGATTTTTAACAGATTTCCCTTGGAGATCCCGCCGCCCTGATCATGAAAGGATAAACAGACGTATTTGCCAGCCGGCAGTAGAGGCTGGTCATGTTCGGCGAGAACCAGATTGACCCCCCTGACAATCAAGGTTCCCCCCTCAGGCATGGCCTGGCAGGCATTAATAACCAGGTTCTGGCTTACCTGGCTCAGTTGGCCTTCATCTACCTCAATGGGCCACAGGTCTTCCGGCAGCTGATATTCACATTTGACATTGGCGCCCCGCATGGCAAAGCTGGTTGAATCTTTAATCAGCTCCGTGATGGTAGTGATTTTTTTTATCGGCGCTCCCCCCTTGGCAAAGGTGAGCAGCTGCTGGGTCAGACTTCTGGCCTGTAGAGCCGCTTTTTCTGTTTTCTCCAAGTTACTGAAGACCGTGTCCCGTGGGTTGATATTTACTTTGGCCAAAGAGATGTTGCCCAGAATGGCAGTGAGCAGGTTATTGAAATCGTGAGCAATACCACCGGCAAAGACCCCAATTGACTCAAGTTTCTGAGCCCTGAGTAGTCCCTCCTCCATTTTCTTTTTTTCGGTAACATCACGAAATATACACTGGGTCACCACTGGTTCTCCTTCCTGAAACTTGCAGCAGGCATTGCCCTCAATAATGATCCGGGTGCCATCCCTGGCCACAAGGCAGGTGTCGATATAGTGAACATCTTTAGTAGAAATAACCTGCTGGAAAGTACTTTGGCAATGCTCCAGGCAATCAGGGGCAATCAGATCAAATATAGAAAGACCGGCAGCGATATCCTCCTGATTGTAGCCAAAGGTATTCATCCAGGCCCGATTAACATAAAGCAGCCGGCCATCCGGTCGAACGGCCTGGATAAGATCAGTAGAATTCTCAAAAAGGGTACGGTACTTCTCTTCGCTCTCCCGCAGGGCCTGCTCCTGCTGCACCCGTTTACCGACATCCCGGAAGATACCGGTCATGACCACCGGCCTGTCGTCTTCAAATTTAGTGTGGCAGCGTCCTTCCACCACAATTTTCCTGCCATCCCTGGCCACAAAAACAGTCTCATTGCGGTCAATGACCTGGCCCTGCATCAGACAGTTGAAGATTTGGCGGCACTTAGTGCGGCACCCTTCATCGACAATATCCATGAGTTTAATCTGAGAAAGTTCTTCCTGGCTGTAGCCCAAAGCGTCACGCCACGCCTGGTTGACGTAAAGGAATGAACCGTCAGGACTGACACTGTGGATAAGATCGCTGGCCTTATCTACCAGGGAGCTGTACAGCTCCAGACGACTATCCATATCTACCATGGCCTCAATGCGCCGCACGGACTCCTGTTCTAATTTTTTGTTTCTTTCCAGCAGTTCTTCATAGGTTGGTGCAGCATCCATTGGGCCAATCTCCAGAATTGATTAATATTTGTTGGCGTTTTTGCAATTTTTGTAATTTCTATAATTATAGTCTATATTTATAAATTCTATTTGATAAGGCAACTTTTTTTAACAAACCACACTCTTGACTTTAATAACATCATGGCCCAAATACGACTCATACT
>VAPF01042284.1_pt1 | contig 28595 bp, 25 predicted proteins | sample 3393931 | NCBI WGS metagenome assembly VAPF01 (sample SAMN08290437, study PRJNA428436) | hydrothermal vent metagenome | isolation source: Deep-sea hydrothermal vent chimney | place: Atlantic Ocean: South-mid Altantic Ridge | depth 2773 m m | reverse complement strand
CTATTTTAATGAGCTGAACTCGACTATCGTCGGGGTGATAAATATCAGTATCTCGTTCTTCGTCTCTACGTTCTTCTCCTTCTTGAAGAGGCGCCCCAGGAACGGTATCTTCGATAGCGTCGGTACCGCGGCGTTATCAACTCCGGCCGCGCTCTTGAATACGCCGCCGATCACTATGGTATCGGAGTTGTTCACCAGCACGGTCGTCTTCACCGTGTTCTTTATTACATCGACGCCGCCTTCGGTGACGGACAAGCCAGGCTCATCTTTTGTTATATCCAGGTCCATGAAGATCGCGCCGCCCGGTGCTATGCGGGGAGTAACCGTCAGTGACAGCAGGGCGTCAATCGCCTTGAAATCAGTTTTGTCGGCCGTCGCCACAGGCAGGTATATCGTCCTGCCCTGTGTTATCTTGGCCTCCTGGTTATTCATGGTCATCACCCTGGGATTGGATAAGACTTTTCCTTTTTTTGTACTTTCAAGCGCCGACAACTGGAGGTCAAGCGCGAAATTGAGCGAGTGGTTCACATAACCGAACCCTATAGCTCCGCCTGTTCCGGAGCCTGCCGCCGCAGGCATGTTGACCAGGAAATTATTTCCGCTGAAGCCGGTGCCGCCGATCTGGGAGATTCCGCCCACCTGAATGGTCGAACCCTGTCTCGCCCTGGAATAGCCCGCGCCCCACTGGATACCAAGGTCTTTTGTATAATCGGTATTCACCTCGACGATCTTCGCCTCGATCATCACCTGCCGGGCCTGCATATATTCAACATCTATGTCCCTGATTAATTCCGACGCCTTTTCGATATTGGGTTCGAGGTCATTTATTATGATGGTGCTGCCTCTTTCATCAGTGGTGATGCTCCCCCTGGAGCTCAATAATTTGGCCGTGTCTATTGCGTCTTTTAATTTATTGATCTCGGCGTAGTTGATGGGGAATATCCTTGTTACAAGCTCTCCAGCCTCGGCCCTCGCCTTTTTGGCCCTTGTAATCTCCGACAGTTCCTTGGCCACGACACTGGTGGGGACTATCCTTATAATATTGCCTTCCTCAACCTTCGAGAGTGAAAATGTCCGTAAAATCAGGTCAAGCGCCTGGTCCCAGGGAACATTTATTAATTTAAGGGTTATTTTGCCCGAAACCCCGGGATTAACGACTATATTATACCCGCTGATGTCCGCCAATAATCTGAATATCGGCACTATATCAGCGTCCTGAAAATCGAGTGAAATCCTCTTCCCGAGATATTTACCCTTGTTCTGACGACGCTCGGGCTCAGGTACCGCAGCCACTGCTTCCGCCGGAATTCCGGATGGAATCTCCTCCACGACGGCTGCCTCTCCTCCCTGAAGGGTTATTATGATCGCGCTGCCGATGGCAGTGACATCAAAATTCGTTCCCTCCTCCAGGTCCAGCACAAACCTTACTTTATCCCGGTATTTTCCGGCCCTTATGCTTTTCAGCGGTGATACAGCTTCATCCGGCAGCGGGGCCGCCATCACTACATCCGGGACATCCACTACTATCCTGTCATCCACCGGAAAGACATCGGGAACCATCGAGCCATTTCCCTCGATCATCACCCGCAGCCCGGCGGCGGTCTCTTCAATGTCTATGCCGGTAATCTCGGTTGCGTCAGGCGGAGAAACGGCATCTATATCTATTTCTATTTCGGTCGGTACCGGAGTCCCGACTGCTTCAGCCGCCGATACTTCCGGAACGACATGTTCTTCGGGTTTGGTCAACAGCGTGAGTGAATTATCATTATATACGGGGACCACGGCGGAGGGGTTCTGAAGAACCACGTCGATCATGACCATCGGACCGTCTGCGTCCTCCTGCCGGGGCATTATCTCGGTGAAGCCCGCCTTGTCCGAAACAATCCGGCCGGTAAATTCACCGACTGTCATGTCCGGGATCTTTATTGTAGTCCTGTATGGGTCAGTACTATATATGGTAAACGTAAAGTCTTTGTTGCTGCTGATCGTTAACCTGTTGTCCTGCACATCTATGCCTGTAAGCATGGCTGTATCGACTGCCACGGCCTCTTTTTTAATCTTCTGGCCGGCGCACCCAAAAATAAATGTTAATAAAATTATTGATAAAAAAATTCTGAATTGTATAAATCTTCTCATTCTTCCCCCTCTGTTCGGAGTCTCATTACTGTATCTTTTGTTTTTATATGTCCTCTATAATCCTGAATCTTCTCTTTTATGTGGACTGTATCTTTTGTTATTTTTGTCACCTTGCCGTCATAAGTACCAAGTATCGCACCCTTCGTGATCGTAAATGATTTATTATCAGGCAATGTTATTAACGCATAATACTGCTGATTGTCCCATGCTATGGCGATTAATTTTATCTCTTCGACATCGAAATTCTCAAGAGGGCTCAGGCCTTTCTTCTTTTTGGTCTTTACTGCAAATGTAACCAGCGACTTAAAGGGGTCCCTCCGGCCTTTCGGATCGTAAGGGTATACCTCCTGTTCAAACTTCGTCACCGGCTTCGCCGGAACCGGCAGTACTTTCGCGGTTTTCACCACGGTATCCCGTACGCCGAACTTCGCGGGTTTGCTTTTATCGTCGCCACATCCGGCAAGACCGGCTGTCAGCAGCATAATTAGGAGGTAAAACGCCAAGCGCTTCATCATTTATCTTCTGCCCTTCTTCTTCTTTTTCGCGATCCTGGCCAGTTCTGCTTCGGGGATGGCGGAAAAAGTTGAGGCAGTGAACGTAATTGAAAGCATATCGTCCCCCTTATTTTTTTTGGCCATGTCAAGCTTCATGTTTGTGACATTAACAATCCGGTTCAGTCTTGTCAGGCTGCTCAGGAAATAGCCAAAGTTATGATAACTGCCGGTCACCTGTACCGAGACCGGGATTTCGTAAACAATTTTGCTTGAATGCACCCTTTTAGGGCTCGGCTTCCAGTATTTTATCTCGAGTCCCGCGCCTATACCGAGATCAGACACCTGCTTAAGCAGACTCGAAATCTCTTTTTCCTCTGGCAGCTGTTCTTTTAGCTCGTTCACCCTGGCAAGCAATATTTCGTTCTCCCTGATCAGCGAATCGAGTTTGGCCACCTTGGTCAGACTGGCCGCAATCCGGCTGTTCTGCTTGTCAATTCTAACCTCGAGCGCCTTGATCTCTTTCTGCTTCGGCATAATCACGTATACCACTATTATTATTGAGAGAAGTACGCCCGGGAAAAGGGCGATTATGACTTTCGCGTAGGACGGCAGACTTTTTATGGTATTCATCGTTATTGTCACTACAATTTCACCTGGAATTTTATTATAAAGTCATATAATTTATAATCATCAACAGCCTTTGACGCCTTCGTCTGCACAGATTCCTGAAGATATACACCGGAAAACAGCTTCGAATCTTTAAGATTATTCACATAGTTGACGACGTCAGTATTCGTAAAGGCGGTGCAGCTCAAAATTACGTTATTGCCCTTGACATCCATGGACCTGAGCCAGACCCCGGTCGGCAGCTTCTTGCTTACTTCCTCCAGGACTTTAACCGGCTTCGTCTTGTCCTTGCTGAGCTGCTCGATAATTTTTTTGCGGTTTCTGTAGATTTTATTGCGCTTCTCATAATCCTCGACCGCTTTTATCCTCTCCTTCAACTCCTCGATCTTTATCTCGTTCTCCCTGAACTGGACCTGCCTCGCCTCAACGCGGGAGTTGAACATATATACAAAATACATCAGCACCAGTCCGACGATTACCGTCAGAAATATTGTCGAAATAAGGAACGTCGGTATCGGCTTGGCTTTTTTCTTCTTCTTTACCGGTAAAAGATTGACTTTAATCATCTGTCGCCCTGCTTTCTTAAGGCCAGCCCAACGGCAACCGCCATCATTGAGCCCATTTCCTGTATATAAGCCAAATCAAACTTTTTGGGTATCCTTATATTCCTGAAGGGTTCGGCAATCCTGGTCTCGATGCCGGACCTCTCGGATATCAGACCCGGAAAATTCTGGAGAAGGGCACATCCGCCGCTCAATATGACCTCGGATATATCTTCGTGAAGCGTGGCGCTTCGGTAATAGTCGAATGAACGGATGATCTCACTGAGTATTTCATCCGACGCCGCCTCAATAACGGAGAGAGCGTCTTCGGGAGAGACATTTTCGACCGCCTCCCCCCTTTTCAGTCTTTCAGCGTTTTCATGTGTGACGTTAAATTCCCTCTGGAGGGCTTCAGTATGAAGGTTGCTTCCGAGAGAGCTGTCTCTCGTAAAGACGGAGATGCCGCCCTTCAGTATGCTCAGGTTAATCGTACTGGCCCCGATATTCAGCAAAGCCACATTCCTGCCCGGCTCATCTTCATAATTAATTCCATACATATTTTCGAGTGCGAAGGAATCGATGTCCACGATTATCGGGTTGAGCCCCGCCTCCTTAACAACACTGATATATTCGTTTATTATATCTTTTTTGACCGCAACAAGGATAACGTCCATCTGTCCCGGTTCTTCTTTAGGTCCAATTATCTGGAAGTCAAGATTAACGTCCTCGATGTCGAACGGCACATACTGCTCTGCCTCGAATTTTATCGATTCGGAAAGTTCCTCTTCAGTCATCTCGGGAAGGGAGATTCTTTTGATGATAACGGATGAATGGCCGGCGATTGATATCACCGCGTCTTTCGTGCTCACCTTGACGTTCCTTATCATCTCTTTTAATGCATCGGCAAGCCGTAGTGAATCTATTATGGATCCGTCGACTATCAGTTCAGGCGGCAGAGGATGCACGTCAAACAGTTCCAGTTCGTAACTTCCTTTTACCTCTTTCAGCTTCACTGTCTTAATGTAGCTGGAGCCGATATCTAACCCTATAGAACCTCTGTTCAAAAGAAACATACGATATGAATAACAAAAAATAACTTTCTTGTCAAGCTTTTTTTAAAAAAAATTATTTAAATTATATCCCGCAGTTTAAGTCCAATATCGAGAAACTGGTTTAACAGTAAGGGAATAAGACTATAAATTCAGTAGCCTTTTTATTTTTATAACATCATGTTCCGAATGATCGGCAATTCCAATACCGAACAACTTTCCGGACGGGCTTTTTAATTTCACGAATTCATTATTTATTAATTTATATCTTTTACTGTTTTCTATCCGCATCCCGTGTTTCGCCTTCCCGTAATCCATGTCGTTCAGTATTACATCCTTTAAGGCTGACAAGGCGCTGTCTATCGAATAAAAGCAATTCGGCTCCACCCCCGGCAGATCATCCAGGGAGACCGCGTCTTTTATATGAAAAGGCCCTATTCCGCTTCTCTCAAGCGAGAAGAGGTGAGCGCCGGTGCCGAGTCTAAGCCCGATATCATCGCAGAGCGTCCTTATGTATGTGCCCTTTGAGCATGAAACCGTCAGGTCAAGGTACGGAAGATCGATCCCCTCTATTTTAATTTCATATATATTGACTGTCCGATCCGGCCTCTCCACTTCAATTCCTTTTCGGGCGAGCTTGTAAAGTCTTTCACCCCCGATCTTTACGGCGGAGTACATCGGCGGTTTCTGCGTGATGCGGCCGCGGAACATACTGACGGTTTCGGCAATTTCAACCCCGGTCAGCGAGGATATGTCCTTTTTTTCGGTTATTCTGCCCTCGGCGTCATAAGTGTCCGTCCTTTCGCCAAGCTTGACCCTGGCGCGATATCGCTTGTCCATGTCAAGAAGGAATCCGGAGATTTTTGTGGCTTCATTCAGGCAGACCAGAAGCAGGCCGGTCGCCATCGGGTCAAGCGTGCCGGTATGGCCCGCTTTCCGGACCCCAAGCAGGCGTTTCACCCTGGTTACGGCCTGTTGGGAGGTTATGCCGGCAGGCTTATTCAGGCTAATTATTACATTCACATTCTTCAACATATTTTGAAAATAGGGGCATGATTATTACACACTGGAAACTGATGCGGACCAAATACAGGTTTTACCGGAGGCACGGCGGGAGGAGCTAATTCACAGGGACTCCGGACGCAGAGAGAAAAATATTCCGGTCTCAAGTAAATTCTCCCGGTCGCTCAATTTCCCATTACCGCTTGTTCATGTTCAGGTTTCCGGCGACCTTCAGCAGGGCGCTCCTGGCTGATTTAAGGTCCCCCTTTATACTGAATCCAGCAGCGTTTTTATGGCCGCCGCCATCGAAGAATTCAGCAATTCTGGCCACATTGGAGGCCCCTTTCGACCGTAGGCTCACCTTCCACATGTCCCTGCCCGTCTCTCTGAATACCGCGGATATTTTCACCGACTCTATCATCCTTGGAAGGTTCGAAAAATTCTCCGTGTCAGCAGGCTTTGTTCCAGTCCTCCTGAACATCTCTTTTGTAATATGCGTAATGGCTATACCCTTCCTGATCTCAAGCGTATTCAGGGCTATCACAAGCAGCCGGAAGCGCTTTCTGTCCCATGTCTCATAAATCTGTTCAGCGATAAGGTTCGGCGGCGCCCCGGCCTCAACCAGTTCGGCGCTCACCTTCAGGACCTCGGCACTTGTGTTGCTGTACCTGAAAGTCCCTGTATCGGTCGATATGGCGGTATAAAGGTTGGTGGCTATTTCTTTTGTGATTCCGACGCCAAGGGCCTTCAGCAGATAAAAGACCATCAGGCCCGTTGCAGCCGCCCCGGGGTCTATCCATTTGATGTCACCGAAATCTTTTTCCGTCTCATGATGGTCGATGACGATGGAACTTTTAAACCCGTACTTTTCGACCGCGGCCCTTTCAGGGCTGTTACAGTCAAGCAGCACCATCACCGGACGGTGCTTTAACATACTCCGCGGATCAGAACTGATTCTCTCATATCCCGGCAGGAAACTGTAGATCGCCGGAACAGGGTCCCTGCTGTAGACAAACGTCTCTTTTCCTTTTGATTCAAGGGCCTCGGCAAGGGCAAGCGCCGCGCCAAGGGCGTCTCCGTCAGGGTTGATATGCGCGGCGATGAATATACTCTTTTCCTTTTTCAGGCCCGATAATATTTTCTCAGGAACCTTCATCTCCGCCTCTTCGCTCTTCCTCCTGTCCCTCTAATGCTTCAGGCGTCGTCGGCCTGGAAATTTTATTCAGGAGCCTGTCTATCCTGTCCCCGTATTCTATTGATTTGTCCAGCCTGAATTCAATGTCGGGTATGAATTTCATCTTCAGCCTTTTCCTGAGTATAGAACGCATGAAGCCCTTTGCGGAATTCAGTATTTCGAGCGTCAGATCTCTTTCGTCTTCTTTGAGCACGCTCACAAAGATCCGGGCAAGCTTGAGGTCTGGAGTCATTTCAGCGCCTGTGACCGTAATAAAGCCTAAACGCGGGTCCTTGAGTCTGTACATTATTATCTCGGCGACCTCTTCTCTTACGAGGTCTCCGACTCTCTGTGAACGTTTATATGGAAGCATGTTTTTTTACCTGTCTTAAGTGATTTTTATTAAAAACTCAAGGAGACCTTCATTTAAATAAAATCCCCCTGAAAAGGGGGACCGGAAATAACCCTGTGAACATCGGCTAAAGCTTTGACGCAATCTTTTCTATTATATAGTTCTCAAAAATATCTCCAACCTTGAGGTCATTGAAATTCTCAAGCAGGATGCCGCATTCATATCCTGTCTGGACCTCTTTCACGTCTTCCTTGAACCTCTTGAGTGTGCCTATTTTACCTTCATGAACAACTATACTGTCCCTTAAAACGCGGATGCCATCGCACGCCCGGGAGATATATCCGTCTATAACATATGCACCCGCGATCGTCCCGAGCCTGGATGCAACATATAATTGCCTGACTTCCGCCCTTCCGAGGATTTTTTCCCTGAGCGTGGGCTCAAGCAGCCCTTCCAATGCTTTCCTGACATCCTTGATCGCTTCATAGATGACATTATACTGCCTTATGTCGACGCCTTCTCTTTCGGCGGTATGCGCCGCCTTCACCTCCGGACGGACATTGAAGCCGATTATAATAGCGTTCGAGGCTGACGCAAGCATGACATCCGACTCATTTATACCGCCCACGGAAGTATGTATGACCCTCACCTTAACGTCAGGATGGGTAATGTTTTCGAAAGACTCTCTTAACGCCTCCACGGAACCCTGCACATCACCTTTTATTATTATATTCAGGTCCCTTATCATGCCCTCTTTTATCTTTGCGTGGAGATCGTCAAGTGTCAGTTTCTTCGCCTTCGAGGCCTCAAGCGACTTCTGTCTCTGTAGTCTCACCAGCGCCAGCTGCCGTTCCTTTTTTTCGTCGGCAACAACAGTGAACAGATCACCTGCCGAAGGAACATCGGAAAAACCTATCACTTCAATCGGGGTTGACGGCCCGGCCTTCTGGATCCGTTTGCCCGAGTCGTCTATCAACGCCTTCACCTTGCCGACATGCACCCCGGACAATATTGCTTCACCTATCCTGAGCGTACCTGTCTGAATAAGCAGGGTCGCAACCGGTCCCCTGCCCCTGTCAAGTTTCGCCTCTATTATCGTCCCCCTGGCCTTTCTGTCGGGGTTTGCCTTCAGTTCCATCATCTCGGCCTGAAGAAGAATCATTTCAAGAAGATGTTCGACGCCGATGCCCTCCTTCGCGGAGATCTCGACAAAGATATTATGACCGCCCCATTCTTCAGAGATAATCCCCTGCTCGGAGAGTTCGCCCTTGACCTTCGTAATATTCGCATTCGGTTTGTCTATCTTGTTTATGGTGACCACAATAGGGACATTCGCGGCTTTGGCATGGTTTATCGCTTCGATCGTCTGGGGCATTACACCGTCATCGGCAGCCACAACAAGCACCACGATATCGGTGATCTTTGCTCCCCTGGCCCTCATCGAGGTGAACGCCTCGTGGCCCGGTGTATCAAGGAATACAATATCATTACCTTTAAGGTTTACCTTGTAGGCTCCTATATGCTGGGTTATTCCTCCGGCTTCGGACGCTGTCACCTTTGTCTTCCTGACTGCGTCAAGCAGCGAAGTCTTTCCATGGTCGACATGTCCCATTATCGTGACAACAGGCGCCCTGGGAACAAGTTTTGTTACATCTTCCTCTTCCTCTTCAAATATATCTTCCTCTATGGTCGCCGGTACGAGCTTGATACCGAAACTGTCGGCGACAAGCAGGGCGGCATCCATATCAACGGGCTGATTTATGTTGGGCATATATCCAAGCCCCATGAATTTCTTTATCACTTCAGCACATTTCAGACCTACAAGCTCCGAAAACTCCTTAACTGTCGTCCCTTCACGGAGTTTAAGCGTCTTTTTTCTCGGCATTGTCGAAAGCGCCGATGGTCTCTGTTCCAGTCTCTGTGCCGGTCTGTACCTGTCGCCACCCTTTTTAGCCTGCCTCGGATCATGCCATTTTCTGGACTCCACTTTTCTTATTGACTGAAAGGCCCTCTGCAGGCCGGGTTTGGCCTTAAACTTCTCGATCTTATCGGATTCTATGTCCTTTTTAAATCTGTCGGGTAATTTCAGGTCTTCATCCAGCCCATGGGCGGCAGTTTCAGCAGGCTCCATTTCTTTCACGGCAGATGTATTCTTTTCTTTTACAACGCTATCTTTTTCATCGGGACCTCGCTTTAATCCTGTCACGGGCTTTGCGGCTTCCCGGGGCTTTGCGGCTTCCCGGGGCTTTGCGGCTTCCCGGGGCTTTGTCGTCCCGACCTGGCCGGAGGCTTTTGTTTTGGGGGAAATGGCGGCCGTTGGAGTCTTCCCGGTCTTTTCAGGTCCTGGAGCAGCCTTGGAAGACTTATCTCCTGCTCCGGATAGGGCCTTTATTATCTTTTTTGCGATATCTTCTTCTATGCCGGATGCATGCGTTTTACCTGTTATGCCGATCCTGGCAAGCTCATCCAGTATCTCTTTGCTCTGTTTATTCAGCTTTTTTGCTAACTCGAATATTCTCATTTTTGTCATTATATTTTAGCTCCGCTTTACTAATTAAGTGCAATACGCACTATTTAATTACTTGTATCGTAAATTCATATCATGTTATCATAAAAGCCGTTTTGAAAGCAATTTCTGAAAGGAGGGACACGGATTGGCAAGTTGTATTATATGTGGTAAAAAGAAGATTACCGGAAACAATGTAAGCCACGCAAACAATAAGACGAAAAGGCAGTTACTGCCTAATCTGCAGAAGACAAGAATAGCGACGGCAAAAGGAACAAAACGGGCATATGTATGCACAAGATGTCTGCGCACCGGGGTTGTCAGGAAGGTAGTATGACAGTTGTTGTCCGTTTAGCGATATGGAAAGAACGGATTCCCTCCTTGCTTCAATAGTAAAAAGACTCGGGCTTGAAGACGGTGTCAGGCTGGCGCGCATTAAAAACAACTGGCGGCTGATATTCGACAAGCCGCTTTCGTTACATATGTCGCCGTCAAGCCTCTCGGAAGGAAAACTCCTTTTGAACGTGGATTCGCCGATATGGATCCAGCAGTTGAGCTACCTTAAACGGGAAATAACGGAAAAACTGACCGCTTACGGCGTCAGGGACATACAGTTCAGATTAGGGAGAATCTCACAGACCAAAAGGCGTAGTGCGCCGGTCCGAAAGCATGCTGAAATTACATCCGAGGACGAACTCTTTATAGTCGAACTGACCTCGCGGTTCAGTAATGAAGAACTGAAAGAGGCTGTGAAAGTCGCTGTCGAGAGACATCTGAGATTATCAAAATATCCCCGATAACACTAAACTGATGATTCAACCTGGAATTAATCCTCCCGCCCAATGCGGGAGGATTTTATTGCAGAATATTTCCTATGCCGATTCAGCCTGTTTTTCGTAGATCAGCATCGGCTTTTCTTTTCTGGTAACCGTCTCCCCTGTTACAACGCACTCCTTAATACCTTTCTGAGACGGTATTTCGTACATAACATCCAGCATTATCTCCTCAAGTATCGCCCTGAGTCCTCTCGCGCCTGACTTGCGCTGTACCGCCTTGCACGCGATCGCCTTCAGGGCGCTGTCGGTAAATTTCAGCCTCACATCATCAAACAGCAGCAGTCTCTGGTACTGTTTTGTCAGTGCGTTCCGGGGCTTGACAAGTATCGTGACAAGCGAGGCCTCGTCAAGCTCCTTGAGAGTCGCAAGAACAGGCAGCCTGCCGACGAACTCCGGGATAAGACCGTATTTGATCAAATCCTGGGGTTCTGTGTTGCCGAGGATCTCGCCTATCTTCTTTTCACTCCTGCCGACAACATCGGCGCCGAATCCAACCGTCTTTTTCCCTGTCCTCTGCTCCAGAATACCTTCCATTCCGACAAAAGCCCCTCCGCAGATAAAGAGTATGTTCGTTGTATCTATCTGTATGAAATCCTGCTGCGGATGCTTGCGCCCTCCTTGAGGGGGGATACTAGCGATCGTGCCTTCGATTATCTTGAGCAGCGCCTGCTGCACACCCTCACCCGAGACGTCACGAGTGATTGAAGGATTGTCGGCCTTCCTGCTTATTTTGTCTATCTCATCGATATATATTATGCCCCTCTGCGCCCGTTCAACATCATAATCAGCGGCCTGAAGGAGCTTCAGGATGATGTTTTCCACGTCCTCTCCAACATAGCCCGCCTCCGTCAGCGTCGTTGCGTCCGCAATGGTAAAAGGCACATCCAGTGTCCTTGCGAGTGTCTGCGCAAGCAGGGTCTTTCCCGTCCCTGTCGGACCGATAAGCAGTATATTGCTCTTCTGAAGCTCAACATCGGATTCGTCAGGGCTGTAAATCCTTTTGTAGTGGTTATGCACGGCAACGGAAAGTATCCTCTTGGCCCTTTCCTGGCCGACGACATAGTCGTTAAGAACGCTATCTATCTCCTGCGGTGCGGGCAGTTTCGGCATCGCTTCCCTGTCGGTATCCACGGACAACTCATCGGCGATTATTTCATTGCACAGTTCAATACACTCATTGCAGATATAGACCGTCGGCCCCGCAATAAGCTTCTTTACCTCATCCTGTCCTTTACCACAGAATGAGCATTTAAGTATTTCATCATCTTTTTTCGGCATTTAATCCTCCAACTTCCAATAATAACTAACGAAAAACGTATCTGTATTCCTTTATTTGTCAGCAGTTTTCTTTTTCTTGAGCGAATGGATCACCTCATCCACAAGCCCGTATTCCTTTGCGTCTGCTCCGGACATAAAGAAGTCCCTGTCGGTATCGGCCTGGACTTTCTCGATAGGCTGGTCCGTCTGTTCGGAAAGTATTTTGTTCAGCGTATCCTTCAGCTTCAATATCTCTTTCGCGTGTATTGCAATGTCGGTCGCCTGGCCCTGGAATCCGCCCATGGGCTGATGCAGCATTATCCTCGAATGCGGAAGTGCGAACCTCTTTCCCTTTGTCCCCGCGCACAGGAGCAGTGCCCCCATGCTCGCGGCCTGCCCTATACAGTATGTTGAGATATCCGGTTTTACGTACTGCATGGTATCGAATATCGCAAGGCCCGAGGATACAATCCCTCCGGGCGAGTTTATATACAGATGTATGTCTTTGTCAGGGTCGTCCGTCTGGAGAAAAAGTATCTGCGCAATCACGGTATTCGCAACAATATCGTCTATCGGGCCGCCAAGGAATATTATCCTGTCCTTAAGCAGCCTCGAATATATATCGTATGCCCTTTCCGTCCTTCCGGTCTGCTCTATTACAAATGGTATAACGCTCATTTAATTATTCTCCTTTAGTAATTTCCGCCCTTGACAGTATAAAGTCCAGCACCTTTTCGTCCCTGATTTTGTACCTGAAATTATCCAGTGAGCCGTCCTTTGTAACAAAGAGATTCTTCACCACCTCCGGAGTCGCCTTAAGCTCCCGCGCGAGAATACCGAGCTTCATGCCAACCTCTTCATCCGTGACGGTTATGCCTTCCTTTTCGGCGATCATATCCATGAGAATCGATGCCTTCACGTTATTTACTGCCTTCGGCCTGACCTCTTCGACTATCCCTGAATCATCGTTGTCTACAGTGCCTGTTTCCGCCCGCGACTCACTCACCAGGTCCTTAGACTTTTTTCTGGAAAGCTTTTCATTCACTACAAGCCGTTCGAGTTCCGTCTCCAGAAGAGATTCAGGGACATCAAACTCATGGGACTCGACAAGTATATCGTAAAGCTTCTCCTTCTGCCGCTTTTCAGCGCTGCCCTTTTTGGCCCTCAAAAGCCCCTCCCGGATCTTTTCCCTCAGGGCATCGAGCGTATCACAGTCGAAATCACGTGCAAACTCATCGTCAATTCCAGGCAGGTTCTTTTCCTTGACCTCTTTTATAGTTATTCTTATAGTGTTACCCTTCTGCTGCTTATCCTCTTCGCTTTCATCCGCTTTATCTCCGCCTTCAAAAGACGGCAGGTCTATCTCTACAACTTCACCCTTTTTTCTGCCGGTTAAACTTTCGAGTATTCCCGGGGGCGTCAGGTTCCCGCTCAGGTCCATAACCTGGTCCTTGCCGGAAGAAAGCACATTTCCGCCCGACTCATCAAGTTTTTCGAAATCGATAACAAGAAGGTCATCCCCTTTTATCTCCCTTTCAACTACTTCATACACCGCCCTTTCCTGCTGCAACCCTTTCAGCGTGTCTTCTATCTCACTGTCATCCAGCTCGGTTTCAATCTCTTCCACTTTCAGTCCTGTATAATTAAGCCCGTCTATGACCGGTCTAACCTCAAGGGTGAAAGAAAAAATCAACGGCTCGTTCCTCTTGATATTCAGAGCAGACTCAAGCCTGGGCATTGATACAGGCGTAAGGTCGGCCTCTTTTATCACCTTTGAAAGGTATTCAGGTACAAGCTTGTCCAGCAGATCGGATCTGATATCATCACCGAATTTTTTTTCTATCAGACTGACCGGCGACTTACCCGGTCTGAAACCCGGTATTCTGGCCCTCTGCCTTATATTATCAAGTGATGATATGTATTCCTTCTCTATAATGTCCGCCGGTATTTCTACCTTTAACCGCTTACTGGTACTGCTTAAATCTTCGATTGTTGTGCTCAAGACCGCCTCCTTAACTCTTTAGTTTAATGTAAAATAATACCTCAACTTTAGTCAATTTAAGGTATAATCACCGGCATGGACCTTTACCTGATCGACGGAAATTCATATATCTACAGGGCGTTCTATGCTATCAGGGAGCTTACGAATTCAAAGGGCTTCCCCACGAACGCCATCTACGGGTTTACAACCATGCTGTTAAAGCTTATAAGGGAAAAGAAACCCGACGGGATTGCCGTCCTGTTTGACTCTCCGGGTCCGACAAAAAGGCATATGATCTTTGAGGACTACAAGCTGCACAGGCCCGAGACCCCGCCCGACCTTGTGCGGCAGCTTCCGCATATAAGGGAGATAACATCGGCGTTTAATATAAAGATTTTCGAATGCCCCGGCTATGAGGCCGACGATCTTATCGGAACCGTCGCTAAAAACGCGTCATCAAAGGGCGCCAGGGTATTCATCGTAACAGCCGACAAGGACATGCTGCAGCTCGTAAATGAGAACGTACAAATATATGACCCGGCGAAAGACAGGGTCCTCGACATCAACTATGTTAAGGAGAAGTTCGGGGTCGGCCCTGAACGGGTCACGGAGTTCATGGCGCTGACAGGAGATGCTTCCGACAATATACCGGGCATAAAGGGCGTTGGGGAAAAGACGGCAAGGGAACTCCTTTCTTCTTTTGGTTCTCTTGAAGAGCTGCTCCGCAATCCCGAAAGGATTAAGAGGGAAAGGCTGAGGAAGATGATCGCTGAAAACAGGGAGATCGTGCTTTTAAGCCGGGAACTCGCGACAATCGATACGAATGCGCCTATTGATATCGACATGGACGACCTGAGAACCAGGGAGCCGGACTGGCTTTCCCTTCTGTTTTTATTCAAAAAATATGAATTCTCGAAACTTATGAAGTTGTTGCCTTCCATACAGACCGGTGAACGGAGACATGAGACGATCAACTCCAGCGCCGCGCTGGGCGCATTCAGCGCCTCGATAAAGGACGAGTTCGCGTTCGATACCGAGGCGACAGGCAAAAATGCGCTGACGGACACACTGGTCGGTATCGCCCTCTGCAATGAAAAAACAGGGGCTTTTTATGTGCCGGTCGCCCATTCCACAGGGCTGGCGGACTCAACAAAGCAGATGGAGAAAAGGGAAGTTTTCGACATACTCGGCCCGGTCTTTGAGGATAAGGATATCGCCAAAATCGGCCACAATCTGAAATACGACATGATGATCCTTGGTCGGGAAGGAATCAAGATCGGGGGGAAACTCTTCGATACGATGATAGCGGCATACCTCTTAAATCCGAACAAGAGCAGGCACAGCCTGGATGAAGTCTCTTTCGAATATCTCACGAAGAGAAAAAAGTCTTTTATGGAAGTACTGAAGAAGAGACCTTCCTTCGCGGATGTCACAATAGAAGAGGCGACCGTCTACGCCTCGGAAGATGCCGCCCTAACTTATGAACTGAAGGAACTCCTCTTTAAAAACCTGGCTGAAAACAGCCTCGAAAAAATATACTTCGATATCGAGATGCCCCTTATCAAGGTGCTCATCGATATGGAGGAAGCGGGGATAAGGGTGGACTCGGATAAACTCGGCGGGCTGTCGAAAGAGCTTTCCATCGAGATAGAGAGCATTCAGAAAAGGATTTACTTCCTTGCCGGCGAGGAGTTCAACATCAACTCGCCGAAACAGCTGGGCATGGTCCTTTTCCAGAGCCTCGGGCTTAAACCCGGAAAAAAGACGAAGACGGGCTTTTCCACCGATGTCGACGTTCTGGAAGAACTAGCCGTAACGCATGATCTTCCGGGAGAGGTGCTCGATTACAGACGGCTCACAAAACTCAAAACCACGTACGTGGATGTGCTGCCTTCCATAGTCAACCAGAGTACCGGCAGGGTACATACGACTTTCAACCAGACCATAACCGCGACGGGAAGACTGAGCAGCAGCGCGCCGAACCTCCAGAACATACCGGTAAGGGGGGACTGGGGAAGACGCATAAGAGAGACATTTATCGCTGAAAAGGGATCTCTGCTGCTGTCCGCGGACTATTCCCAGGTGGAATTGAGAATACTCGCCCACCTCAGTCAGGACCAAACGCTGCTCAGCGCGTTCAGGAGCGGTCTCGATATCCATACACGGACCGCGTCGGAGCTGTATAACACGCCACTCGACAAGGTGACGCCTGAGATGAGAAGTGTCGCTAAAACCGTGAATTTCGGTGTTATATACGGTATTTCGGCGTACGGTCTCTCGGAGACATTGAGTATAGGCAGAAAAGAGGCGGAAAAATATATCAATCATTATTTTGACCGCCATCCCGGCGTCAGGGAATATATCGGGAGGGTCATAGGTGAAGCCATGGAAAAGGGATATGTAATGACACTTATGGGAAGAAGAAGACCCGTCCCTGAACTGCAAAGTCAGAACAGGAATAAAAGACAGCAGGGCGAGAGGTTTGCTGTAAATTCCCCGATACAGGGTACGGCGGCTGATATCATTAAAATAGCGATGATAAATATATGGGGGAGATTCAGGAAAGAATCCATCCACGCGAAAATGATACTGCAGGTACATGATGAACTCCTGTTTGAACTGCCGGAAACCGAGCTGGATACAGTCGCGGCCATTGTTGGAAAAGAGATGGAAGGCGCGGTGAAGTTGTCCATACCCCTGAAAGCCGACATCGGACACGGAAGGAACTGGGCTGAAGCACATTGAAAATTTTATCAAAAATGTCTTAAAGTTATGATAGAATAAAAACTTAAGGAGATCGGCGATATGAAAGCCAGGGAGTCAGCAAAGACAACAAAAAAGACCGCCCAAGCGGAAAAGACAAAAAACCCCGAGGTTAAGGCTGAAAAGAAACCCGTCAAAAAGACTGTTGCACCCACCAAATCAACCGCTGAAAAATCAAAGGTAAAGGCTGTGAAAAAGACGGTCAAAAAAACAGCTCCGAAGACCGGTGTAAAGGCTGGGACTAAAGTTAAGGTGAAGGTGAAATCCGTCATAAAGAAAAAAGAGACCGGACCATTAATATCGGCGCCGAAACAGGTTAGCGAACAGATTAAAATATTTGCCGGCGGCAAGACTATCCTCCCGGTTAAGGCAAAGGAATTCTGGTCTGTTAAGCCGGAGGAGATCACAAGCGAGATACTTTCACCCGAAGAAGCGGCGACCCGGGAGGTCCACGGAAGCCCTTCCGCCGGACTGCCGGAGGAATACGGGGAGAACGTGGTACTGCTTATGGTTGTCGATCCTGACACTATCTTTGCAAGCTGGGAGATCAAAAAAGATGATTACAGCCCAAAGAAAGGCCTGCTGAATCTACGCGCTTATGATATTACCGGGATCGAGTTTGACGGCGGTAACGCGGACATATTTCTCGATATTAATATCGAAAACAGGATCGGAAGCAGCTTCTTTGACATAAATATGCAGGGCAGGGATGTAATGATTGAAATCGGTATATTAAGGCCAGACGGCAAGTTCATGCCGATACTGAGATCAGACGCTGTCTCGCTCCCCCGGTTGATGGTTTCCGACAAACTGCGCGGCGCTGAGAAACTATCGGAATCCGGCGCGCCCATAGGTTACTGATCCGGACTATTCATCTTTTCCTGAAAACACATCCCACGCAGCCCTCGGGATGTTTCCATCCCTTGCACAGACCCGAGATACCCTGGTGACAGAGGGCGAAATCATATTTAAGGGGATCTTCAGGGTCGAATTTCTTCAGCGCCTCCGTAATCCCAACCGCCGTCTTCCAGTCCTGGGACCTCCGTTCAGTTAAGCCGAGGCACCTGGATATCTTTGCTATATGCGTATCAAGAGGAATGACCAGTCTGTCCTTTGGTATACCTTTCCATATCCCTGGATCAATGTCCCTGTCCCTTATCATCCAGCGCAGGAAAAGACTCGCCCTCTTGCACGCGCTCCCATTGACGGGAGATGGGAAAAACTGGACCAGACCCCGAGGCCTTATATCCTTTCCGTAGACTTCAGATGTATCCATGGCCAGAAACGTGCTGATCAGCCCTGAAAGACCCCTTCCAATATTCCTGTCATCCGGATGAAACCGGCTTATGAATACATTCTCAAGCGATCCATACTTCTTCAGCACCCGGTGGAGCATAAACAAGAGGCAGAGAATATCTTCACTCTGATTAAACCTGTACCGTACCCCTTCAAAAAGCCTGCCGTGCCTGCCGGGATCAAAGCTCACCAGAAAGTCAGAGGGGCTGGAACCCATGGGAGAAAGCAATCTCTCCACAACCGGTTTGAACTGTTCCACCTTCCCGTAGGCAAGACATGAGGCGATGAATCCGGAGACCTCGATGTCTGCGGGATTTTTATACCGGAGGGGAAATTCTATAGGATCGTGGAGAATCCTTTCATCGAAATTGTATTCCCTGTAAAACCTGTCCAGGATATTTTTGAGCCGGTCCATAATTCCCCGAAATCAGGCGCGGATTCCTTTTATATACCTCAGGCATCGCGTGAGATTCATCAATAGCGGCGGACATTCTTAAATACCAAATATTATTTCCCGTTCGTCCATGTCAACTCTGTCCAACCTCAATTTTAGTTCCTGCCCTATTCTGAAGGAACGTTTTGTATGCCTGCCGTTAAGCCTCATGGTTTTATCATTATACTCGTAAAAATCGTCTGTCAGGGCTGAAATATGAAGGAAGCCTTCCACGTAAAAATCCTTCAGCCTGACCTTGATTCCATAGGGGGTCACACCGACAACCTTACCCTCGAACTCATCGCCCACCCTCTCCTTCATAAACCAGACCCGCATCGCATTGATCGATTCTCTTTCGGCTTTTTCAGCGTTTCTTTCCATACGGGACGAGTTGAACGCGATGTCCGGAAGCAATGCTTCGAGCTCCTTTACCCTTTTATCCAAAAACTTCTTCTTTCCGGTAATCTCCCTCAGTATCCTGTGGACTATGAGATCCGGATACCGCCTTATCGGCGAGGTGAAATGTGTGTAACACTTCGAGGCAAGCCCGAAATGGCCGACGTTTATTGTCGAATAGCGGGCCTGTTTGAGGCTTCTCAGGACCAGGTAATTTATTACATCTTCTTCCTTTGTATTTTTTATCGACCTGAGCAGTTCCGCGAAGTCTTTCGGCCTCAGTGTACTCCTTTTCGATAAACCAAGAGGTTTTAAAATCCTTATGATATCTTCAAGTTTCATGGGGTCGGGCTCTTCATGCACCCTGTATATACCAGGGACTCCGGCTTTTTCGATGTGCTCGGCAACCGCCTCGTTTGCGGCAATCATAAATTCCTCAATAATCATATGGGCGTAATTTCTCTCGGCGCTTATAATCGCCTCCGGATTTCCCTGCAGGTCAAGCAGCACTTCCGGCTCCGGGAGGTCGAAGTCAAGACTGCCCCGTTCAAGCCTGTTCGCCCTCAGGATGCCGCAGAGCTCGCCCATCAGATCGAAGTCTGCCAGCAGATACTTGTATCTATCGCGCTCATTAATGTCCTGGTCGACTATTATCTTTTTTACGGAAGTATAGGTCATCCTCTCATCACTGCTTATCAGGCTTGGATAGAATTTCGCGTTTAATCTCACGCCGTCCCTGTCAAAGTCCATCTCTACCGTAAACGAGCACCTGTCGACTTTTGGCTTAAGACTGCATAAGTCTTCGGAAAGGTGTCTGGGAAGCATCGGGATCACCCTGTCGGGAAGATAGACGCTGGTACCTCGTTTTTTCGCCTCGAGATCAACAGAGGAAGACCATCCCACGTAGAATCCGACATCAGCAATATGCACCCACAGCCTGTATCCGCGCCCGTTAAGACCGACAGAGACAGCGTCGTCAAAATCCTTCGCCCTTTCCCCGTCTATTGTCACAGTACGCAGGGACCGCAGGTCCTTCCTCCCCGCCGGGCACTCCCCCATATCCTGTTTCATCATCCGGGCTTCATCAGTGACGGCCTTCGGAAACCTTCCGGAAAGATTCAACTCCTCTATGATCGCATCTATCTCTGATTTCGGGTCTCCGGGTTTTTCTATTATCTTTACAACTTTCCCCGCCGGAGGTCTTTTTTCAGTCGGATAGGAGATTATTTCGGCTATAACATTATCATTGTGCTTTGCCCCACCACTGTCTTTTGGAGCGATATAAAGGTCAAAAGGGATCATCTTGCTCTTCGGCCTGACATAGATCGCGGTTTTTGTGACATCCAGTCTTCCCGCAACCCTTGTGTACGCCCTGTCGAGTATCCTGATAATCCGGCCTTCACGCTTTCTCCAGTTCCCGACACTCACAATGACCCGGTCGTTATTCATCGCGCCGAGAGTACCCCTGGCCGGAATGAATACGTCCCTTTCGCCGGGCTTTTCCGAAATTACAAAGCCGTATCCGTCCCTGTGCGCCTCAAAATATCCCCTGACAAGGTTCATCTCCTCGGCAGGTCCATATAAACCCTTGCGGGTCTGGACTACTTCTCCGCTATGGAGCATCTCCCTCAGAAGCCTCTTGAGCTCCCTAGCCTCCGGCCTGCCCAGTCCCATAAAATGCACTATATCCTTGAAAGAGAGGGGTCTCCCGGATTTTTCCCTGATGAAGGCTATAACTTTTTCTTTATTTATCATTTTTCACTCTTTATCCTAAGTATAGTATCGCATAAAATTTATTAAATTTATAAGGGGTTTATTCCACGGTAGTCCCCCAGCCGCCCCAAACCGGTTTTTTCGTGAATATACATACTGTTACAGTGAATATCCACGGCGCTTTCCCCTTAATATATTACTACTATTATACTTTTTCAGCATTTTTTATATCCAGCATATATCTGGTATGAATATTGTATAAAATATAATTAAAATGCGGATTCTTTGTCAAAAAATTGAAAAGAGAATTGTTTAGCGGTAAAATAATTTTATGAATAACATTACTATAAACTTTTACAGGTGATGCCATGACAAAAACCATACTGACAATCCTGATATTACTTTTTTCATTTCCTGTTCTCGCCGATCGCAACGATCGGGGTGAGGCAAATCTCCCGGTGTTTACAGACGGGGACCTGGAAGATTATAAAAGTCCTGACGATCAGACTGGATTATCACCTGATAACCCACTGAAAGATAATGATACATGGTCGGTAGACCCAGGTGCGGACGACGCTGCCAGTGTGTATGTAGTGCCCTACAGAGCTTATGAAGGAAGCTCTCTCAGGATCATCATCCCGGTAACTCTCAACGGCAAAGTGACCGCCCGGATGGCGCTGGACACCGGATCTCCAGGCATGTTAATCTCGAACGAGCTGGCGGACAGGCTAGGTCTTTTAGATAAAAACACAGCAAAACTGTCAACGGTCACCAACGGCATAGGTGGCTCGGTACCTTCATTTTTTACTGTCATCGACACTGTTCAGATCGGGGGAGTCAAGGACCACTTTGTCCCTACCAGCATCACCCCGGCCCTGTCAGAGGCTTTCGATGGACTTATAGGCATGGACTTTGTAGCGAACTATTCCATTAAAATAGACACCACCAGACATGTAGTTATATTCGAGGAACTCTCTTCAAGGCCGGAGCAGCCAGCCGGCCACAGCATGCAGTGGTGGAGGAATAATTTTTTCCGCTTTGCCTCTCTACGGTCGGAATGGAAGCAGTACAGGGAAAAGCTGATCAGACAGAAGGACGACTTAAGGAATTACGATGAATTAAAGGAGTTTGCCGACAGACAATATAGAGAGGCCGACAGGCTGTTCAACATGCTGAACAAACATGCCATTGAGCATGCCGTGCCTATGAGCTGGCGCGAGTATTGACCCGGAATATCATAAGCAGCCGGTTCTTCATCGTAAAATAGTTTGCAGGCTGAGACGCCTGCCTCAAAACGCATTTCGTGGACTAATTTTCCCGCCCCAGTAGACAGCCTTCCGGATGATCTCCGATTCATCGGCGGTGGTCAATTCCCCGCAATCCACGACAACTCTGCCGTTGACAATGACAGTCTCTATGTCGGAGGATTTCATGGAATAGACAATGTGGGAATAAACATCATACATCGGCGTCAGATGAGGTTTTGTCAGGTCCGCGATGACTATATCCGCGGCCTTGCCTTCCTCTATACTGCCTGTTATATCGCCCAGGCCCAGTATTTCAGCCCCCTGCCTTGTCGCCATAAGCATCGCCTGTTTCGCGGTTAATGCCGTGGGATCGCCTGATACAGCCTTATGGACCTTTGCGGCAGTGGACATCTCACTGAGTATGTTCATGTCATTGTTGCTTGCGGCCCCGTCAGTTCCGAATGCAACCTTTACGCCCGCCTTCAGCATCTTATGAACAGGCGCAATGCCTGCGGCAAGTTTCAGGTTGCTCTCAATGCAGTGGGCAACACCAACCCCTGTCTCCGCGAGTATCTCGATCTCCCTGTCGGTAAGCCATACACAATGCGCCGCTATTATTCTCTCGTCGAGAAAGCCGGTGCTGGCCAGCAACTCTACCGGCGTCCTGCCATACTGTTTCCTGATCTCGCCTGCTTCCCATTCGGTCTCGGAGAGGTGGATATGGACAGGCACATTATAACGCTCCGCCAGTTTCTTCGCCCTTGCCATATTTTCAGGCGCACAGGTATATAACGCATGCGGCGCTATGGCTGTGGAGATAAGCTCATCTCCAGCCCAGGCATTAATGAACCTTTCGGCATTCTCCAGATACTCAGCCGTCGTGCCGGCAACCTTACTCGGCAAGTCTATTATCCCGGCCCCCAGGACCGCCCTCATGCCGGTCTTTTTTGTGGCCCTGCCTACGGCGTCGCTGAAAAAATACATATCATTGAAGAGGGTGACGCCTGCCTTGAGCATCTCGAGACAGGCAAGCTCCACGGCGTCAAAAACAAACTCATCACTCAGCCATTTCTCTTCAGCCGGCCAGATATGTTCCCTGAGCCATATATCAAGTGGAAGGTCGTCCGCAAGGCCCCTGAAATATACCATTGCAGCATGTGTGTGGGTGTTTACGAGGCCGGGGAAGGCCGCCTTGCCGGTGCCGCCGATGGTCCTCGCCGGAGAATACTTTCCGGCTATCTCTTCTTCAGTACCTACGCCAATAATTTTTTTGTCTTTTACAGCGATAGCACCGTTTTCGATAACAGTCTGTTCCCTGTCCATCTTCAGGACATAATCAGCCGTGACTATGAGGTCGGCATCAAGCTTCACGCCATTTCAACAAGCTTTTCCGCTATCTGTACCGCGTTAAGCGCGGCGCCTTTCCTGAGGTTGTCCGCCACTATCCACATGTTAATAGCGTTTTCCGTGGATTCGTCCTCCCGTATCCTGCCGACATATGTCTCATCCCTGTCGGCGACATCCGTGGCAAGCGGATAGATGTTTTTTTCTGGGGCGTCATAGACCACAAGCCCCGGGGCCGCTGAAAGGACCGCCCTCACCTCGTTCGGCGTTATCTTCTTTTCGGTCTCTATATTAAGGCTTTCAGAATGGCACCTGAAGACAGGCACGCGCACAGTGGTCGCTGTTATCCCGATGGAATCATCGCCCAGAATCTTTCTGGTTTCGTTCACCATCTTCATCTCTTCCTTTGTGTAGTCGTTTTCGAGGAAGGAATCTATGTGAGGAATGCAGTTGAACGCAATCTGGTGAGGATACACATTCTTTTCGACCGGCTTGAAATTCAGAATAGCGACAGTCTGCTGCATGAGTTCGTCCATCGCCTTCTTCCCGGTACCCGAGACCGACTGGAATGTTGTGACAACCACTCTCCTGATGCCTGCTGCGTCATATATGGGCTTCAGCACGACAACCATCTGTATTGTGGAACAGTTCGGGTTGGCTATTATCCCCTTATGCCATTCCAGGTCATGCGGATTCACCTCCGGTACAACAAGCGGTACTTCAGGGTCCATTCTCCACTGGCTCGAGTTGTCGATAACGACACATCCCGACCTAGCAGCAACGGGGGCCCATATCCTCGACCTTTCACCGCCCGCTGAGAAGAGCGCTATGTCTATCCCAATGAAAGAGTCCTCATTAAGTATTTCAACCGGTATATCCGCGTCCCTGAACTTCAGATTCCTGCCTTCCGACATCTCGGAGGCAAAAAGTCTGAGTCTCCCGACAGGGAAATCCCTCTCTTCAAGCGTGGCGATCATCTCATTGCCTACAGCGCCTGTTGCGCCGACAACCGCAACGTTATATCTGTCTTTCTTCTTTAACATGTATCAGGTTCCTTTCAATACTGACTAAATGATTTCAGTCGCAATTTTCGCGACCAGGTCTCCGGTCCCGGTTGTGCTGAGCCCCATATGTCCGGCGGCAAGGCTCTTTATATGTTTCCCTGTAACTTCCATTACAGCCTTCTCGACAGTCTTCCCCGCTTCTTCCTCTCCGAGGTGTTCGAGCATCATCCCGCCCGCACAGATCGCGGCAAGAGGATTGATGACGTTTTTGCCCTTGTATTTCGGGGCGGAACCTCCGATCGGCTCGAACATGGAGACACCCTCCGGGTTTATGTTACCCCCTGCGGCGATACCCATGCCTCCCTGGATCATGGCCCCGAGGTCCGTGATTATATCACCGAACATATTGTCGGTAACGATAACGTCAAACCATTCGGGGTTCTTGACAAACCACATGGTTATGGCGTCAACATGAGCATAGTCGGGCTTTATGCCGGGATACTCTTTCGCAACCTCGTAAAAAGCCCTCTCCCAGAGGTCGAAGGCAAAGGTCAGAACGTTTGTCTTGCCGCACAGAGTCAGCTTGTTCATCCTGTTTCTCTTCGCGCAGTAATCAAATGCATATCTTATGCAGCGCTCGACTCCCTTTCTCGTATTTATGGATTCCTGAACGGCAACTTCATCAGGCGTACCCTTCTTCAGTACACCCCCGGCCCCGGCATAAATACCTTCCGTGTTTTCCCTGACGACTATAAAGTCTATATGCTCGGGGTCTTTGCCCTTGAGCGGGCAATCCACACCGGGATAGAGCTTTACCGGTCTGAGGTTAATGTACTGGTCGAGTTCAAACCTCAGCCTGAGAAGGATGCCTTTTTCGAGGATTCCCGGCCTGACATCCGGATGGCCGATGGCGCCGAGATATATCGCGTCATATTTTCTGAGTTCTTCGGTCGCGTTGTCCGGTAAAACTTCGCCTGTTCTGAGATACCTTTCGCCGCCGAAATCAAAATTGTGAAAATCGAGTTTGAACCCGTATCTCCCGGAAACCGCGTTTAAAACCTTAATGCCCTCCGTGACAACCTCCGGGCCTGTGCCGTCGCCCGGTATTACCGCTATATTATAAGTCTTTGACATTTCTTCCTCCGGAATTTATAAAATACAGATATACTATCATATTTTTTAATTTTCTTTGAAGCGTTTCGGCGGGTCGTGTCAGGAGAAGATTCCTCTCCTGGCCCGAAAAACTTGATCAAACCACACATAAAACCATTATAATTAAATATAACATTTTGAAAAGGCTATTCGGATTGGACAACTCCATTTTAAAAGAAAAAGCGCTTGAGGCGGCCCGCAAGCTCGGCCCCCCTTCTTTTTACAACATGCAAAGGAAAGAACTGGACGAGTCTTACCGGTATTTCTCAAACAGCGAGTTACTTCACAGATGCCGGTCCTATCTCGACGAATCAAAGTTGCATCCCGCGCATGGTATTTTCCATTGTGAGAAGGTGGCAATGGAAGCAGGCGCTATATTGCTGGTTGAGAGTTCAAATAATAAGCGCTCTGCGTCGGAGAGAAAAGAAATGCTGCTCTGCGTCCAGATGGCGGGGCTTCTTCATGATATTAAGCGCACTGAAAAAGACCATACGATCTCGGGAAGCATTGAGGCAGGCAGGATATTGAATGAGCTCGATATCGGTGCTGACTGCAAAGGATATGTTACCGCCGCGATAAGAAATCACGAGGCATTCAAAAAAGTCCTGGATTCCACGAACGGGATGGCGAAACTGATCAGCGATTCTCTTTACGACGCAGACAAATTCAGGTGGGGACCAGATAATTTCACGACCACCTTATGGCTTATAATGGAGTCAACAGGTATCACCGTTAAAACACTTTACGGAGATTTCCAGGAAAAAATGGAAGGCATCAGAAAAATCAAAGAGACCTTCAGAACTGAAACCGGCCGGAAGTACGGCCCTGAATTTATCGACTTCGGGATTGAGATCGGCAACGAGATATATAAAGAGATGAAGCGTATTTTAGGAGATTAACAGAATGATCTTGATCACTGATCTGAATAAGATAACAACCAGGTTCACCAACAGCATTATTACTCTTGGAAACTTCGACGGCCTGCACCTTGGGCATCAGGAGTTGATAAAAATGGTCATCAGCAGGGCGAAGGAGACAGAAGGCATCAGCCTGGTCGTTACGTTCAGGCCCCATCCCTTAAAGATACTCGCGCCGGAGAAATGTCCGCCCTTAATCAGCATATATGAAGAAAAGATACACCTCTTCGAAAAGCTCGGTATTGATGTCCTCGTTAAGATACCTTTCACCGTAGATTTCTCGATGATAACCCCAAGGAACTTTGTAAAGAATATTTTATGTGACCTGCTCGGCGCAAAGGAGATTTTCGTGGGTCATAATTACAGGTTCGGCAGGGGCAGAGAGGGGAATATTCAAAAACTGAAAGAGTTCGGGAAGGAATTCGGCTTCAGCATCAGAGAAGTCGAACAACTATCAATAGACGGTGAGATCATAAGCAGCACCAGGATAAGACATCTGTTAAAAGACGGCGAGGTCGAATACGCCGGCAGACTGCTCAACAGGCACTACGCGATCATGGGGATAATAGTCAAGGGAGACGGAAGAGGCAGGGACCTCGGGTTTCCGACCGCCAATATAGCTCCCAAGCACGCGATTATTCCAGCCGACGGCGTTTACGCGGTCAGATTATTTGTGAGGGAGAAGTATTACGACGGCATCGCGAATATAGGACTGTGTCCGACATTCAACAAAAAAGAACTTAGCGTTGAGGTGCATATCTTTGACTTCAATGAAGACATCTACGGGGAAGAGATCACCCTGTATTTTCTCAGGAAGATTCGCGAAGAGAAAAAATTCAACAACGCGACAGCCCTGATCCAGCAGATAAACACCGATATAGCAGACGCAAAAAGCATACTCGCCGGTTATCCCGGGATTTCAGAAAACAATAAAAGCTAGCCAGCCATCAATGTTTGAAAGCCCTCTGTCCCGTAAAGACCATCGTCACCTTCGGGTCGGCCTGGTTGCATGCCTCTATCGAATCAAAGTCCCTTTCCGAGCCCCCCGGCTGAACAATCGCTGATATCCCCTCTTTTATCCCGACATCCACGCCGTCCCTGAACGGGAAAAACGCATCCGAAACCATTGTGGCTCCTACAAGCCCGCCCTTGTCCTTTTTTGTCTCCTCGTCTATTTCGCGCAGGGCGGCAATATCCCTCTTGCCCTGGGACGCCTCCAGTTCAAATGTCTTGTAGGGCACGCCGTATTTCCTGAAACAGAGCGCATCTGAATATTTCGTATATGCCTTGAAAATGGCTATTTCCGCGACACCGACGCGGTCCTGTTCTCCCGTGCCTATTCCGACCGTAACGCCGTCCTTTACATAAATGACGGAGTTGGAGGTAACGCCCTGTTCAATGTTCCAGCCAAAGAGCATATCACCATATTCCCTCTCAGTCGGCAGCCGGTCGATAACGTATTCCTTATCTTTATATACGGTTTTGGCGGGAAGGAAATCGTCCTTTGTCCTTATCCTGTTGACCGGTGACTGCTGGACGATAATACCGCCGTCCATCAGCGATTTAAAGTCAACAAAACGCAGGTCCCTGTATTTTTCGAGCTGACTGATCCCGGCTATCCTGACTATCCTGAGGTTCTTGCGTTTCGCGAGAATGTCCACCACTCCCTCTTCAAAGTCAGGCGCTCCCACCACCTCGAGGTAATTTCCGCTTACCATCTCGGCGGTTTCCCTGTCCATGGCCCTGTTGACAACGAGACAGCCGCCAAAAGCGGCGATTATGTCGGCCATGTTCGCCCTGTCATAAGCCTCCTGGACTGTTTCGCCGTAAGCGGCCCCGCATGGATTGTTATGCTTCAATATCACGGCAGCCGGTCTGCCGGCAAGGTATTTAAGTATATTAAGCGCGTTGTCGAGGTCTGTCAGATTAGTCTTGCCCGGATGTTTGCCAGCCTGTATCATGTCGGCCTCTGAAATAGCGCTGACAAGTCCATTGCCCGGCCCGATAAATTTACAGTCTCCAAGTGCAAGGTTCCCGTTAACAAGCTCGAAGATCGCGGCCTGCTGTTCAGGGTTCTCACCATAACGAAGGCCTTTTTCGATAAGTTCGCCGGTCTTCGCATCAGGTATCTTCCATGCCCTTTTCCTATAAATCAACGTCTGCTCACCAAACTTTATCGTCATTTCATCAGGAAAATCATCGCTCATTATTGTTTTATACATTTTTTTCAGATCCGACATGATATGCCTCCTTTATTACATGAAAAGCTGTGGTTTGCTGGAAATAATATGAATGCTAATCATAACAAAATACCGCGCCATGATGAAAGCGTTTTTAAATAAGCCGTGCTCAAAGTCAAATTAAAGCTTGCGGG